>Ga0209396_1000679_pt1 | contig 39084 bp, 33 predicted proteins | sample GOMGulsemesocosm_6_FD_184638 | JGI IMG/M metagenome (GOLD analysis project Ga0209396, IMG submission 184638) | Methane-oxidizing microbial communities from mesocosms in the Gulf of Mexico - GOM8C Gulf of Mexico (SPAdes) (version 2) | ecosystem: Environmental > Aquatic > Marine > Cold seeps...
CTAATAAATTTGAGAATTTTGGTTCTGATTATCATGTAGATGTTGAGTTTGTGGCGTTTGATCCATTTGATGAAAACCTGATTTATATGGCTAATCATGGTGGTGTTTACATTTCATACGATAAAGGAAAGTCTTGGGAAAGTAAAAGTAAAGGGTTAGGTGTTGCTGAGGTTCTAGGGATGGCTGTCGGACAAACTGATCCAAATCAAGTGGTGATTGGAACCTATCATGATGGAAGTTCTGTCTATGCTAATTGGGATAATGATGGATTCTATTATTGGAAAAATGTAAATGGTGGAGACGCTTTAATTCCATTAATTAATCCAAAAAATAATGCTGAGGTATATACATCCAATCAATATACTGGTGGAGGGATTTATTATTCAAATGACACATCAAAGACGGTAAGTAATATTCACTCAAAAAATGGATTAAAAACAACTGGATGGCAAATGGCAGCGAGTTTACATCCTAGTCAAACTAATGTATTGTTTTTTAACTCTAAACACGCTAAAGGGGAATCAAAAGGTTGCTCAGATGTGTATAGAACAGCTGATGCTTCAGAGAGAATGAATGCTAAACAAATCTCAAATTTTAAATTAACTCATCAATTAGAAGATTATACGGTATATGGTTTATTTACATCAAAAGATCATCCGAACATTTTATTAGCTTATGTGTTTCATTATTATAAAGATGAGAATGGTAAATCAAAAACGAAACACAAGTTGTTTAGGACATTGAATAGTTTAGACTCTACTGTCTCTGTAATTAATAGTTGGCATGAATTAGAATTACCTAGAGCGACTTGGTTGGGTGATATTGAAATAGATAAAAAGAATAGTAATAAAATGTATATTTCTTGTGTGTTTGGTGGAAAAATGAATCCAGAATATCCTAATGAGAAAGGAATGGTGTATTATGCCAAGTATCGAAAAAAAAATAATAAATTAAAAAGAAGTTCAGATATCTCTTATACCATTGCAAATGGTAATGGTGGGAAGTTTAATGTTGTGTATTCCAATACCAATAAAAAAATAATGTTTGTAGGTACAGCAAGTGGAGTGTTTATGCGAAAATGGTCTTTCTTTGGATGGGGGAAATGGGTCAGAGTTGGATATGGACTGCCTCATTGCTTAGTGTATGGTTTAGATTTTAATGAAGTTAGTCATACTTTAACAGTTGGATTAAAGGGGAGAGGTGTATGGAAAGTATCAGTAGAGGCTAAAGAATAGTTACTTTTTTATAAAATAGTATTACAATAGAAATAAAAACAAATGACAAATTCAGAATTAGTAGTGCAATTAGCAAAGTTTAGTGTTCCTGCAATTGTGTTTTTCGGATCCGTTTATTATTTAACGAATAGATGGTTTGAAATTCAATCGCAAAAAAATAAATTAAAAGCTACAGAATTGGCTAAGAAAGTAAGTAGTGAAAATGAATTGAAAAAACATTTTTTTCCACTGCAAGTTGACGCCGCTCAGCGCTTAGTTTTATTTTTAGAACGAATTGCACCAAACAATATGGTAATGCGCTTGCATAATCCAGGTTTACCAGCTAGAGCCTTTCAACAAAAGTTGTTAGAAAACATTAGAAGTGAATTTGACCATAATTTAGCGCAACAAATTTTTGTAAGTACAGAATCTTGGGCAAGAGTGGTAAATAGTAAAGAAGAAATTGTTAAAATTATCAATATGGCTGCTACTAAATTAGACCCAACTGCATTGGCAGGTAATTTAAGTCATGGAATTTTTGAAATTACGGCACAATTACAACATCAACCAACTGATTTAGCGATTGAATTCATTAAAAATGAAATTAGAACTGAGTTGAAGTAAAGGATAAAAAAAAGAAATTATGGATTGCCTTCTAATTTAAATATTGGAAGGCTTTTTTGTAGTGTCTAATTTTTAAGGCGTAGAAACAGAGATAGGTAACACCTTGCCATTTATCCATTTGGAAGAATTTAGACTAAAATCAGCTATAAATTCAGCCATTTCATTGGCAGACAACGGAGCTTCATAACCAGGAAAAGCTTCCTCTAGCATTTCAGTTTGTGCTGCACCAAGTGCTAAACAGTTAGCTTTAATTTGTGTGTCTTTTAATTCTTCAGCTAAACATTCAGTAAAAGAGGCAACAGCTGCTTTTGAAGAACTATATACGGATAAACCAGGGAATTTTGAACTCCCTTGAAAACCACCCATAGAACCAATATTTACAATGTGTCCACCATTTTGTTCCATAAATGGAATCGTAGCCTGACAAGATTGAATTAAGCCAAAAACATTTGTTTTATAACTAATATCAATGTCTTCTTTTGTAATATCTAAAACTGACTTATTAACTAATAATCCAGCATTGTTAATTAAAACATCAACTGATTTAAATGTATTCTGAATAAGGTCAGTTAAATTTTCTTTTGATGAATCAGAGGACACGTCAAACTTTGAAACAGTCACATTTTTAGTGTCACTAAATGAACTTAGTTTATCTATATTTCTAGATAAAGCTAAAACATTGTTGTTTTTGGAAAGAATTGAAACTAATGCTTTACCAATTCCTCTACTTGATCCAATAACAACAATGTTTTTCATTTTTTATATTTTATAATTCTGTAAAAGAATAGTTTGACTAGTACTCGTCAAATGATAATGTTACATTCTTAGTTAATGGACGGGCTTGACAAGTTAATACAAATCCATCATCCACTTCATCTTGATCTAAAGCGTAGTTTAATTCCATTTTCACTTTACCTTCCATAACTTTGGCTTTACACGTACAGCAAACACCACCTTTACAAGAAAAAGGTACATCAGCATCAGCATCCATTGCAGCTTGCATTATAAACTTTCCTTTTGAAGATAAATCAAATTCAAATTCTTCATCATCTACAATCACTTTAACATGACTTGTAATTTCTGCAGATTCGTCAATTACTTCTTCTGCTCCTTTTTTTACCTCTGGTGCAGTAAATAATTCGAAATGAATATTGTTATCATTTAAACCCTTTCCAGAAAAGAATTCTTTAATGGCTAAAATCATTCCTTCAGGTCCGCATGAATAGATATCATTAATTGATATGTCAGCTAAAAATTTAGAGTATAATTTTTCTAATTTAGCAGCTTCAATCCTTCCATTCAATTCATCCGTTGCTGAATTTTCTCTACTATATAAATAATATAATTTAAAGTTAGAATTTACATTTGAAATAGCATCTAGTTCATCTTTATATATTGTTTCTGTTGCCGATTTATTACCGTAAAATAATGTTACTGTATTAGAATCGTTTGCATCTAAAATGAATTTAGCAATAGAAATAATTGGTGTAATTCCTGACCCAGCAGCAAATAAAACATAATTCTTATTTTTGTCAGATGATACCGTAAAGTTACCTGTAGGTGCCATTACATCTAAAGAACCTCCTACTGTTAAGTTCTGAGCAAAAGTTGAAAACTTACCATTTTCTACTTTCTTAATTGCTACTTTCCATTCATTTTCATGCGGAGCAGAACTAATAGAGTAGGCACGTCTTACGTCTTCCCCGTTAATGTCAGCTTTTAATGTTAAATATTGACCAGCATGAAATTGGAATTTTTCAGTTAATTCAGTTGGTATTTCAAACGTGATTGATATTGCATCACTAGTTTCTTTAGTAATGTCTTTTATTGTTAAGTGGTGAAATTGATTGCTCATAATATTTTCAATTTTTTTGTAAAAATAATGCTTATTACGAATATGACTAATAAAACAGCCAATTATTAATAAACAAATTAAGGTTTGTTATGATTATTTAATTTAGTAGTTCTACTTTTACTACGCCATCTCTATCTATATCTAGTAATTTAACGGCTTTAATTTGATTAACTAAATCAGCATTAAAAGTCGTTTTAACTTTGACGTAATTTTCTGTAAAGCCATACATAGTTCCTTCATTTTCTTCACCTTCAAATAAAACAGATTTTGTTTTACCTAGCTGAGTTTCGTAGAATGCACGTCTTTTTTTGTTTGATAAAATTTGTAGTTGTTTACTTCTGTCACGTCTAATTTTGATAGGTATTGCATCTGCCATTTTTCGTGCAGTTGTATTTGCTCTTTCAGAATAAGTGAATACGTGTAAATAGGAGATGTCTAGTTGGTTTAAGTAATTAACGGTTGTTAAAAATTCTTCTTCTGTCTCTCCTGGAAACCCAACTATAACATCAACACCAATACAAGTGTCAGGATTATGACTTTTTATACGTTCTACACGTTCTGTATATAGTCCGCTCAAATACTTTCTACGCATTTGTTTCAATAAATTATCTGAACCTGATTGAAGTGGGATGTGAAAGTGAGGTAAAAAGCTGTTTGACTGCGCAACAAAATCAATTATTTCGTTGGTTAATAAATTTGGTTCAATTGATGAAATTCTAAATCTTTCAATTCCTTCCACCTTATCAAGCTCTTGAACTAAGTCATAAAAGTTTTCACCTTCCCCTTGTCCAAAATCACCAATATTTACTCCCGTTAATACAACTTCTTTTATTTTTGTTTTTGCTATCTTTTTAGCCTCAACTACAGTTTCAGCTACAGAAGTATTTCTACTTTTCCCTCTAGCTAATGGTATTGTACAAAATGTACAAAAATAATCGCAACCATCTTGAACTTTTAAAAATGAACGGGTTCTGTCTCCAAAACTAAAAGATGGAATGAAATCAGTAGTTTCTTTAATGTTAGCGTTTTCAATTTTTGCAATGTCTTGCTTTTCAAGCGTGTCTAAATGATCTAAAATGTTAAATTTTTCATTCGCGCCTAAAACCAAATCTACACCATCAATATTTGCTATTTCTTCAGGTTTTAATTGAGCGTAACACCCAATCATAACAACAAATACTTCCGGATTAACTTTTATAGCTTTTTTTACGATTTGACGACATTTTTTATCTGCGTTATCAGTAACAGAGCATGTGTTAATGACAACAATGTCAGGTCGGTCAGTAAAATCTACCTTGGCAAAACCTTGATTCTCAAAATTTCTAGAAATAGTTGACGTTTCTGAAAAATTCAGCTTACAACCTAACGTATAAAATGCAACTTTTTTGTATTGACTCATAATGAAGTGCAAAGATACTATCAAATCATATGAAAACAAAAAATCACTAGACAATTAAGCCTAGTGATTTAAATTATTTGTGTAATTTTTATATTTTAAAGGTCTTCAAAAGAAAGTTCTTCTTTACGCTCTGGTTTTTTATAGTCTCCAGAATCCCATAATTCTTTGATTTTATCTAAAGCAGTTGACATACCATCACTAAATTTGTCAAAATCTTCTTTATATAAAAATATTTTATGTTTTTCAAATTCAGCTCTCTCTCCCTCTTCAACACCGTTTTTTCTTTTACTTTCAGTAATTGTTAAGTATAAATCATTACCTCTTGTTTTCTTAACATCAAAAAAGTAAGTTCTTTTTCCTGCTTTTACTTTTTCCGAAAACACTTCATCATTTCTATCGTTCATCATCCCTTTTGGTTTAATTTATTGTAAGTAACACAAATTTATAACTATTAAATAAATATCAAAGTGAATAGAATAATTTATTAACCAATTTTTTAAATAAATGTGCTAATATAAGTATCGATTTCTAGTGTGTCTTTAGGATGAAACCATTTAATTTCTTCATTTTTTTTAAACCATGTAAATTGCTTTTTAGCATATCTACGAGAATTCCTTTTAACGAGTCTAATGCATTCCTCATAATCAATTTTAGTATCAAAATAGGAGAAGAATTCGGAATATCCAACAGTTTTTAGAGCGGAGTGTTCTTTAAATTCAGAAAGTGATTTAACCTCTGATTCCAGACCTGCTTTTAACATCATGTCGACTCTTAAATTGATTCTGTCATACAGTAATTCCCTCTCCATTTCTAAACCTAACCATATTGGTGTGAAATTTCTGTCTTTTTTTTGATTTTTTCTAAATGAAGTAAATTTTCTACCAGATAACTCAATAACCTCAATAGCTCTAATCATTCTTGCATGATTTTGTCTATCAATAAAATTGAAAACATCTGGATCATTTTTATCTAAATAATCTTGTAATGGTTTTAATCCTTCATTTAAATGAACTTGAATGTATTTTTCTCGTATTGTAAGGTCGGATGGCATTTCATCTATTCCGTATACTAATGCATGGATATATAATCCACTTCCTCCAACAGCTATACAAACATCATGTTCTTCAAATATTTCATCTAGCTTTTTTAAAGCGTCAGTTTCAAACTTACCGGAAGTGTAGGGTTGATGAATTGAATGTGAATCAATAAAATAATGTTGTGCTTGGCTTAGCTCAATGGTATCAGGCTTAGCGGTACCTATTGACATTTCTTTAAAAAATTGTCTTGAGTCAAAGGATAGAATAGGGCAGTTATGCTTATTTGCTAATTCAATTGCTAAACTGGTTTTACCAATGGCGGTTGGACCTGCTACAATTATTAAATGTTTTTCTGGATTATATTTAGGGTGTTTAGAGATCAATTTTTTTTCTACAAAGTTAATCTTTACTATTTGATTTCGATTTTCTTTCCTAAAAATTTTGGTTGGGTATTAAAAAGAATATCAAGCATTAGTTTAACACGAGCGAGTTTTTCTCTAAGCATAGTTTTGAATCCGTAACTTGCAGAAACTTTACTAGCAGTAAATCCAATAGCTTGAATGTTGTTCTGGTTGGCTATGAAAATGGATCTTTCAATGTGGAATTTTTGAGAAATCACGGTAAATTTAGATTGGCCAAATACTTTTCGCGCTCTAATTACTGAATCAAATGTTCTAAAACCGGCATAATCTAAAAATATTTTATTTTCGGGTATGCCTTTTTTGATTAAATCTTCTTTCATGGTTGTTGGTTCATCATATTCTGAATTACCATTATCACCACTTACTAAAACAAAACTAATTTTTTTGGCTTGATATAATTTTACAGTTGCGCTTATTCTGTATGAATAATAAGCATTTTTGTAGCCTGATTTAAGATATTTACTTGTTCCTAGAACTAAGCCTACTTTATTGTAAGGGATTTTATTTACAGATGCATATACTTTAGTTTGAACAGCCTTTGATACAGCGTAATCCGAAATAAGAATACTTAATAAGGCCAAAATGATGAAGAGAATAAATAAACGTTTGTAAAATTTTAATGTTTTAAACATACTCTAGTGTTCTATTAAATCCGGAAAAGCATGTTTATACTCTTCATAGCGTTCCATTATTTCGTAAATGTATTCATAAGTTTCGGCACCTCTCATATACCCGTACTTTACCACTTTATCCCTGTTGTATTTTGGTGAAGAAAGATTTAGGACCATCACATTTACATTATCATACCAAACATCAGGGTTGAGTTCATATTTTTCTGCTAACCTTCTTGCGTCATCAATGTGTGCTCGACCAGCATTAAAAGTGGCAATAGTAAAGTATCTTGCTTCAGTGGAATCAGGTATGACTTTTAACCATTGCTTGTAATTTTTGTTTAATTTAGTAAAACCTGCTTTTAATTGACTTTGAGCAGGTGATGATCTATTGATTCCATAAGATTTTGCAGTGGCAGGCATAAATTGAAATAAGCCGTAAGCACCACACCAAGAAACTTTCCATGTTTCAAATTTTGATTCTTGATACACTATGGAAGATATTAATCTCCAATCCCAACCAATTTTTTCACTTTCTGCTTTAATGAAATCGTCATATGGTGAAAGTTGACCTTCTTTTAAAACAGAAGAATAATCCTGAACTGCTTTGTTTGTTAAATTTTTTCGATCAAAATATTTACGCTTTACTTCACCAATTGTTGATCTGTTTGACTTGTTTTTCAACCAGTAATTTAAGGTGTCAATCAAAGTTTTTGAAGATTTTCTACACGCAAATGCAATTTGTTGTTCATCACTTAAATTTAAAGAGCTATTAATATTTCTAAAGTAATTTGAATTTATTTTAGCTACGTTGGCATCTGTAATGGTAAAATCTATTTTCTTTTCACTTACCATTCGAATCAATTCTTCAGACGAAATATCTCCATCCGCTGGAATAATTTGAATATTCAAATTTAACGAATTATTTATTTTTTTAATATTTTGATAGTAAGTTGAGTTTTTCCAAACAAATATTCTTTTATTTCTTAATTGTTCAATATCAGTCACTAAAGAATCATTAAGTTGTGTTTTATTCATTCTTCTCCAATTGTCAGGTTTACGTTGAATTAACACTTGTTGAGTGGTGTGAATTGGAGTTGTGAATAAATACTCTTCCTGTCGTTCTGGAGTTATAGTTAGATTACATGCAATTAAATCACCTTCACAATTATTCAATTTGTTTTGCATTGAATCCAAATCATGCATCATTTTTACATTGATTCTAATATCCATATCTTTTGCAAATTCATGTAAAAGCTCATATTCAAACCCCATATTTTTTCCTTTATATAGAAAATAGGAGGACGGGCTATTCTCTGCTAATACAGTTAAGATTTCTTTTTCTTGAATTTCTTCCCAAGAAGTTTCACACTTTATAGTGGTATCTTTTTCACTAATTTCATTCTTTTGTTCACAAGAAAAAAATAAAACAGATAGAGTTAGGAAAGGTATAAATAACTTCATAGACTACCAATATACGAAAAATTGCACTATTTATTACGATTAACAGTAATCAGTTTTTTTATACTATATTTATATCTATGTTAGTTAGTAAGTTAGTTTCTCAATTAATGTTGTCAAAATAAATTGAAAATAAAGTAATAATCTAAATTTAGATTACAATGTTCTCTTTCAAAATGTCAATAAGTTTTAATTTTGATTTTTGTAAGTTTTGAGAATTCAAATCATCACAAAAAATCAATTTATTATTGTAACTTGTAATAGAAAAAGATTCATCCTTTTCAGTGATGGTATTCACATAAAAATAGGACAGGTTTTTATGAAGTTGAATTTCAACAGTTAAATTATCACTGTAATAATTTATTGATTTACAATATTTGGTAGAAGAAGGAGTTTTTAAAAAAAATTCGAAGTTAAAATCATCTTCTAAAAATTGAAACGTATTTTCAATACTATTAATTTGTTTTTCCATTAATTTTAAGCTTAGTGCTAAGGTAATTAGATTATTGATGAAAACGGCCGGATTATTTAATATTTTATTATCTTTGAAATTAACGAACTATATAGTTTGGCTAAGAATTTGATTAGAGTCTAAAATAAAACATATGAAAAAAAAGTACATTTTAATTGCTGCCTTATTAGTGGGGTCAGTAAACCTATTTGCAAATCATGAAGGTAACGTTAATGAATTTAATGTTGAAAATACTCTAGAAAGTATATCTGTAAAAGTTAAAGTAACAAACAATAATACGGCTATCTCTGGTGCAACAGTTTCAATACTGTCAGCTGGTCAAGTTATTGGTACAGCTACTACTGATTCAAAAGGATATGGAAATGTGTCGATTAATGAATTTAAAGGTGGTGCTGTAGATATTAAAGTGGAGTCTACAAATTATCAAACTATTGTTTTACAAGGTGCTTTAATAAAAAATAATGCATTTTATCCTGTTAAAACACAAAAAATGGTTGAAGGACTTCAAGCTGTAAAGACTATTAGTGTTGATAATTCAATTGCAGCTATTGAAGCAAAATCTGAAGAAGCAGTTGAAAAAATCATTTCAAAAACTGAAAGCCAAAAAGAAAAAGAGTTAAAGTCTATAGATGACGCTTCACAAAGTGTTAAAGATAAAGAAAACGCAATTAGTGAAACTGAAGTTTTGAAAGCTGAAAAAGAGAAATCTGCATTAGAAGCTGAAAAAATCCAAAGTGACGCCGATAAAATGGCTGCTGAGAATGCAAAAAAAGTAGAAGATGCTAAATCTAATACGGACAATGCTATTGCTCAGAGAGAAAAAGATAGAGTTGCTCAGCAAGAAAAATTGAAAGCATATGAAACTCAAGTGGCTAAAGAAAAAGCTATTGAGGAAGCTGAGGAAATGAAAAAGAAAGCTGAGAAAGAATCGGCAAAAGCGGAGAAGGCTGCAAAAGAAAAGGCTAAGGAAACAGAAGGGGAAGCAAAAGAATTAGAGAAGAAAGCAAAAGAGGAGGCTAAAAACGCCAAGGACTTGGCTAAAAATGCAAAGGCTGAAGCGAAAGAAGCTGAGAAAATTGAGAAGGCTGAAAAGAAAGCTGCAAAAGAAGAGGCTAAAAGAATAAAAGCTGCAGAAAAAGCGAAAAAAGAACAAGAGAAGTATCAAAGTAAAATGGATAAGTATACGGTTCAGTTGAATAAACTAGAAACAGATAAATCTAAAATTGATAAAAAACAAAATAAATTGAATGCTAAAATCAATAAAGGTAAAATTAAACCTGAAGATGCAAAAGTAGCGCAAGCAAAGCTAGATGAAGCGTATGCTAAGCAAGAGCAAAAAGTGATTAAGATTAATAGTGATATTGATAAATTAACTAAAAAATACAAGAAGTAAAATACTATTGTAAACTTTAAAAGCTCCATTATTAATATAATGGAGCTTTTTGTTTTTTACAACGTTCAGCTGGTTTAGTATTCTGCCATTTTCACCATTAATGCTTGAAAATATTTCTTTATATCAGATGTTCTGCAGTTATAATTATTTATAATCATGGCGTAAGCTAAATGTTTTCCGGTTTTAGTTGTGACGTAACCCGTGTAGGCTTTCATTCTTTTCATTGTTCCGCTCTTACCAGTGACACGTCCGCTTGCAGCAGTATTTCTACCGATACTTGCCATAGTTCCTTTTTTTCCAGCAATTGCTAAAGAGTTTTTTAATATTTCTGAAGACTTCATATAAGTTAAAAGTTCAATAAAAAATTTTGAATTGACAGCATTAGAGCGTGAAAGTCCGCTTCCATCAGTCATAAATAATCCAGAAGCATCAATTTTGGTTTTCCAATAGGCTTGCGTAATTAGGGCTCCGTTATAAGTACTACCATAGCCATTTCTTTTTACTGAAATTTGACATAATAAATGTTCAGCAAACAAATTTATACTTTTTTCATTGGTCCAATTAATTATTGATGTTAAAGACGGGGAGTCGTGTTTAAGTATCGTTTGTTGATCTGGTTTTATGTAGGTTGAGTCCGAAATTAAGAGCCTATTTGTAGAAGGGTAGAATGAGGTATGAATCCCAGCGTTTTCAAGTGCGTAATCTAGTTCATAAGCAAATACAAATTCAGGGTCTGGAATAGTTCCTTTAACCATGAAGTTATTTTCATTTTGATGTAAGCTTCCTTTCACAAACATAAAATCAGAGTAGGGAGCACTATAAACGTAGGCATTATCCCGTCTAGATTTAGCGGAAACAACTTGATTGTGAATTGTTAATTTGGGGATAAAGGGATGTGTGCAAATTAGTTGAGTTGAATCACCAATGTTTCTTCCCGTTTTAAAATGCAATTTCAATATGTTGTCAAAAATGGTTAGTCCATTTGGTCCAGCTCCGTAATAATTACCTAAATCTCCCCAGACCCAACCAGAAGGGACACCTTGATATTTATAAATTGAGGCGTCAGCAATAACTCGGCCTTCAATTTTGTGAATGCCAAAGTTGTAAATAGAATCTGCCCAATTTTTTAAAAAATCACGCTCTTCACCAGGTTTATTGTAATATTTAGATCCTAATGTTGGATCGCCTCCACCAATAATATAAATATCACCATATAATGTATGTGTGGTAGAATCAATGTAGCCAGAATAGGTTATTTGGGTTGTGAATTTATATTTTTCACCTAGAATTTGTAATGCAGTTGATGTTGTAACTAACTTCATAGTTGAAGCTGCAGGTATACTTAAGTTAGGGTTGATGCTTGCTACAGTAGAATTATCATCTAAATCTTTCACATAAAAACTAAAAGGAGCATGGCGTAAACCGTTATAATTAGAAATTTCATCTGCTAAAAGTTGAATTTTATTAATTGGCTTTACAATTTTTTCTTGCGTGAATCCATTTACCGATATAAGAGTTAAAGATAATAGGATATATAATTGGTGTTGAATATTCATTTAATAAGAATTAATTTTAAAAAATAACTGACTTAAATTTTATAATGACTGGTTTCTATAAATAAATCGATTTAATAGTTCCATTGTGCCTCATTACTTGACAATAATTTTATCTTTGTTACTAAAGTAGGTACTTTGTGTGGAATAGTTGGAATATCGATAAAAAATAATGACTCAATTAATGAATTGGTTAAAATTGAGGACGCATTAAAATCTATTAAACACAGAGGTCCTGATGATCAATCTTTCAAAAATTGTTCCAAAAACCTTAGTTTAGGACAAGCGCGTTTATCTATAATTGATTTATCGGTAACGGCTAATCAACCAATGCTAAGTACATGTGAAAGATATACTTTAGTGTTTAATGGGGAGATTTATAATTATCTTGATTTAAAATTGGAATTAATAAAGTTAGGTTATGTGTTTAAAACTGATTCTGATACTGAAGTACTATTAAATCTACTTATTGAATATAAACAAGAGGCTATTTTAAAATTAAACGGTTTTTTTGCTTTCGCATTTTTTGATAAGACTACTGATGAATTAATAATAGCAAGAGATAGGTTTGGAATTAAGCCATTGTATTTTTATGAAGATGAAAATAAATTCATTTTTTCATCTGAAATTAAGCCATTTTTCAGCTTTGATATTGATAAAACATTAAATAATGAAGCTATAAATCTATTATTTACACTAACTTATATTCCCGCTCCAGTTTCAATTCTGAAAAAATCTTTCAAAGCAAAACCTGGCTATTATTATGTTTATAAAAACAATTGCTTAGAAGGGATTGAATATTATCAACCTTCAGCTAAAAGTAAAATAGAATTAAGTTATTTAGAAGCTCAAAAAGAAATAAAAGAACAGCTAAATAAGTCTATTGAGTTAAGAATGGTTGCAGATGTTCCATTGGGTTCATTTTTAAGTGGGGGAGTAGATTCTTCCATTATTTCTATTTTAGCAAAAGATTACAAATCGGATTTAAAAACATTTTCGGTAGGTTTTGATCACCCATATTTTGATGAATCTAAATATGCAGATGATGTTGTGAAAAAAATTGGAAGTCAGCATACAAAAATAATGTTGGGAGAATCTGACTTTAAACAAAACTTTGAAGAGTTTATCGATAAAATTGATGAGCCTTTTGCTGACTCTTCTGCTTATGCAGTTTATTTATTAACTAAAAAAACAAAAGAAAATTTAACAGTAGCTTTAAGTGGAGATGGTGCAGATGAGTTGTTTGGAGGTTATCGTAAACACCATGCTGAATGGATGATTCAAAACTCATCACCTTTTAAAAAATATGGGGTTAAAGCTATAGCAAAGACTACTTCAAGTTTAAAGCAAAGTCGTTCAGGAAAGTTTGGTGAATTGAATCGTAAAATTCAAAAATTGGCAAAAGGGTATACTTTACCAATTCAAAACAGATATTGGAATTGGGCTTCTTTTATTGAAAACCAAGATAAAGATTTACTTTTGAAACAACCAATAGTACTTATATCAAGTGACTACATATCTATTGACTCAGACAACCTGAATGAGTATTTAATTCAAGATCAAAAGTTTATATTACCACATGATATGCTGTTAAAAGTAGATATGATGTCAATGGCAAATTCGTTAGAAGTTAGAACGCCATTTCTAGATCATAACTTAGTGGATTTTGTAAATCATTTGCCTTCAGAGTTTAAGGTTAACAAAAATGGCCGTAAACAAATACTGATTGATACTTTTAAGAATAGATTGCCAGAGTCTGTTTACACGCGACAAAAGAAAGGTTTTGAGATTCCTTTACAATCTTGGATAGGTAAAAATATTAATGAAATATTATTTTCTGAATTATTTTCAGAGTTGTATATTGAAAAACAGGGTGTGTTTAATTTTCCGTTTATCAATAATTTACGAAAAAATTGGGATAATCCTAAGTTTGGAGATAAAATTTACTTAATTTGGACGTTATTAATTTTTCAAAATTGGTGGGATAAAAATATAAAGTCATTTTAATGAGTAAAAAAATAAAAGTTTTAAGAATAATTAACCGATTTAATTTAGGAGGTCCTACCTATAATGCAACATTCTTATCTGCTTTTTTATCTGATAAATTTGAAACAAAATTAATAGGAGGTAAACATGAGTCATACGAAGGAGAATCACTTTTTATTCCTAATAAATATGATGTTAACCCTGAGTTAATTGATAGCTTACAACGAGAAATTGATTTTAAAAAGGACAGACAGGCTTATCATGATATTAGAGCAATAATAAGAGACTATAAACCAGATATTGTACATACTCATGCCTCAAAATCTGGTGCAATTGGTAGGTTGGCTGCCATTAAAGAGAATGTACCTGTTGTTGTTCATACATTTCATGGACATGTTTTTCATTCCTATTTTGGTAAACTTAAAACTCTATTCTATAAAACGATCGAAAGGTATTTAGCAAAAAAATCATCAGCTATTATAACTATAAGTGACCTTCAACAAAAGGAATTAGTTAACATACATAAAGTGGTGCCTGCGAGTAAATCAAAGGTTATTAATTTAGGGTTTGATTTAACAAAATTTCAAACTGATCAAAGTCAAAAACGTGAAAATTTTGTAAGAGAATATAAGATACAAGATGATGAAATCTGTATTGGTATTATAGGGAGATTAACAGATATCAAGAATCATGACATGTTTTTTAATGTCATTGATGAATTAATGAAATTATCTACAAAAAAAGTAAGAGTTTTTGTAATAGGTGGTGGTGAATTAGATGAATATTTGAAACAAAAAGCTAAAGAGATAGAAGCTGTTCATCAAAGGTCTATTTTTACATTTACGTCTTGGATTAAAGATGTTGATATACCATTAGCAAGGTTAGATGTGGTGTGTTTAACTTCGCATAATGAGGGTACACCTGTTAGTTTGATTGAAGCCCAGGCGGCTAATATAGTTGTTATGTCTACAAATGTAGGAGGGGTGAAAGATATTGTTGATGAAAATGAAACAGCTTTTATAATTGAAGATTTTTCAGTTATTGATTATACTGAAAAACTTCTGTTATTAGTTGAAGATGAAAATAAACGTAAATTTATGTCACAAAATGGCTGGAACTACGTAAAGGATAAATTCCACTATACTCGTTTATGTGCTAATGTGGAGAGTTTATATTTAGAATTATTACAAAATGAAAATTAAATATTTATATATATTGATCAGTTTTGGCTTATTATTGGCCATTTCAAGTTGTGGTATTAATAGTAATTTAATGCTTAAAACCCCAAAGGATTATGTCTTTGATAAATTAGATGTTGATAGTGCTAATGCATCAAAAAATGAATATATAATTCAAGTAAATGATATTATTAAATTTAATTTTTTCACAAATAATGGTCAACAAGTATTAGCTGTAGGAACTTTAACAGGAGGTGGAGCAAAAAACTCAAATCAATCAAACTCAATATCTTATACTATAATGTCTGACTCTTTAGTTAAATTACCCGCTGTAGGAGAAGTAAATATTGTAGGGAAATCGATTAGAGAAGCTGAATTGTTTATTGAAAATGAGTTTAAGAGCTTGTATGTTGACCCATTTGTACAAGTATCAGTTGAAAATAAGCGAGTTATTGTTTTTCCTGGAAGTGGGGGAGATTCAAAAGTTGTGTTTTTAAAGAACAATAATACAACTTTACTTGAAGTCTTAGCTTTGGCTGGTGGAATTACTGAAAGAGGTAGAGCATCAAAAATAAAATTAATGAGAGGTGAAGAGGGGAGTAAAAAAGTGTATTTAATTGATTTGTCTACGATTGAAGGTTTACAATATACAGATTTAGTAATTCAAAATGGAGACTATTTATATATTGAGCCAGTTGCAGAATTAGGGAAAGAGCTACTTAAAGAGATTGCTCCTCTTGTTTCTATCATCTCAAGTGCAGCTGTCCTAGTTTCTGTATTAACATTGTTTAAATAATTAGCTTTGGAAAACAACAATTTAAATAAAATGAATACTATTTCAAGCTTGAATAAAGAGTTTGATTTTGATATTGTTAAATCGGTTTTTAAAAGTAATTGGTATATCATTCCAATTGTAATACTAATTGGTTTAAGTACTGGTTATACCTATTTGAGATATACTAAACCAGTTTATCAGTCATCTGCAATAATTCAGAGAACTTCTAAAGATGAAGGGAAAAGAATTTTGGAAATTGATAATTTTGAGCAAGAATCTAAATTATCAGAAGATGTTGAATTATTAAGGTCAACATTTCTATTAGAAAAGGCGCTAAGAAATCTAAATTTAAAAATTAGCTATTATTCAGAGGGAAAAATATTAACTGAAGAGAAGTATTTGCAATCACCTTATCACGTTACATTTTTGGAATTAAAAGACTCTTCATTAGTTGGTCGACCGATTTATGTTAGAAATAATAACGAGCAATTAGAACTTGTTATTAATAAAACTAAAAATGAAACGATTTATAATATTTCAAAAGACGGAATAATAGATAATGCTCAATTTAACTTAATCTTTAAAATAAATAATGATGAAAGATTTTGGGAGGCAGTAGATGCAAATGAGTTATACTTTGTTTTCAACGATTACAAAGGAATGACTAATTTGTTACATAAAGACTTAAGTGTTTATGTGATTAATGGTGAAGCAAAGACAGTACATGTTGGATTTAAAAGTAATAATTCAATGTTGGCATCAAATATTGTAGGTTCAGTAATTGAAACTTTTTTTAATTATGATTTAGAGAAAAAAAGTAAGAGTTCTGAAAATATTCTTTCTTTTATAGATGAACAACTAGATACTGTTTATCATCAACTAAAAATTTCTGAAGACGATATTCAAGATTTTAGGGATGGGAACAATGCCAAAGATCCTTCATCTTTTAAAGAAAGTATTATCGCACAAATTGATATGTTGCAGGCTCAATCGTTAAATGCAGAATTAGAATTTTCTTTAATTAATGATTTGGATTTTGGAATCAATTCTAAAAATAGAATTGATGTTTATAATTTAATTCCTGCGATTACGGGTACTAAATTTCAAGGTTTGTTAGAAGGACAAATAAATAAATTGCACGAATTATTAGTTAGCCTTGAAGATGTATCTTATGGAATGACGACTGTAAATGATGCGGTAAAAAAAATGAATACAAATATTGATATTCAAATTGAGACAATCAACCGTACATTAGTTTCTGTGAAGCAACAGGTGAAAGGGAGAAGAGATAATATTTTAAACAAAATAAGCAAGTTAGAAAGTCAACTATATGGTGTGCCAGCTAAAGAGGTCGCAATGTCCAGATTAAAACGTAAATTTAATTTAAATGAAAAATATTATTCTTTATTGATTGAGAAAAGGACGCAGTATGAGATTTCAAAAGCAGGCTATACTATGGATAACTTAGTTTTACAGGAACCTTCAGTTCCTATTTTAATATCTCCACAAAAAAAGTTAATTTATATTGGAATGTTTGTGGTGTCTATATTAGTTGCATTCTTACTTTTAGTATTGAAGTATATTACGTTTAATGTTATTCATAATGAAGCCGAATTAAAAAAGTTAGTCCCAGAAAATGTTGGTTTTTTAGGTGTTGTTCCTAAAGTAAATGTAGGTAAGATGAATTCAACATTGATGGTTCATCTCAGGCCTAAATCAATGTTAGCTGAAACGTATAGAAATATAAGATCAAATCTTCATTTCATTATGGATTCTAAAAAATCTAATGTTATAGCAATTTCTTCTTCAATTTCAGGAGAGGGGAAAACATTTGTTGCTTTAAATTTAGGTGGAATTCTCGCAATGTCTAATAAAAAAGTGATAGTTCTAGATTTGGATTTAAGAAAACCTAAAGTACATTTAGGATTTAATGCATCTAATTTAGACGGAATGAGTTCTATTTTAGCAGGTGAGAATAAATGGAGTGACTGTTTGCAGCAAACAGAGTTAGATGGTTTAGATTTCATTTCTGCAGGAGTGATACCTCCTAATCCTTCTGAACTTATATTGAATGGTATTTTAGATGATATTATATCAGAAATGAAAACGAAATATGATTATGTGATAATTGATAATCCTCCTGTTGGAATTGTATCGGATGGTGTTAAGGTTCTTAATGATGCCGATTGTTCAATTTATATATTTAGAGCTAATTATTCTAAACGAATTTTTGCAAATAAAGTACGAGAACTACTTGCTAAGGACAAGGTAGAAAAATTATTCATGATACTAAATGATGTGGATATGAATAAGAATTCTTATGGTTATGGCTATGGATATGGTGGTTACTATGAGGAAGATATAAAAGAAAAGAAACGTTTTAGCTTGAGAAAAAAATGATAGAGAAATTTGACATTAAAGGACCTGTTTTAATAGCTAGCAAAGTTTTTAAAGATGATAGAGGCCTATTTTTTGAATCTTTTAATCTAAAACAATTTGAAGATATTGTTGGCGAGAAAATTAATTTCGTACAAGATAATTTATCTGTGTCAAAATTAAATGTTCTGAGAGGTTTGCATTTTCAAAAACCACCTCATAGTCAAGGAAAATTGGTACGCGTTTTAAAAGGTGAAGTTATTGATATAGCAGTTGATATACGAAAAGGCTCTCCAACATATGGTCAGCACGTTTCTGTATTGTTATCAGAAGAAAATGGTAAAATGTTTTGGGTTCCTCCTGGTTTTGCGCACGGCTTTTCTGCTCTAACAAATGATGTTGTGTTTTCTTACAAATGTACTGATTATTATAATTCTGAAAGTGAAGACTCAATACTTTGGTGTGATGATGAACTAAATATTGATTGGAAAGTAGAATTTCCAATCTTATCTAATAAAGACAAGATAGCTCAGTCTTTTAATACTTTTAAAACCCCTTTTAAATAATGAGAGATAATTTACAATCTTTAATATATTTGACTGTATTTTTTGCAGTTGCTTTTAGCGTTTCATTCATAATAAACAGTTTCTTTTTGAAGTTTGCTAGGACTTTAGGAATTAGAAATAAAAATGATGTAAGTATTAGGTGGAGTTCAACATCTAAACCATCTTTAGGTGGGATTAGTTTTTACTTTACCTTTTTAATTGGTTTTATGTTTTATGCTGTCCTATTTGGAGAGACGGACGTATTTCAAAATAAATCACTATTAGGTTTATTTTTTGGTGTTACTTTAGCTTTTTTATTAGGGTTGTCAGATGATGCATACAATACTAGGCCTTTACTTAAATTATCAATTCAAATTACATGTGGGCTAATTTTAGTGTTCACGGATAGCGCAATAGAGTTATTTCAAAATGACTTAATAAATGGTTCGTTAACTGTTTTATGGGTCGTTGGAATTATGAATTCAATTAATATGCTAGATAATATGGATGGAATTACTACTGTGACATCCATGAGTATCATTACTACATTAATTGCAGTTTCAATACCATTTGTTGTGTTTAATCAAGTAGAAGTATTTCTTCTTATTACTTCTTTGGGCGCCTTGTCGGCATTCTTAATTTTTAATTTTAACCCAGCTAAAATGTTCATGGGAGATACTGGAAGTCAGTTTTTAGGTATGTTTTTAGCTTATTTTTCGATTAAGATATTATGGAATAACGGAATAGCTGATAATGACTATTCACTTATGTCAAATTTTACTTTAGTAGTTCTTGTATTCGCTATTCCTATTATAGATACAACAATTGTTTCTATAAATAGAATGCTGAGAGGGCAGTCACCTATGGTGGGGGGAAAAGATCATACTACGCATCATTTAGTATATAAAGGACTTACTGAAAAACAAGTCACCTATTTATTTATCCTTTTAGGAATCGTTTCAGTATTATTAGCATTTATGGTTAAAACTTATATTCCGAAAGAGTCTATGTTTGTTTTTGTAATTTGGATTTATCTAATCACGGTTTTTATTTTACTTTTTAGTATGTCTAGAAAGCAAGAAGGTAAAGTAGTTAACAGTATAGAAGGTAGTGAAGTTGAAAAAGATAATAAATCAAAGTAACATTTTTTCAATTTGTTAAATATTTGTTAACACCTGGTTTTGGAATGATATGTGTAAAGTTTCAATTGTAAAACCAAATAGGTTTATTCATGTACAAATAAAATAAAGAGAAAATAATCTTTGATTGTCTATCTCAAAGTATTACATTTGACAGTTGAATTATACTCACATAAGTAAAACATAATTTAGAATGAAAAAAATAGCATTATCAATATTAACTTTATCATTAGTGTTAGGTGTAAAAGCACAGGATGAAAATGAAATGATTGAAAACGGAAGTTTTGAACAATTAGAAGGTAAAATTAAAAAAGCAGGATCTATTGAAGTTGCTGTGGATTGGATGTCACCTACGAAAACTTCAGCTGATTTATTTGCTACTAGCTCAAAATCTGTATTTAGTGTACCGAATAATCCTTATGGAAAAGAGGAAGCTCATGAAGGTGAAAATTATGCTGGAATTACTACTTTTAGTTATGGGGATAAAGTGCCTAGAACGTATGTTTCTACTAAATTAAAAACTCCAATGCGTAAGGGATTAAAGTATGCCGTGAAGTTTTATGTTTGTTTATCTGAAGGGTCAAAGTATGCTTCAAATAATGTAGCAGCTAATTTTTCAAAAAAACAATGGAGTATTGATGAGAATAAAAGTATTCTTGGTGAGTCAAGTGTTCTAGATGTTGAAAATGTAATTTTTAACGCTATGTTTGGTTGGGATCAAGTTTGTGGTGTATACACTGCAAAAGGTGGAGAGAAATTTCTAACACTTGGTAATTTCTCAACAAATACGGATACGAAAAGTGAAAGAATGAAAAAACCTAAAACTTTCACAGGACAACAAACGGTAAGTTCATATTATTATATTGATGATATTTCAGTTGTTTTAATTGAAGATGAATCTGAATGTAAGTGTGATTCTGATAAGACTGAAGTAACGTCAACTGTATATTCATCTGCACCAGTAAATCCGGAAGGAATGACTCCTGAAATGATTGCTAAGTTCACTGCTATTTATTTTGCATCAAATAAACCTGGGATTGAATCTGGTCAGGAAGGACATTTAGATAATATTGCAGATATTATGTTAACAAATGCAGATTATAAATTGACTTTAAAAATTCACTTAGATACTGATGAAGTTGCTAATCCTAAAGTGGAAGAATTAGACAAGCTAAGAGGTGAAAGTGTTAAAAAATATTTGAAATCGAAAGGTGTTGAAGGAGGTAGAATTACATTTGATTTAATGAAAGATTCTAAACCTAAAGCTAAAGCTGATACTGATTTGGCAAAAGCTAAAAATAGAAGAATTAAATTTGTTTTATCTAAATAAAATAAATTTCAATAATAAGTTAAAGGGAGGATTTATATTCTCCCTTTTTTTATGCATCTTTGGGTAATTAAATTGGACAATGATAAAAGGAAATAAAAAAATAATTAATGCATGGACATTTTATGATTGGGCAAACTCAGTTTACCCACTTGTAATTACAACTTCAATTTTCCCCATCTTTTATGCTGCAAAAATTGCACTTATTGGAACGGGCCCTGATAGTAACATGGTTGAGTTTTTTGGTTATAAATTAAGTGGTACAGTTTTATTTTCTTACGTTGTTTCTTCCTCACTATTAGTTGTGGCTTTATTATCTCCAATTTTATCTGGTATAGCAGATTACGCAGGTAACAAAAAATCATTTTTAAAATTCTTTTGCTATTTAGGTGCGATATCTACAGGGTCGTTATACTTTTTTGATCCAGTGCATCTAGAATTAAGTATGATGTCCATATTTTTTGCAAGTATTGGATTTTGGAATAGTTTGGTGTTTTATAATGCGTATTTACCCGAAATTGCAGAAAAGAAAGATCACGATAGAATTAGCGCTAAAGGATTTTCAATGGGATATATTGGAGCATCTACTTTATTGATTATTTGTTTGGCGTTACTAAATAATTTTGGGCTTTTTTCTGAACCATTAATTGAAGCAAGGCATGTTTTTCTTTTAGTTGCCATTTGGTGGATAGGTTTTAGTCATTATACATACTATTACTTACCAAAAGAAACGGAAACAAAAAAAATCACAAAGGATATATTGTTTAACGGGTTTTCAGAACTGAAGTTGGTAGGGAAACAAATAAAATCAATATTGAAGTTGAAACGATTCTTATATGCTTTCTTTGCAATTAGTATGGGGGTTCAAACGTTAATGACTATTGCTGTTTTATTCGCTGATGAAGTTGTTTTTAAAGATACTGATGATAAATCAGGATTAATTATTGCAGTACTAATTATTCAATTTATAGCAGTGCCTGGTGCATATATATTTAATGTCGTATCTCGTAAAATAGGGGATGTTAAAACATTAACTATAGCTGCATCTATTTGGGTATTTGTATGTATTTTCACTTACTTTTTTGTGAAGGACCCTATCATGTTTTATTTGCTTGCTGGTTTAGTTGGTTTTGTTATGGGGGGAACTCAAGCATTAAGTAGATCAACCTATTCAAAACTGATTCCTAAAACAAAAGATACAGCTTCTTTTTTCAGTTTTTATGATGTGACAGAGAAAATGGGAATGGTCATAGGAATTTTCTTATTTGGATTTGTTGAAGATGTGTCAGGTGATATTACGACATCTGTTTTATTTTTGACAACAGTATTTATAGTGTCTTTTATTTTATTATTATTAGTTCCTAAAAAAAGTAATTAATTAGTTTCAACCTCTTCATTTTAAAGGTTAAGAATCTGAGAGTTGAAGGTTGTAGTTTTTTATATTTAATTAAAATAATTACATTTGTATTTGTAACGTGAAACTAAAGAAAATTATCATATCATTTTTTTTATTGTTTGTGTATTCGATTTCGTTTGCACATGCAATGTCTTTTCATGAACACGGTTTTTATTCTGAACATCAATATGAATTTTCTGGAACAATTGCTTCAGGACATCATCATCATGAGCACCATATTCACCACAGTGTTGAGGAGGGTGTAGCAACAGAGCACATCAATCATAATGACCATTGTGATGATGGTATATTTGATTTGATAGCTTGTGTATTGTCAGATTTATCTAGTCATAACCATACTGATTGCCAACTAGAGCATCAACCGAATGAAGATACAAAAAGGTTAACCAATCAAAATACGCATGATGCTGTGTGGCTTGATAATTTTGAAAATAGTCATAGGAATTCGGTTACTTGTCTAAATTATAATTATTTAATTGAGGGAATACGATTTTCATTAATTGATAACTCTCCCTTAAGAGGACCGCCAATTGGCTATTAATTTTTAACTTTTGATAATTAATTATCAAAGTATTAAAATTACATTCTAAATTATTATTGTTATCTACTTATAAAGTAAACTAACAATGATTAAAATTAATTAATTTTTCACGTATACAATTTTGTATTATATCTTTAATACTTTACATCTATAGTATATTGTGTGATAGAAATAAAAAATAATGATAAATAAAATAATACTATTCTCAATTAAAAATAAGTTATTAATTGGGTTAATGATGTTAGCTTGGATAGGTACTGGTATCTATTCTATGAATATTGTTCCCGTTGATGCCGTGCCAGATATTACAAATAATCAAGTTCAAGTGATTACGGTTTCTCCAAATTTAGGCACTGAAGATATTGAACAATTTGTTACCTATCCTGTTGAGCTATCTATGGCCAACTTACCTGGAGTTGAACAAATTCGTTCAATTTCAAGATTCGGATTGTCTGTAGTCACTATTGTATTTAAAGACAAGATGGGAACCTATTTACCCCGTCAATTAGTATCTGAAAAACTGGCTGGCTTAAGTAGTGAAATATCTTCTAAATTAGGGGAGCCTTTTATGGGGCCTATTTCAACTGGATTGGGTGAAATTTTACAATATACATTTGAAGTTGATCCAGAGTTTAAATCTAAATATTCACCTACCGACTTAAGAACCTATCAAGATTGGATTGTAAACAGACAAATGGCTATGTTACCTGGAGTTGTTGAAGTTAATAGTTTTGGTGGTGACATAAAGCAATATGAAGTGGCAGTAGATCCAAATAAGTTAAAAGGAATTGGGATTACTATCGTTGAAATTTTTAATGCTTTAGAATCTAATAATGAAAATACAGGTGGTGCTTATATTGTTAAAAATCATAAAGCTAACTTTATTAAAGGAGAGGGCTTATTAACGTCTTTAAGCGACATAGAAAATACAGTAGTAAAAACTGTAAATAATCAACCAATATTAATCAAAGATGTGGCGTCAGTTCAGTTTGGAAAAGCGATTAAGTATGGTGGCGTTACAAAAAATGGAGATCAAGCTATTGGTGGAATGATCATGATGCTTAAAGGATCAAATTCTGACCTTGTTATAAAGGATGTTAAAAATAGGTTGGCTGAAATTGAAAAGTCTTTGCCAGAGGGTATAAAGATAGTACCATTTCTAGACCGTTCTGATTTAATTGGTAGAACAACTTCAACTGTTAAAACAAATTTAGTAGAAGGAGGATTGATAGTGATTTTTATATTGGTCATTTTCCTTGGTAATTGGAGGGGTGGACTAATTGTAGCTTCAACTATTCCTTTGTCATTATTATTTGCTTACATATTAATGAATGTATTTGGAGTGTGGTCCAATTTGATGAGTTTAGGAGCAATTGATTTTGGAATTATTGTAGATGGTGCAGTAATAATTATAGAAAGCGTTGTGTTCTATACTTTTGTTAAAGTTAAAAAAATGAATAAAAAAGAGTTGTCTCAATCAGATTTAGACAATATCTCACATAAGTCATCAACTAAGATGATGAATGCTTCATTTTTTGGACAGTTAATAATTCTTATTGTATTTATTCCAATTTTAACTTTAGAAGGGATTGAAGGAAAAATGTTTATTCCAATGGCCATGACATTTATGTTTGCAATAATTGGTGCTATGGTGTTATGTTTGACTTATGTTCCTATGATGGCCTCATTGTTCATGAGTAAAACACCATCAATGAAGGTAGGATTTGGAGATAAGTTTATTAATTGGTTGGGTAGGGTTTACGAACCTGTTTTGATTCTTGCTTTACGATTTAAATACGTTATTTTATCTGGGTCAATTATAATGTTAGTGATTACGATTTTAACATTCTCAAAAATGGGAGGTGAATTTGTTCCTCAATTAGATGAGGGGGATATTGCTATGCACGCTATATTAAAGCCTGGAAGTTCTTTAGAGGAAACGGAGAAAGTATGTAATAAAATTGAGAGGACGTTGATTGAAAACTTCCCAGAGATTACACAGGTTGTCTCTAAGATTGGAGTTGCTGAAATTCCAACTGATCCAATGCCAATGGATTTAGCCGATATGTTCATTATCTTAAAGCCTAAATCAGAATGGAAAACATTTAGTACAAAGAGTGAATTGATTGCAAAGATCAAACAAAAACTGGCTTACTTACCTGGTGTAATGTATGAATTTAGTCAACCACTTGAAATGCGTTTTAATGAATTGATGACTGGAGTTAGGCAAGATATTGCAGTTAAATTATTTGGTGAAGATTTGAACGTTTTGGCCGACTATGCAGAAAAAATGGGGACAATAATAAACACTGTGGATGGTGTGGCAGATATGAAAGTTGAAACGTTAAAAGGTTTACCACAAATGACTGTTAAATTTAATCGAAACAAAATTGCTCAATACGGTTTAAATATTGTGGACTTAAATACCATAATTAGAACTGCATTTAGTGGTGAAACTGCTGGTGTTATTTATGAAGGAGAAAAACGTTTTGACTTAGTAGTTCGCTTACAAGATAAGTACAAACAAAGCATAAATGATTTAAGAAATATTTTTATACCATTGTCTGATGGGAATCACATACCGTTAAGTGAATTAGCGACAATTGATTATCAAGATGGACCTGTTCAAATTTCACGTGAAGGAACTAATCGTAGAACTTATGTGGGAATTAATGTAAGAGGGCGTGATGTGCAAACGGTAGTAAATGAAATACAGTTAAAATTAGAAAATGGATTGGATTTACCAGATGGTTATTATATTAAATATGGTGGTGCTTTCGAAAATTTAAAACGAGCGACATCAAAATTATCTTATGTTGTTCCAATTGCATTAGTTTTAATTTTTCTATTGTTGTTTTTAGCCTTAAAATCATTTAGTCAAACGTTAATGATTTATATGGCAATTCCATTGTCTGCCATGGGAGGTGTTTTTGCCCTTTGGTTAAGAGGGATGCCTTTCAGTATTTCAGCAGGAGTGGGGTTTATTGTTTTATTTGGTGTTGCTGTATTAAATGGATTAGTATTGATAACATCTATGAATGAACTCAAAAAAGAAGGTGTAGGCTTAAAAGAACGAATTATTCAAGGAACCAAAGAACGAATAAGACCAATATTTTTAACTGCTTCAACTGATATTTTAGGTTTTTTGCCTATGGCTATTTCTACTAGTGCGGGGGCAGAAGTTCAACAGCCTTTAGCTACTGTGGTTATTGGAGGTATGATAACCGCGTCATTCTTAACTTTATTTGTTATTCCAATTTTATATGCTATGTTAGAAAGTAAATCAGAAAAAAAATCCATTAAATTGAATATGACATCTGTTCTTTTGGTTTTGCTAATGAGTGGAAGTTTGATTGTGTCGAAATCAGTTAAAGCTCAAGATGTTTCTTTAAACCAAGTTATTAAGAAGGCAGTACTGAATAATGGAGATATGAAGGCCTTAAGTTTGGAAATAGAAAAATTTAAAACGCTAGAGAAAACAGCTTTTGAATTGGATAAAACTGATATTGGAGTAGGGTATGGACAGTTAAATGGATTCGAGAAAGATGTTTTATTTTCTATAGAGCAAAAGTTTAAATTCCCAACGGCTTACAAATATCAAAAACAATTAAATCAAGCTTTAGTTACAAATATTTCAAACCAGAAAATTATTTCTAAAAATGAGTTAATTAAAGAGGTTAAGACGGTTTGGTATCAATTACTATTCTATAAACAGCAGTTAGATTTAGTTAACTCTGAAGATAGTCTATTTACACAGTTTCACAGTGATACCTATAAAAGGTTTCAAAGCGGTGATGCTACCTATTTAGAAACAATTAATTCATCAACTAAGTTGATGGAAGTTAAATCAAAATTGATGGATGTGAAGGAAGAAATTAAAACTCAATCTATTTTTTTACAAATCTTAATGAATGACAATTCTGAAATAGGTTCTATTAATGATACGATTGTTAAAAGGGAGCTTGGCTTAAATGCTGTTGATTTTTCATCAACAAATAACCCAACCGTAAATTATTTACAAGAATTGATTTTGAGTAAAGAGAAGCAAATAGCTGTTAATAAAACGGATTATTATCCAGAGTTTTCTGTAGGTTATATTAATCAATCCATGTTAGGAAATCATACTGTTAATGGTGTAGAACAATATTACGGATCTGATCAAAGGTTTCAAGTTATAAATGCTACTATCTCATTACCTGTTTTTACCAGAGCAACTAAATCAAAAGTTAATGCAGCTAAAATTGAAAGGCAAATTGCCCAAACCAATGCAGATTTTTATAAAACTCGTATCGAAAATGAATATAAAGTGGCAGTAAATAACTACGTAAAAACGAAAACACAATTAGCTTACTTTGAAAATAGTGTATTAGAACAAGTTCGGTTAATAATAGAGACTTCAAATCTGAGTTACAAAAGTGGGAACATTAGTACTTTAGAATATATTCAATCTTTGAATTCTGCGATAGATCTGAAGAATAAGTATAATCAAATTTTAAATAAATATAACCAAACAGTAATCGAAATAGAATATTTAGTTGGAGAGTAATACGGAATGAAAATTTCAACCTTCATTTACGAGAAAAATGTCATCAAACTAAACATATTAAAAAATATAAAAATGAAAAATATAGCAATACTAATTACTTTAATAACACTTATAAGTTGTGAAAGTGAATCTACATTACATACAGAACATGAAGCACATCCGGCTGGTAATACGGTAACCTTATCAAATGCTCAAATGGAAACTATTGATTTGGAATTAATTCATTTAGAAGATAAAAACATGAGTTTAACTATCAATGTGAATGGGTCTATTGAATTACCACCACATCACATAGCAGACATAAGTCCTATGGTTGGGGGAGTGATAAAGGGTATATTCGTTATTGAAGGAGATAAAGTAAAGAAAGGTCAGACGTTAGCGACTTTACAACATCCTGATTTTATTGAAATGCAAAATAACTATTTAATAAATTTGAATGAATTTGAGTTTATTGAAAAAGAATATAGCAGACAAGAAAAATTAAACATGGATAAAGTTGTTTCTGATAAGTCATTTCAAAAAATCACTTCTCAATATAAAACATTAAAATCAACCATTCAGTCCCAGAAAATTAAATTACAAATGGTTGGTTTGAATGTCAGTGGCATTGAAAATGGAAAAATTTACAACTTAATTTCAATTGTGTCACCACTTAATGGATATGTAAGTGCTATCGAAACAAATATTGGTAGCTTTGTTGAGCCGCAATCTAAATTATTTGAAGTGGTGAATAATGATGAGTTACATGCTGATTTTATGGTGTATGAAAAGGATATTAATAAAATTGAAGTTGGACAATCAATCTTTTTTACAACATCTAGTTTAATGGAAGAATTTGAAGCTGAAATTCATAATGTTAGCCCGGTATTTGAGGATAGTCCAAAGGCACTTCACATTCATGCAGATATACTATCAAGTAAGGAGAACTTAATCCCTGGTATGTATATTAATGGAAGGTTGTTGGCGGACACATTAAAAACTAAAGCGATTCGTTCAGAAGCGGTTATTAGAGATAAAGGAAAGGATTATATTTTTGTAAAAACCAAAACAAAAAAGATATCTGAAAGTTCTACATTTAGAAGGGTAGAAGTTATAAAAGGCGTTGAAAGTGGAAATTATACTGCTGTTAAACCATTACTAAAAATGAATGACAGCATGCAAGTGGTTGGTAAAGGCGCTTATTTTGTAATTTCTGAATTAACGAAAGAGGAAAATGAACACTCTCACTAGAGTTTAATATGTTAATTATAATTGGAACTCGAGTAAACTTTTTTATATTCGTGAAATATATTTATCAATTCTAAAAGCGTATGAAAATAGTAATGAATGTAATTGCCCTTATTTTAGGTGTAATAATAGGTGCTGCAGTTAATATGTTAATTGTGTCAAATGGTTCTGCATTGATTCCTTTTCCTGATGGGTATGATATGACAGATATGGAATCTATGAAATTGACAATGAATTTGTTGTCGCCTAAAAATTATATTATACCTTGGTTAGCACATGCTGTTGGTACATTAGTTGGTGCCGTGGTTACATTTAATTTAGCAAAATCTAATCAATTTTATTTAGCACTTGTTGTTTGTATTGTTTTTTTAACCGGCGGAATAATGATGGTGGTTGCTTTGCCTTCTCCAATGTGGTTTAATGGTCTTGATTTAGGATTGGCATATTTACCAATGGCTTGGATAGTTCAGAGGTTCTTTAGTTTCAGAAAAGAAAACTAATTTATAGTTTTATAATTTTTTCAGTAAATTCTGAGCACGTGAATAATGGTTCATTTTCATATAGACCGTAAATGGTTGATCCTGTTCCAGTCATAGAGGTGTAAAATGTATCTTCAGTTTTTAATTTTTCCTTTAATTCCTTTAGAATTGGATGATGAGGGAATACGGTAGTTTCAAAATCGTTATGAATTACATTATTATCTAATTGAGAAACGACTAGTTTTGAATAGTCTGTGTTTGAAGGTTTTGGTTTGATTCCATTAAAAGCCTCCTTGGTACTTATGTGAATGTTCGGATTTACCAATTTAATATAATAACCTGTTAAATCAAAATCAATAATTGTCATATTATCTCCTTTTCCAGTAACTAGTTTAGGTGTGTTTTCTATAAAGAAAGGACAATCGCTTCCTAAAGAATCTGCTAGGATCTCTAATTCTTTGACTGAAATGTTTAAATTAAATAGTGAATTTAATGCCGTTAGCGTGAAACTGGCATCTGCAGAACCACCACCTAAACCAGCACCCATTGGTATTTGTTTATGTAGATGTATTTTACATGGAGATATTTTATATTTATCAACTATTAAACAATATGCCTTAACTACTAAATTATTATTCGAATTCGTATCAATAGTAAGTCCTGAACTTGTAAATTCAAATGTATCAGATTTATTTATTTCTAAAATGTCAACCCAGTTGATAGGATAAAATATACTTTCTAAATTATGAAATCCATCTTGACGTTTAGAAGTAATATTTAGGCCAATATTTATTTTAGCATTAGGAAAAACGATCATAGTGTTCTTTTGAATTTGCTAATATAATCAAAGTTTTTAGTCAATAAATTGGAAATATTACGAAATTTTCAAAATCAACTAAAAAATAATGCGTAAATTTCGCCTCTACAAAACAAGACATTATTATGGCAAATTATTTACCATTTGAAGAGCCAATTCGAATTATTGAAGAAGAGATAGTTAAAGCGGCTGAAATTGAAGAGAATAGTGGAGTTGATTCATCTAAATTAAAAAAAGATTTAGAAAAAAAGAAGAACGAAACTATTACAAATATTTTTAAAGAATTAACACCTTGGCAACGTGTTCAACTGTCAAGACATCCAGATAGACCTTATACTTTAGATTATATCAAAGCTATAACTAACAATGATTTTATTGAATTGCATGGCGATAGAAATGTAAAAGATGATAAAGCAATGGTTGGTGGTTTCGGTAAAATTGACGGTAAGACATATATGTTTGTTGGTCAACAGAAAGGAACTAATACTAAAACTAGACAATATAGAAATTTTGGAATGCCTAACCCTGAAGGGTATAGAAAAGCGTTACGTTTATTTAAAATGGCTGAAAAATTCAATATTCCTATTGTGACTTTAATTGATACGCCCGGTGCATTTCCAGGTTTAGAGGCTGAAGAAAGAGGACAAGGTGAAGCTATTGCTCGTAATATTTACGAAATGATGCGTTTAAAAGTACCAGTTGTTTGTATGGTTATTGGCGAAGGAGCTTCTGGTGGAGCTTTAGGAATAGGTGTTGGAGATAGAGTAATTATGCTTGAAAACTCATGGTATTCTGTGATTTCTCCGGAAAACTGTTCTACAATTTTATGGAGAAGCTGGGATTATAAAGAACAAGCTGCTGCTGCATTGAAGTTAACATCTACGGATATGAAATCATTAAAAATTGTTGATGATATCGTTAAGGAACCATTGGGTGGAGCACATAGAAATAGACCAGAAATTTTTGAAACAGTTAAAAATAAAATTGTTAAAGAAATTGAAAAGTTAGAAAAAATTGAACCTGCCAAATTAGTTTCTAAAAGAATTGATAAATTCTGTGAAATGGGTGAGTTTAAAGGGAAATAGAAATGATAGGTGTAGATTTTCCTAAAATCGAATTTGAACTATTTGGAATGCAGTTGTTAGAGCCTATGGCTTTAATAACTGATTCTATTTTAGGAGTTTTAGGCGTTTTTTTAGCATACAAAATTTCTAAAATTAAATCACCTTTGCTCTTTTATAAATATTGGAAGTTGTTTTTTCTTTTATTTGGAATTGGTGCTTTTGTAGGTGGTTTAGGACATGCTTTTTATAATCAATGGAGTTTTTATGGAAAAATACCGTCTTGGTTGTTTGGTCCAATCTCGATTTACTTTGCCGAAAAAGCAATGATTTCTTCGCATTGGGATGAAAATAAAAAAAAGGTATTCAATAGAATTTCTGATTCAAAATTAATGCTTGTTTATATGGCATGGGGTTTAATATTGTTTTTTGGAAATGAAGATAAGATTTCAACACAACCCTTTTTGCCAGTTGCTATAAATACAATTTTAGGACTGTTGACTTTTGTTGGTTATTTAGGTTTTAAGTATACGGAGAAGTTTTCTGTTAAATTTAAGTTTTTTTGGCTTGGTGTTTTAATTTTGATTCCTACAGCATTTATCTTTCTGCTAAAAATCAACGTTCACCAATGGTTTGATAAGAATGATATGAGCCATGTTTTAATGATGGTAGCTTTAGTGTATTTTTATTTAGGAGTAAAAAAAGTGTCAGAAGGATTGAAACAAAATAATTAAACAATTCAAATAAAAGAATTAGTTTTATAATGTAAACATTTACTATTAGAAATTAAATGAGTTGTTATCAATGGTTCATTTGAAATTTAATTAATTTTAAATCATAAAAATATGATATTCGAATTTAATGGTTTTAAACCAGTGGTACATCCATCTTCATTTGTACATCCTCAAGCTACAGTAACTGGTAATGTTATTATTGGAAAGGATGTTTATATTGGTCCTTCATGTGCGTTGCGTGGTGATTGGGGAAAAATTGTGATTGAGGACGGTTGTAATGTTCAAGAAAATTGTACAGTTCACATGTTTCCAGGAACAACAGTTACATTAAAGAAGGGGGCACATATTGGTCATGGTGCAATTATTCACGGTGGTACTATTGGCGAGAATTGTTTAGTTGGTATGAATGCTGTAGTTATGGATGATGTTGAGATAGGGGCGGAATCTATTATTGGAGCTTTAGCTTTTGTGCCAGCAAAATCAATCATTGAAAAAAGGAGTCTAGTTGTTGGAAATCCAGCAAAGAAAATCAAAGATGTTTCTGATGAAATGATGAAATGGAAAAAAATGGGGACTGCATTGTACCAAAAATTACCTGGTCAATGTATGGAGACATTGAAGGAGTGTGAGCCTTTATCTGAGATTGAAAAAGATAGACCGTCACAAGAGAGTATGTATACAACTTGGGAAGAGATTAAAAATAAAGGATAAAAAAAATCCCTTTCCAAAATAAATTGAAAAGGGAAATTTAATTCTATATTAATAGCTTTATTAATTAATATTCATCCTCATTAAAGAAAAAATCTTCTTTAGTTGGATAGTCAGGCCAAATGTCTTCAATACTTTCATATTGCTCTCCACCTTCATCTTCAATTTCTTGTAAGTTCTCTACAACTTCTAACGGTGCACCAATACGCATTGCGTAATCGATAAGTTCGTCTTTAGTTGCTGGCCATGGCGCATCTTCTACGTATGATGCTAATTCTAATGTCCAATACATATTTTATAATTTTAGTAATCTTTTTTGCAAAAGTATCATTTTTAAATTTACATCCAATTTTTAAGCCGACTTTTTTATTAACTATTTCTGTTTACGGTAGTTATTCAAAGATAAATGGTAACAAAAAAAGCCATTTAAAATTAATTAAATGACTTTACCTTTTGTTACAACCAAATTAACCAAGGTATGCCTTTAGCATTTTGTTTCGTGATGAATGCTTTAATCTTCTAATCCCCTTTTCTTTTATTTGTCTAACTCTTTCTCTTGTGAGCTCAAATAATGAACCAATTTCTTCTAAAGTATGTGATGGGGACCCTCCAAGTCCATAGTACATTCTAATGATACTGGCTTCTCTATATTTTAATGTACTTAATGAGCGTTCAATATCATCAGTTAATGAATCATTCATAATTTTATTGTCAGGACTTTGTTTGTCTGTGTTCTTCAGCATATCATACATGTTTGAAGAGTTGTTGTCGCCCTCAACTAGTGGAGCATCCATAGAAATGTGTTTTCCATTATTGTTTAATCCTATTTTTATTTCAGCAATAGAAATCTCAAGTGAATCTGATATTTCAAATAATGTAGGTGCTCTTCCTAGGTCTTGTTCTAGTTTTGAATATGTTTTATTTATTTTGTTTATCGTCCCAATTTTATTTAATGGAAGTCTTACTATTCTTGCTTGATCAGCTAAGGCTTGAAGAATAGATTGTCTAATCCACCATACAGCGTAAGATATAAACTTGAATCCACGTTTTTCATCAAATCGTTTAGCAGCTTTTATTAAACCTAAATTACCTTCATTAATTAAATCTGGTAGCGTTAAACCTTGGTTTTGGTATTGTTTTGAGACGGAGACAACAAATCTTAAATTGGCATTCACTAATTTATCTAATGCAACCTGACTGCCTCCTCTAATTTTCACTGCTAATTCAGTTTCTTCCTCTGGAGTTATTAGGTCCATTCTAGCAATGTCATGCAGGTATTTATCTAGTGATGCTGTTTCTCTGTTAGTAACTTGTTTTGTAATTTTCAGTTGTCTCATATCGGTATATTTTAGGTGGTGTACTATATATAACGTAATGAAAATGAGAAAGGTTGGTTAAAAATGAAAATAAATTGATTTTTTTTTGGTTTTTACAAAAATTAACACTAAAGAATTCAGTGATATTAATGGTTTTTCACCTTCCTTTAATTAACAAATAATTGTTGATATCAAAAAAAACCTTCAAAAGAAGGTTTTTAATATTATTTAATTTGGTATTATATTTTAGTATTGTTCTTTTTCATTTGGAAAATCACCACTTCTCACATCTGTAATATATTCTTGAAATGAACCAATCATTTCTTCATATAAGTTGTGATATTTTCTTAAAAATCTAGGATTAAAATCATTATTAATTCCTAGCATATCATGACTTACTAATACTTGACCATCAACTCCATTTCCAGCCCCAATACCAATTACTGGAATTTTTATGGCTTTTGCTACTTTTTCAGCTAAATGTGCAGGTATTTTTTCTAAAACTAACGCAAAGCATCCTGTTTTTTCAAGTAGTTTAGCATCTGCAATTAATTGATTGGCTTCATCTTCTTGTTTCGCTCTTACAGTGTATGTTCCAAACTTATAAATGGATTGAGGTGTTAAACCTAAATGTCCCATAACAGGAATTCCAGCAGTTAAAATTCTTTCAATTGATTCAATTACTTCACTTCCACCTTCTAGTTTCACTGCATGTCCACCAGATTCTTTCATAATTCTAATTGAAGAGTTTAGTGCTTCAATTGAATTTCCTTGATATGAACCGAACGGTAGGTCAACTACAACTAAAGCGCGATCAACTCCTCTAACTACAGAAGATGCATGATAAATCATTTGATCTAATGTAATTGGTAAAGTAGTTTCATGACCAGCCATAACATTGGATGCAGAGTCGCCAACTAGAATGATGTCAATTCCTGCTTTATCTAATATTTTTGCCATTGTAAAATCATAACCAGTTAGCATGGCAATTTTCTCACCATTATGTTTCATTTCTTGTAAAACATGAGTCGTTACTTTTTTTACTTCTTTATGTACAGACATTTTAATTTTTTTGGTAAAAATAGTCAATTTAATTAAATTCTTAACATTTAGAATAAATTCTTAAACGTTTTGATGTTCTTAAAAAGCATTCTACTTCTTGATTAGTAATGAGTCAAGTGTGTGTTTCAAATGGTTATAATTTAACCTGAGTCTGATTTATTTCTCAATTTCTAAAGTAATTTCTTCTAGGTTTTGAGAAGTCATACATTTAAAATGTTTTTTAGGACAAGATTGGTGACCAATTTTAGAACATGGTCTGCATTTTAAATTGTTTACTTGATGAATTGAAAAATTAGATTCATTTGACGGTTGATAAGGATACATGCCTAATTCTGGAACTGTATTTCCCCAAATGGAGATAATAGGCTTTTTAAAAGCTGATGCAATATGCATTAAACCTGTATCATGACTAATCACTTTTTCGGCTTGTTTTAAAACGGATGAAGATTGATTTAAGTTTAAATCCCCACATAAATTAATTACATTTCTACATTTATCTGTAATTTTTCGGGCTTCTTGTATATCAGATGGTCCACCTAATAGAACAATCGTTTTTTCAGTTTTACTTAATAAATCTATTATTTTATCAGTGGGTAATTTTTTTGTAGCGAATTGTGCCCCAATAGCGTATGCTATAAAGTTTTCTTCTATATGATAGTCTACTAAATTTACTTCATCTTTTTTAGGTATGAAAAAGTCTAATCCTAAATTATCATTTTTTACACCAAATGATTTAACGGTTTCAAAATACCTGTCTACAATATGAAGGCTTGGCATTTTGTTTATTTTAAAAGTAGTTAATAGCCACTTTTGAATGTTTAATTTTGGAAACTTGTAGGACTTAATTCCTAGACTATGTTTTAATTTTAAGGTTCTTAAGTTATTGTGTAAATCAATAATACAATCAAAATTTTCCGACTTCAATTCAGTTATGATTTCTTTTGTGTCTTTTACAATCGAGTGAACTTTATCAACGTTTGGATTACTATCTACTAATCCTATAAATTGTTTTTTAGTTAAATAATGAATTTCAACATTTGGAATGTCTTTTTTTAAACACCTAACAATAGGGGTGGTTAAAACAATGTCTCCAATAGAACTAAAACGAACAACGAGTATTTTTTTCACGATTGTAAAGGTATAATTAATATGAATAATATAGTTTTACTTCACCATTTTTTTCAATTCAAACATCTCATCTCTTAAGCGTGCAGCTTCAACAAAATCTAAATCTTTTGCCGCTTTTTCCATATCACGTTTTACTTTTTTAATTGTTTTAGCTAGTTGTTCTTGTGACATGTAGGCAATTACTGGATCTGCAGCGATTGACTGTGTTTTACTATAGTTGTATGCGCCAGCGATTTCGTTGTCACCATCTGCCACTTTAGTCTGTTTTAGTATTTGTTCTGCTGTTTTTCGAATTTGTGTAGGTACAATTCCGTTATCTAAGTTGTGTTGTTCTTGAATTGCTCTACGTCTGTTGGTTTCGTCAATTGTCTTTTGCATGGAATCGGTAACCTTATCGGCATACATGATTACAATTCCACTTACATTTCTGGCAGCTCTACCAACGGTTTGTACCAGAGCACGTTCAGAACGTAAAAAGCCTTCTTTATCAGCATCCAATATAGCTACTAATGACACTTCAGGTAAATCTAAACCTTCACGCAATAGATTAACACCAATTAATACATCATAAGTTCCAAGCCTTAATTGTCTTAAAATTTCAACTCTGTCTAAGGTGTCTACATCTGAATGAATGTAATTACAGCTAATTCCATTTTTATCTAAGAATTTATTTAACTCTTCAGCCATTCGTTTGGTTAACGTGGTCACTAAAGTTCGTTCGTCTCTTTCTATTCTAAGATGTATTTCTTCCATCAAATCGTCAATTTGATTTTCAGATGGTTTAATGGTGATTTTCGGATCTAATAATCCAGTTGGTCTAATGATTTGTTCAATGATTACACCTTCAGAACGTTCCAATTCATAGTCTGCAGGAGTGGCACTCACGTAAAGGGTTTGCTTTGTAATTTCTTCAAACTCTTCAAATTTTAAAGGTCTATTGTCCATTGCTGCTGGCATTCTAAAACCAAATTCAACCAAGTTTACTTTTCTGGCTCTATCTCCACCATACATGGCTTTAATTTGTGGTAAGGTCACGTGACTTTCATCAATCATCATCATAAAATCGTCTGGAAAATAGTCTAATAAACAGAAGGGGCGAGAACCTGGGGCACGTTTGTCAAAATAGCGTGAGTAGTTTTCAATTCCCGAACAATAACCCAATTCACGAATCATTTCTAAATCATAAACCACTCTGTCTTCAATTCGCTTAGCTTCTATTTGTTTACCTTCTTTTTTTAAGAATTCAACATGTAAGCCTAAGTCAATTTCTATTTCACCTATCGCTTGATTTATTGTGTCTTGACTTGTTACAAATATATTGGCTGGAAAAATATCTATTTCTTTATAGGTTTCAATCTTCTTATTGTTAAGTGGGTCGAAGGTGTAAATCTCTTCAATTTCATCTCCCCAAAATACAATTCTTAATGCATAGTCCACATAAGCTAAAAATACATCTACAGTATCTCCTTTAACTCTGAAATTACTACGCATTGGAGCAATATCATTTCTAGAGTATAAATTTTCAACGAGTCTTAATAGAAATTTATTTCGACTAATTTCTTCTCCGACTTTAATTTGAATAATACTTTTTTCAAACTCGTTTGGATTTCCAATACCATAAATACAAGAAACTGAAGAAACTATAATAACATCTTTTCTACCTGATAATAATGCAGAAGTAGCTGAAAGTCTTAATTTTTCAATTTCATCATTAATAGACATGTCCTTTTCTATAAAGGTGTCTGAAGTTGGTAAGTAGGCTTCTGGTTGATAGTAATCGTAATAGGATACAAAGTACTCTACTTTATTTTCTGGAAAAAACTGTTTAAACTCTCCATACAATTGAGCGGCCAATGTTTTATTGTGAGACAGAATTAGAGTAGGGCGATTGGTTTCTTTAATGACATTGGCCATTGTAAACGTTTTTCCTGATCCAGTAACCCCTAATAAGGTTTGGGCGGTAATTCCATCATTAAATCCTTCAACTATTTCTTTTATAGCTTGAGGTTGATCTCCTTTGGGTTCGTATTCTGATATTAATTTAAACTTCATTTATTTAGTTGTGCTTCCTGAAATTCCAAATACTGTTTTTCCTTGATTCGTAGTTTTTTTAATAAACACATAACAATCAATTATACTATGTGTATCACCTATTAAAAATTCAGCTTTATATAAATTAGCATTCACTTGATTAACTTGAATAGTTTCAAATTTCATAATGTCCTTTTGATGAATGCAATGGTATGTTTTTGTTTCTACATCATAACCAGTGAAAATATCATTAACAAAAACTAAATCATCTCCTTTTGATTTTATTTCATGGGCATGATCCATAAATTCCGAATCCATATAGTCCATTAATAAGGTATAGTGTTTACTTAAGGCTACGTCTTCTAATCCTTTCAAAAATGATTTTAATTCTTTTTTGTCTCCATATTTAGTATTTTTTTGATAATGGATAGGTGCACATGCACTTAGTACTAACAAAAGTAGTAGCGTAATACTATATAATTTAGTTTTCATTTTTTAAGTTTTTCAGTACGTCTTCAATTGAATGGGTGTCATTGTAAAACGAAAGTACTTTTTGTAATACACGATCAATAGTAGCGTCAGGACAAGATGCTCCACTTGATAGGATTATACTTTTAGGTAAGTTACTTAAAAAAGATGAACTTTCTAAC
>Ga0209396_1000680_pt1 | contig 39082 bp, 29 predicted proteins | sample GOMGulsemesocosm_6_FD_184638 | JGI IMG/M metagenome (GOLD analysis project Ga0209396, IMG submission 184638) | Methane-oxidizing microbial communities from mesocosms in the Gulf of Mexico - GOM8C Gulf of Mexico (SPAdes) (version 2) | ecosystem: Environmental > Aquatic > Marine > Cold seeps...
AGCTTGAGATTTACTTTGTTGTGCAATCAAGTTTGTATTATCAACACATTGTGTAATTTGTTTTGAAATATCTATAAATGCGTTTTCTAAGTGAGTAGCGTGTTTTTCAAAAGAGCTTAATTTATCCTTAGCAGTTTGCATTTCTTTCGCTGCAACCTTAGCTCTTGTTTGCAGCTTCTCAATTATTTCATGAATTTGACTTGTAGATTCTTGACTTCTTCCTGCTAATTGACGAACTTCGTCAGCGACAACAGCAAATCCTCTGCCGTTTTCACCCGCTCTTGCAGCTTCAATTGCGGCATTCAACGCGAGTAAATTAGTTTGCTCAGCCACAGATTTAATAACATCGAGTACGGCTGAGATATCATTACTTTGTAAATTTAATTGCTCTACTTCATGTGTTGTATCTGTAAATTGTTGTGCTAAATCGATTAAATCTTGATTACTCTGTTGGATCATAGACTGTCCTTGCTCACATAGAATATTCGCTTCACTGACCGAATATTCTGTATCTTGTGCCTGTAAGTCTATTTCGTTAGAACAAAGATTTAATTCGCCAATAGCTTGAACAACCTTATCCATGTCATTTAAAATACTTTTATTACTTAAATTAGACTTTGTTGATAAATCATCAACATAGCTAACAGCGCTATCTAATTCATTTGTAGAACCAACAATTTGTGAAATCATTAATTGTAAATGTGAAATAATATTATTAACTGCAATAGCAACTTTAGCAGTCTCATCTTTTCCTTTAATAGATAACCTTTGAGATAAATCGCCATCACCTTGTGCTATTTTCTCTAATGCAATTTGAACGTCTGTTAAGGGTTTACACAAACGTTTCGCTAAAAAACCAACTAATATACTAATTATAATTGTTAAAATTATACTGACTAATATCACTTGTTTGATTGTGTGATTTACGGGGTCCGATATAACATTTTTAGGTAATGCCAAACCTAAATACCAATCTAATTTATAATCCACGGTTTCAATTTTTTTAACTAAAACTAATTGTTCTTTATGTTGCAATGTAATTGGCATAAGCGGTTGAACTTTATCTTTATTTTCAAATAACTCTGCAAATCCTTTATTACCGTCGGAAAGATCTAATGCAGTAATTAATTGATTTAATTCAAAGCCTTCTAATTGTGAGAAATGTATTGTGCGACCTAATGAGTCAAATAAAAAAGCTTGCCCTTGGTTTTGAAATTTAAGCTTATCAACCATCTTTGAAATGGTATTTACTAAAATATCGGCTCCACCAACTCCAATGAATTCATCATTATAAAAAACAGGAAAATTAATCGCACTATAAAAAGTTTTAAAAGAAGGGTGCAACTGGACTTCTGAAATACTCGTACCATGTGTTTTTTTTATGTCTTCCCACCAAGTTCTACCAAAAACACTATAGTTGTCATCGTTATAAATGCCTTTTTCGAAGAAGTACTCTCCTGTAAGTGCAGAACCAAAAAATACAGACATAATTTCTTTGTCTGCTTTTGATTCAACAGTGAGTTGATTTATAAACAAATCTAAATCTTCTTTAGATATTTCTGAGTTGATTTTTTTATGTTTAATAATCCAATCTAGCAGGGCTGGAGAGCGAAAAACTGTATTTAATACTCTAATCTTTTCATTAAAAAATAATTTGATCTTATTTGAATTAACTTCCATTTGTTGTGCCAATTCATGTTCAACACTTAAATGTCTTTGTTCTGCTAAATACTGGCTCAATCCAATTGTAATAACAGCTAAAACAATTGAAATACTAATGGATATCGTCACAATCATTTTTTTACTAATTGAAGAGTAGTTTTTGTAAGATTTCATTATATTTCTTATTATTGCACCTTTAGGTATAATGTATGCAATTACAAGGGGTAAATCTAGTACTAATTTGTCAATTTTGTAAACATACAATTGACTTGAAAATCACTAACTAAAGAAAATTAAGACGATTCAATAAATTGACATATAAAATGCAGCGATTACGCTGTCGAATATACAGTTCAATCGCCTTTATTTAAGTGATTTAATACTAATTCCGATAATTAAGTGACTAGCTAATTACCGGAAATAGCCTAGATTAAATACTAATCTTGTTTTTGAGATTCTAGTTTATGGGCAAAGTATTTGTCATATGCTAATAATGCAAGAGCAGAAATAACACCAATTGCTGAAAACATGTACCAAAAGAACTCAGGTTTATTCAACGTTTTTGCAAAAAAATCATAACCTACACCCGAAAGCAAACCGCCGGCTAAAAAACCAAAGGCAGAAGCGAGGTATAAATAACCTTGATACATTGCTGATTTTTCTTTTGGCATTACCATCGCAATATATTCCATGCTTTTTGGTGAAACTAACATTTCTCCAATTGAAAATAACAATACCGCAGCAACAACAGCTGTGCCGGCAACAAGCATTGATGGTGCTACCGCTAACAATAAGTAGCTTAAAGAAAGTAATAAAGTGCCGCCCACTAATACATGAAATATTTTAAATTTAGCAGAAAGCTTACTAAAGAAAAGTTGTAATATTACAATAGAACCAAAATTAATCGACGCAATAAGCTCAGGCTTTACTTGCTGGTATTTGCTCACCCACTCATTTGCTATTGAATTTGCTTTATTTATATCAAGTAAGTTTTGGTCTAAGTGTAATAGTTGAGATATATCATTTACAGGTACCATCACACTATAGTTTGCTAGCTTAAAATAGGTTTGTTGAATAATTTCAGGAGTAATATTTCCACTATGCGTTTGATTTAACTGTTGAATAAAAGGAACTAATTTATCTACATTAGCACCTGACATAAAATTAGCTACATTGGGATTTATGGTGTTAAAAAAAGTGATTAAATCACCTGTATTGATGTAATCTCTGATAAAGATATTTAAAGATACAAATATTTGAAGATATACAGCCCAAAAACCAGCTAATATTAATAAATACAAAATAAATGGTACATTACCTAGCTTTATTTTTTGACTGTACCAAGTACTATTGTGGTCTTTAGCGACTTTATCCCAAATAAAATTAATCGCTAACCATGATATACATAAAATTGAAACTGTACTCCAAGACAATATGCCAGTACCTGGAATTAATAACAAAATCATAACAGGCACTATCATTAACGCTAGCCTTCCATTACCTAAAACATCTTGCACTTCAATTAAAGTTTCTTTAATTGATTTATTATTCTTTGCTGTATCAGTATTATTTGTCGGATCTTTAAAGAAAAATACCCCAGGAATAAAGTTAATAGCAATTGAAACTGCTGCCATTGTAAAAGCTAGCTCCCAACTTATTTCTCTAAGGTATGCAACAGTGAGGGGGCCCAAAAATCCACCAATATTAACCATGGTATAAAATAAACCAAAGCCTAAACTGCGGTTTTCATCTGTTGTTTCACGACTCACGGTACCTACTATAAGTGGCTTAAATATAGCCGCACCAACAGCAAGCACCATATAAGTTAGAAAAAAAGCACCATAAGAGTCAACTTGCCCTAACAAATAATAAGATGGCGTCATTAAAGCAAACGATAAAAGTAACATTCGCCTATAGCCATATCTGTCACCCAATGCACCTGTTAATACGGGTAATAAATATATAAAACTCATTACAACAGCTGATAGGGTTCCCCTTTGCTGATCTGTTACTCCTAGGCCACCAAGCTCAATTGGTGCTGTCATATAAAGGGATAAAACACCAAAAATACCATACCATGCTAGTCGTTCAAAAATTTCCATAGTATTTGCAATGTAATAATTACTACTAAAGCTAAATATCGAACCTGATTTTTGTTTGTGTTTTTTGTTCGTTGTTTTACTTATGGCTTGTTCTTGTGACACGTATTCCTCCATATTCTTATTATATATAAGAACCCAATTTAAATTGAATACAATATACATCGAAGATATGTATATTGCGACCTAAATATGACATTTAAAATTTCAACCTATTGCTCACAAGGTTGACCCAAGCGTGTGTTTCTGTGAAAATACGTGACTCAAAGGCAAGGTATTTGAAAGAATACTCACGCAAAACTTCAGATCTAATGGTTTTATAACTTATGATGGCTGAGTTGCAAATGTATTCAATTTAAAATTTTTATACCTGCCATTTATTTTTCTCGTTTTACTCTGGTTGTTCAATGTCAAAACTAATCACAAATTTAAGCTATGATGGCTCTGAAAATCTAGTAATGGTTAAACTGTTTGGTGCCGCAAATGTTGGTGATATTGTTAATATTTATAAAAAAATAACAACATTTGCCAAGATCAATTCTAGTCATAAGTTACTTGTGGATGTAGTTGAACTTGAGCATAAATATCCCGCTATTGAAGTCATTAATTTAGTTGTACAAATCGAAGAAATATTGAAAGGTTTTAAAGTTGCTAGAATTATTGGTTTCAAAGGCTTTCATCATGATCTTGTTTTGCAAAAAGCCAAAAGATTTAATGTTCATGCTGAAAACTTTAATTGTTGTAAAACAGCAAAAGATTGGTTGAATACTGCAGCTTAAATCCATAAAATGGTGAACCATTAATTACAATAATAATAATATGATTTCAAGTTCACCACTTCAAAAAATTAACTTTTCAGATACGCAATTACTCAATATCAAATCCCACTTAAAAGATTCAAACGGTATGCTTAACTTTGAGTATATTACGAGATTAACAAAAGAATACTCTGCTTCAACAGATGAATTATTAAATAGCTTACTATCATTAGCTGCTGAGTTTGCTGTTGCCCCTATTTCTAATTTCCATGTTGGCGCAATCGCGGTTGGTAGTACAGGTTGTTTTTATTTTGGCGCTAACTTAGAGTTTAAAAATCAAGCATTATCTTTGGTTTTACATGGTGAACAGTCAGCAATCAGCAATGCATGGCTTCATGGAGAAACAAGCATCACAAAGCTTGCAATAAACGCTGCTCCATGTGGTTACTGTCGACAGTTTATTAATGAATTAGCCTGTGCTCAGAATATAGAAATACTGTTAAATGGTGAAGTATTGCATTTTAATACATTTTTACCAATGTCATTTGGACCGAAGGATTTAGGCAATGATTTAGGCTTATTAATACCAAGGGATAATTTAGATACTAACTTACAACAGCAAAATATCTCTTCACAACTGTTCAAACAAATTAATCAAAGTTATGCGCCTTATTCAAAAAATTATGCGGCATGTGAAATTCAAACGTTTGATGGAAATTTCTTTTATGGCCGTTATGCAGAAAATGCAGCCTACAGCCCAAGTTTATCTCCATTACAAGCTGCAATTAGTCAATTAGTTTTATCTGGAAGGGAATTTACAGAGCAAGAGATAAAAAAAGTGAGTCTAGTTGAGATTAAAAATATTGAAAACCAATTGAGTGTTACTAAAGCGGTACTACAAAGCTATAACTTCGAAGTACCATTTAATTATGTATTATTAGATAACAATACATAGGATTAATTATTATGCAGGCTGTTTACATAACGTTTTAGCAGCCTCAAGTACAACTGAGACACTTTTAGCTTCAATTAATCCATGATCTACATCAGGAATTTCTTGGCGAGTACGGTTAACTAAAACACCTGCAACACACGCCGCTTTTAAACCCAGCGCCGAACACATCGTAAATAAAGTCGCAGATTCCATTTCGTAGTTCATAACTCCTAATTTTTGCCATTCAACAAAACTACCTTGAAATGAATTGGTAACATAACCCGAGTATGTATCATAACGTTCTTGCCCAGGATAAAAAGTATCAGAAGATGCCGTGATCCCTAGATGGTAAGGCATATCTAATGAATCACATGCATCAACTAGCGCCTTAGTCGCAAAGAAATCAGCAACTGCAGGGTAGGTAATTGGTGCAAAGTGCTGACTTGCACCATCTAATCTCACTGCACCGTGAGAAATTAATACATCACCTTCATTTATATGAGGTTGAATAGCACCCGTTGTACCAATTCTTAAAAATGTACGGATCCCTAATTGTGCTAATTCTTCTACAGCAATTGATGTTGATGGACCCCCTATGCCCGTTGAACAAACAACAATAGGATGCTCATCTAAATAACCTAAGTAAACATGATATTCACGGGTTTGAGCCAAACAAGTAATATTTTCTAAATGTGAAGCAATACGTTCTGCTCTCGCTGGATCACCCGGTACGATTGCGAGTTTTGCATTTTTAAGCTGCTCTGAGTGTAAACCTAAATGAAACACTGTTTTCATTAAAAATCCTTAAAAGTTTTTCAAATGCTAATCAAAAAAAATTGTTATTATTTATATATAGCAGAGTATTTTAACTTAGGATAAAAGGTTTAATTTATTTAACAGAGGACTTGTGTCCTGTTCTTTGAGGATGGATACAAATTTCAAGATTTTTTGAGGGGATTATGCAACTTCAGGTTCAAGGATAGAAATTTGGATCAATTTATTGTTCAATATTTTTTTTGTACACTGACAACATTTACCGCATTGTTTACCAATATTTAGTTCAGTAGAAAGTTGTTTTAAAGTATGTGCGCCATCATCGATTGCGGTTTCTATTTTCTTAGTTGTAACACCGTTACAAATACAAACATACATATTTAAACAAACTCATTATCATTACAGTCCGATAATTTTAATGTAAATGATAACGATTATCAAATTAATTTAATTATAAAAATGCTCTTTTTATAAAAAAAAGAGCTCTTAAATCCGAATTAAAACCAGGGTTCGGGTTTATGTATATGATAACCTTGTACATAATCTACTCCGATATCATTTAATTTTTTTAAAATTATTTCATCTTCTACAAATTCAGCAACTGTTTTTTTACCCATTATTTTTGCTGTTCTTTGGATATTCTCAACAAATACGGAATTTATTACATTTGTATGTATATCACGTACAAACATGCCATCAATTTTAATAACGCTAATAGGGAGTTTTTGCAAATAGCTAAATGATGAAAAGCCACTACCAAAATCATCTAAAGAAAACTGACAACCCAATATGTTTATTTTATTCATCAAATCTAAAGCCGATTTCATATGTGAAATAGCCGATGTTTCTGTGATTTCAAATGCGATTTTATTTGCCCTAATGTTATAGAGGCCCATTTTTTCTTTTATAAAATCGAATAAATGTGGATCTGTTAAAGTTAATCCAGATAAGTTAATACTGTATTGGGCTTGTTCTTCAATGGGAAGCTGATGCTCAAGTTCTGAAATTGCACAAAAAGTCCTTTCGATCACCCAAAAATCTAATTGTGTGATTAATCCGTATTTTTCAGAAGCCGGTATAAATAAACCTGGAGATATAATCTTGCCATCTTCATTTATCAATCTGATCAACACTTCATAATACTTGTTAGATTTATCATATAAGGCTTTAATTTCTTGGCGATACAAAACAAAACTACCATTTTTTAATGCCCAAGCAACAACATGAACAGCATTCATCTCATCTGCGTGTTCGATAAGTTGTAAGTCATTACTTTGATACATCTGATACCGATTTCGACCTTTTTCTTTCGCTAAATGCACAGCTTGTGCTAATGAAGAAAATACTTGTTCAGAATCTTGCTGGTAGCAATCTAATTTAACCACGCCAATACTGGCTGTTATTGTTGCACTTTTATCAAAACTATTAAAATTCAGTTTTGAAAAGAACAACTTGATTTCCTTTGCGAAAATTTCAGCCTTTTCATGGTGCAACTGAGTATGTAATAAAGCAAACTCATCATTACCTAATCGGCTAATAATAATTGGCTCAGATAAAAAATCTAATAATGAATAAGAGATATAATTTAAAAATTTGTCACCAAAAGCATACCCTAAGTTATTATTAATAATCTGAAACTTGTCCAAATCAATATGAAATGCCACACCAATATCACAGATTGCAGTTTGGTGTTTTTTCTCTATAACGTTATCTAGGCATTGTATAAAATATTGGCGGTTGTTTAACCCCGTTAAGTCATCGAAATTATTGTTATAACTTAGCTGTGTTTTCATTTCTAATTGTTTGGTGATCCTTATTTTTTGAACTCGATAAAACACATAAATAAATAAACTTAAGGTTATCCAAATTAATATAGCTTTTAACAGACCCTTGAGGATTAAATTTCGATTGTATGCTTCGTCTAACTTGATTGCTAACTGCCAACGAGTTCTTGGTATCTTTTTGATATAGCTAAAATTATTATAATCTTCAGATGTCATGATTAACTTTGGATATTTATTTTTAACATTTTTGCTTGATAGTTCTATTTTCCGATTTTTATCTGTTCGCATTAAAAATAGCTGCTGGTGTGGCAGTTGATATTTATTTAAAAGAGATTGTAAAATATTAGGGTTAAATGCGACAAATATATAGTTTTTATCTTCTTCAACTAACAAAGGTTGTAACAAATCAAAATGAACGCTTTTTTTACTATAATGTAAAAATAATCTGTCTTGAAATCCATTTTCGATAGTTGAAGCAATTTCTTCTTTACATGATGGAAGAAAGTCTCCGGTAATATGGCTGAGATTTCCATGCCCAACATCATCAATAAATGCAAACAAACGGGTATTACTTATTTCTTTCTTTAAAATTGCTAATAACGTCATATAGGTTTTAGTATCAGCTTTTTCTTTAGCATCTTGTAGTTGATTAATTAAAGTAATATTTTTTTGCTGAAATAAGTCAATCTCTAATCTTAATTGCGCTAAATAATCTAAATAGTCAGATAAAATATTATCAGTGACAGAATCCATCAAATTTAATTGATAATTATAATGTTCTTTATTGGATGAATAGCTTTGCCATATTAATAGAAGCAACAGTAGGGTACTTGTAAACCAAACCAATCTTTTTGAGCTTTTTAATTCATTTTTAGCCTTAGTTTTCAAACTTAACTCCTTCAATGTTCATATTAAAGATAAACATAAGTTTGTTTGTTGTACAAATAAGGTAAACGCCATAAAATCTTTTTCATTTAATGTATTTGATTTTTCAACTAAGTTTCTGTCAGCATAAAAAAGACCAATACATTGGTCTTTCCACAATAATGGTGCAAGAAACAAGTCTGAATTAGGTACTATCTTTTTAATATCTTCAGTTAAATATCCTTTAAATTTCTCATCATCATGACCTTTTATCCAAATAGGTTCTCGATATTTCATTGTATAACTAAATATATTTGTTATACCTGAAATACTAAGCGTAAAATCATTTTTAACGTTAACTGCATTCTGGGCAGATATAAATCTAGGAACGATGCATCTCGTCTGTTTATTTTTTAGAAGCACCAAAGCACGATTCATTTTTATGCCTCTATAAATCCCTTCCAATGCAGTTTGTATTACAATATTAAAATCGGCTCCTTCAGAAGGTAAAAATGCTAGTTCCCTGATAATTTGAAGTTGTAAAGCTTCCGCAGAAACCGTATTTTCATGCGAATTATCATTATCTTGATGTTTATTTGAGGGGTGGTTGATAAACTTAGTTAGCGCACCAGCACCGTATGAATTTAGCAATTTAATGGTATCTTTAGAGTAATTTGAGATTTTTAACTCTACTTCTTTTTTGGATATGCCCATTATTTTTGATATTTTCAGATGCATTTCAGATAAGTCTGATACTGTGTGTTCAGGATCGCTTAATAATTCACTTAACTGTACAGCTAAATTAATTGACTGTATTTCAGGCGTCCTCAATTGAGGATCAATCAATGAGTTGAGTAATATATCCCCAAGCTTCCAATTTCTAGCTAAACCTATGGTCATAGCTTCAAATGATATGCCTAATTCTTTAATAATTAACTTAGCACTTTCACTTTTGTTATTTAGTAGTAATAGTTCTTGATCTAATTTATCCGTTATTTCACCACCTATGCTCCAAAATGCACTTTCTCCCAGTTTATTCAAAAGCGCTGCGATAAATGTTTGTTCCTGTATTTCAACGTCATATTTAGCGACCATCATTTTAGCTAACATGCCTGCATGAAATGATTGAGCCATTAATTTAATTAATCGATTGTACACACCAGGAGTTAAGTTTTTATTTTTTAATAAACTACTTAGTAACTTTGATGTTATGCATATATTTTTTACTGTAGATAACCCTAATACAACAGCAGCACGACTCACTGTCGTTACAGGGTTTCTGCTCATATACAAGCTGCTATTGGCTACTTTTAAAATTGATGATGTTAATGCATGATCATGTAATACTGCTTGACCTAATTTAGCCAAAGAAGCAGTATCGTCCTTTGCTAAATTTTCAAGCTCTCTTACAGTTGATGCTAATGCGGGCATCTCTTGTTTTGATATTTTATCTATCCAAGGCTGAGCTTTGTTATTAAAGCTGTTATCCAATTGGGTTAACTCCATAACCTTTTAACTATTAATAAAATATAGCAAAAATTTCAAACCTGTCTGTATTCTATTTAATTGTGAATATATTTAAATCTACTGATGTTAAGTTTTCCTTAAGTTTTAGCTTCTATTATTTTACTATACAATTAGATCAATATTAAAATATATCGAATTAACAGAGACTTATTTACTCGATACGTTTTATAATGAAATTACTTCACTAATTATTGTTAAGGTTAAGATGAGAGTTTTACTAGTTGAAGATGATCAATTATTTGCCAATGGATTAATAGAATCTCTTAGATTTGAAGGTTATAGTGCTGATTTTTGTAATAATGGTAAATCGGCATTACTTGCGATTGATATGAAAGAAGCTGATTTAATTATATTAGATCTCGGTCTACCTGATATTGATGGTATTGAAATTTTAAAGCACCTAAGAAAAACGCAGCCGTTACTGCCTGTTCTTATTTTAAGTGCCCGAGATAGCACAGATGAGAAAATAAAAGGATTAGATTTAGGTGCTGATGATTATTTAACTAAACCAGTTGACCCTAAAGAGCTATTGGCACGGATAAGAGTAATCTCAAGAAGACTAGGACAATTTTCAAGCTCAACTTTAGTTGTTAATGATATTGAACTCAGTCTAGTGAACAATACGGTTAAACTTAATGATGAAATATTAGAGTTAGCAAAAAAAGAATATATGGTGCTGAAAGCTTTAATGGAAAATTCAGGGCGGATACAATCAAGGGAGCAGCTTGAAATAAAATTATATCAATGGGGTGAAGAAGTGAGTAGCAACGCTGTGGAAGTTCATATTCATCACTTGCGTAAAAAACTACCTGATAAATTCATAAAAACCGTACGAGGCATAGGTTATATTGTAGGGCAAAAAACTTAATGTCCATTAGATACTATTTAGTACTTGTATTATTATCATCAATTATATTGGTCTGTTTCAGTGCCTCAATTTCAGGCTATAAAGCAAGTATGTTAGAAGCTGATAAAGTATTTGATGAACAATTAAAATCGATTTCTCTTGCAATGATAAACGTTGAAGGAAAATTAGAAACAAAAAAAAGACATCAAGAATCTAACTTTGCGGTTCAATTATGGCGTAAAAATTCACTGTATTTAAATTTACTGCCAGATCCCAGTATAAGAACACCTTTAGGTGATTTCACCGTAGGATTTTCAACTGTCAATTTTAGTAATCAAAGATGGCGCCTATATACAGACCATGACGTAGGAAGTGACCGATGGATTTTTGTTGCTCAGCCTATAAAATATCGCTTTAAACTTGCTGAGAATATGATTTTATCAGCTGTGACACCACTCATTTTAAGTATGCCATTTCTTGCATTGCTAATCAGTTTTACGATCAAGAACAGTTTGAAACCTTTAGTTAAATTATCAAGACAATTAAAAACGAAACAAGCTGATGACTTCACACCTATCGCAATACTAAAAGAAAGCAACGAATTAAGCCCTGTGATTGATACATTGAATAGTCTTTTACAGAGGGTTGAAAATGCATTTTTGCGAGAAAAATATTTTGCTTCCGATGCAGCTCATGAACTTAGAAACCCATTGAATGGACTCAATATAGCGATTCATAATCTGGGCATAAAAATGGGTAATTCTAATGACCTAATAGCTATTCAAAACGGCGTTCAACGCATGTCTCATATTGTTGAGCAAATTTTAATGCTCAATAGAACTCATCCTGATCATTTAGTTAAAACATTTACTCCTATAAGTCTAACTCAAACAGTGCAATCTGTTGTAATGGATTTATACCCCCAAATTGAAAGTAAAAATCAAGAGATCAGCTTAGAAAGTAATGATGTATTTATTTTAGCAGAGCAATTTACTTTAAAGACTTTACTGCAAAACTTAATAGGTAATGCGATAAAATATACGCCAGATAATGGAAAAATCAGTATTCAGATTGAATTATTTAACCAAGAGGTTATTTTATTGATCCAAGATTCTGGTCCTGGGATCAGCGAAAACGATTATGAACGTGTTTTTGATAGGTTTTATCGTAGTGGTGGAGATCAACATAAATCAAAAGTAATAGGCTGTGGCTTAGGCCTTGCAATCGTTAAACATATAATAGAAGTTTATAATGCTACAATAGAATTATCTCGTTCTGAAATGGGTGGCTTAACTGTGAAAGTTAAGTTTTTAGCTTGTGATGATAAAGGAATATCATAGTGAAACTCAAACTTAAATTCTCTGCCGTTACAATTGCATTTTTAACAATGTCTTTTAATGCGCAGAGTGAGATACAAGAGATACATTTAACCATAAAAGATCATTTATTTTTTCCTGAAACATTAATAGTCCCAATAAATCAAAAAATAAAACTCATTATAGATAATCAAGATAAAACACCTGAAGAATTTGATAGTTTTGATTTAAATAGAGAGAAAGTAATCTTTGGTTATAGCCGTGCGGTTATATATATCGGGCCTTTAAAAAAAGGCCAATACACTTTTTTTGGTGAATATGCACCTCAAACAGCACAAGGAAAAATAATAGCACGTAAAAAGGAGAGTCAAAATGCTCCTTAATACTGTTATTGTCAGCTTATCTAGTATTCTTCCTATTTGTATTTTTTTAGTTTTAGTGAAGTTGTTATGCAAAGAATCAAAATCTGAGTTTAGATGGGTTTTACTTGGTTTATTTTTAGGTATATTTATAAATTTAATAATAATCAATACAGCGCCTTATATAAGTACTTGGTTTGATTATAATGCAATGGAATACTTAATTATTTCACTCTATTGCTTTTTTTATTTAAGTATTTTAAATTTGCTATTTAGACTCCATCAACAAGATGATATATGGTGCGTCACTTTAATATTAAGCACCTGTTTTTCCATGTTATTATACGGCAATCATTTTCTGATCTATGTTATTGGCTATTGGCAACAAAGCTATTCATTTAATGGGCTACTCATTGGCAGCAGCTTAGGGTTTGGAGTCTGTATCAGCTTCAGTGTATTGTTCTTTTTTTCAATCAATTATTTAATCAAACGATTCAAAATAATAACCCTATATTTATTTTTATTATTACATGCTAGCGGTCAATTGATCCCCGCACTTAATTTAGCTGTTCAAGTAGATTTAATTTCACTCAACCCGCCATTTTGGGATTCAAGCTGGTTAATTGAAGAAAGCTCTGAGATAGGGCGATTAATAAAAGCATTATTTGGTTACGAAGCAAAACCCAGCTTATTAGAGATTAGCATCTATGCTTTCTCTACATTTTTACCTTTGACGTATTTTATATTTACAAAAGGGGTTAGCAAACAAAACTCAATACAATTGAGAGAGGATACAAAATGAGAAATACTAACTTCTTAATTCTGATTTTTTTATTTCTTTTATCTAATAAAACAATTGCTGATGGCATGGTTGTAGATAAAGTTTACCATCCCTATGTTTTACCAAACGAAATGGAATTTGAATGGCGGGTTTTATCTCGCCAAGATGAAGGTCAAAACATATTATCGCAGCGACTAGGCTATGGTCAGGCTATTTCTGAAACGACTTCATTAGAGTCATATATTATTGGAGAACGAAACTCAGATGGTGATTTTGGTCTTCAAGCGTATGAAATTGAAGCAAGGGTGCAGTTGGTTGAACAAGGTCGATATTGGGCTGATTGGGGCCTTTTATTTGAAGTTGAAAAAGAGCATAAAAAAGACAATTATGAAGTTACTTCAGGGCTGTTATTCGAAAAAGAAATTAATAAAACGAGTCTCACTCTCAATGCATTTATAGTTTATGAGTGGGGCAATGAAATTGAAGACGAAATTGAATTAGAATTCAGAGCACAATATCGTTATAGGTGGATCCCACAAATTCAGCCCTCTATCGAACTGTATACAGGTGATGATTTTATTGGTATTGGACCTGGCTTTATGGGGTTGCAAAGATTTCAAGGTCAGAAACAATTAAAGTGGGAAGCCGGTTTTATCACTGAAGTGGGTGGTGGTGGTAAAGACCATAGTTTTCATTTTGCTTTAGAATACGAATTTTAAAAGTTGTAAGGTTATAGCCAAAACCTTACAACTTTGTTAAATCATTGGACTATTACTTCAATTCTCTGCGAGAAAGTATTTTATTTTCTAATATAATAGAGTTTAAAATTTGGTTTGGTACTTTAATTGCTAAGCCATCACCTTGAGAGTTACCTTGTAATGTATCTTTAGCCTGTGACGTCCTAGATAAAGCAACTACCGGACACGATTGCGTTTTCATATATTCGAGCGCTGCACTAAACATACCTTCATTTGGATCACCCAATGCCTTAGAATAATCATCGGCTACTGTACAACCTTTTACTTCTGATGCAAATTGAGGAAACTCTTTTGGTACAAAACCATCAGAATATTCACCAAAACCTTTTGCATTCACACCTTTAAATTGAATCGTGAAATAAGTATCACCACAGTTATCTTGCGGATAGAACCCATATGGTTTACCACATGTTTTATTACCGATTTGAATAACATCAATATCTATTCCACGTAAGCCATTCATGAAAGCTTCACTTGCAGAACAAGTAGAACCTGTCGTTAATACAAATATACGTTGTAAATTTATGCTAGGTAAATCTTCAGATGTAAATTGATAAGTTACGTAATCTATCTTTTTATTATAAAAAGGCGTTGGTGAAAGTGAACTTCCTGTTACAGGATTAGTACTTGTATATTTGTTATTAAACATCGTATTTTCAAAGGTACGATTATTGGTTGCATTATCTCCAGCAACCATAAAGGCAAATTGAGAAGCCAATGCTAATAATCCGCCTCCGTTATAACGTAAATCAATTACAACTTCTGAGACATTTTCATCAGCAAATTGTTTTACTGCATTAATTAGACCTTCTTGTGCTAAACCAATATGAGAATTAAATTGTAAATAGCCTACCTTGCCAATTTCGGTATCTATCACTTTAGTATTTTGCACTGGAGATGAAACAACATCCGCTGAAACGAATGTTTTAGTAATGATAGTACCATCCGGCTCTAGCAGTTTGAAACTATGAGATTCACCCGCTTCTTCTGGAAACAAACCAGCATTGATAACATCAACATTATTGCCATTTACAAAATCTTCACCATTTACCTCTAGAATCTGCGTTCCACGCTTCAGTTCAACTAAGGCCGCTGGTGAGTTTGGTTCTGTGTATCTGACAGTTAAATTTCGTGGCGGTACAACTGCATTAAATTGCCAACTAATACCATAACCTGATGTGACACCTGATTGCGTTTGTTTTTTATAATCAGCAGTATTTTGTGAAAAGTGAAAATTATCTTTTTGTGCCCCTGAATCTGTCGTTTGAGTTGTTTTAAGTTGTGCAAAGTAATTAGCTACATTAAAATTATTTGGGTCATTATCTTCAATTTCACTATACCAAAGGTAAGTATTATCACTATAAGATCTTAACCACATTTTCTCATGCAATTCACTTCCGGCTTTATCTGGGTAAGGTGCGTTGTTATTATATGGGTCGTTACCTGTTCGTGGCGTAGCACAATAATCTTTAAATTTACTATCGGCGTCAAAAGTGCCAGCGACCCAACTAGGAGAATCAACAGGAGTCAATCCTGTGCCAGGCTCAGTTACAGTACTTGTTTTATTATTTGATGAACCACCACATGCAGCTAAAGTCATTACACTTAAAGCTAGCGCTATTTTTGTCTTACCTGATTTATGAAATACCATAAATTCCTTCTTAATTACTACTTAGTTTAAATAAAAGCATTCTCAATATTTAAGCAAAAATAACAAAACACAAATAAAGATACAAGTTAATAACAATTATTATCAATAGAACCCTGTATATATTATAGGTTCAATGTTTTATGCAGCTAATTTGCATATGTAACGGACCTAATAATAATTGCTAAAAGCACTCAGTTGACAGCGCTCTATATTAAATATATTAGTTTAACTAAGCCGTTTAAAATTCAATTTTTTTTAGTGCTAATGATATAAATTAATAGCAACATGAAAAAGTAAATTATTGTAACCACCTAATATTAAAGAGTTATATTTAATCTGTTGGATGCTACTTCATCAATTGTCGTAGAGTGATTTTATAAAAATATTTATTTGTTTTATCAAAAGATCATATTTTTATATAAATTTGTAAAATTAAAAAATTGAATAAATAACCGATTTTATAGAGTAAGGGTATTAAATGAGTAATAACTGGAATGAATTTCAAACACAACTAGAAAACTGTCTATGTCCACCTGGTAATGGCGTATTCACAGTTAATACTGCTAAAGAGCGTAAAGAAGCCTTACATCAAAAGCTTTATAATGAAACAGAGCAACAAAAAGTAAACGCTTTATGGCAATCATCTTTAAAAGAGCTGCCAAAATCAGAGCATAAAGCTGTGATATTAGGTATAAGTTCAGATTGTGGCGGTGGCATATTACGTGGCGCAAACTGGGGACCTTTATTGCTTCGTACAACTTTGGTTGAACAACAACCGCAAACAGAAGCCTTTGATATGGGCGATATCAGAATTATTCCTCATTTATTACATGATAAATACTTAAATGATGGCACCATTGAGAATTGTCAAAAAGCACTTTATAAAAAAGAAGATGAAAATAACAAATCTGATTATGCTGTAAGCCCGTTATCTATCACTGAAGATGTGTGTGACAGCTTTTACGCTAATCTAACCGATAAAGGTATTTTTGGAATTGGTGGTGACCATTCAATTAGTTACCCGTTAACAAAATCATTTTTAAAAGCAAAACGTGACCGTGGTATCCGTACAGCCATCATACATTTTGATGCCCATACTGATTTATTAGTAGAGCGCTTAGGAATTGACTTATGTTTTGGTTCTTGGTGTACACACATTCTAGAGTACTTACCTGATCCAAGTCATTTAATACAAATAGGCATTCGCTCTAGTGGTAAACCAAAAACGCATTGGGAAGATACATTTGGTATTAAACAGCATTGGGCTCATGAAATACAAGAACAAGGCGCTCAAAAAATTGTAGATGGCATCATTGCCCAATTGAAACGAGACAATGTTGATGAACTTTATGTGAGCTTTGATATTGATGCTTTAGATGCAAAATGGGCATCCGCGACAGGCACACCTGAACCAGATGGCATGACACCAGATGAATCTTTATTAATATTAAAAGCATTAAGCGAGCAATTCCCTATTACTGGTGCCGATATGATGGAAATAGCACCTTTTACAGATAGTTCTCTTATGGGTCAATCTAGCTCAGAGACAACGCTTAAAGAAGGCGCAAAAATTTCTGCGTTTTTAATTGATGCAATGAATAAATAATAGAGTTCAATAATGAAACAAAGCCCGCTTATCCAAAATATTAAAGAGTTGCTTAAAGAGCAACAAATTCGCAGTCATTATGAATTATCTTATTATTTGGCTGAGCGTGGTTTTGAAAATACAAGCCAGCCTCAGATCTCTCGCATTTTGAAACAAATTGGTGCGATAAATATTAAAAATAGCAATGGTGAGTCTGTTTATACAATCAAACATGAACTTATGATGCCAACACTTGATACACAAGTGAAAGAATTAGTGATTAATACGCATACTAACCAACTTATTGTTATGATAGAAACAATTCCAGGCTCTGCCGATATCATAGCAAGAGTAATAGAAACCTCTCCAATGAAAAAGCTCATTTTAGCAACAATAGCGGGTGATGATAACGTGATGATAATTCCGAGTTCTATTAGTAAATGTGAGCAGATTAAATCTCTTATACAGGAAATATTTAATTAAGGTGTTGCAGATTTACATCGATTAACAATCCAACAATTTATTTCTTGTCCACTGAGTACATATTTGTAATAGTAATTATTACTATTACAAAGTATAGATAAAAAATGTTTAATATGTACCTAAAACCCTTATTAATCGTAGGTGCTTTACTGAGCTCCACAATTGCAAATGCATTACAGCCCCCTACAGCTGAGCAGTTAGCTCGCTATAAAAAACAGGGTACATTTCAAAAAAAGCTCATAGAAGCAAAAAAATTATCTAATTATAAAATATCACCAAACCTTTCTCATCGTACTAAAAGCTATATTAACGATAAATTAGGAATTAAGTCAGTAACACAAAGTATTCCAGGACATAGAGGATTACCCGCCACTGGTGATGTAAAAACATTTACTTTATTATTAGACTTTCCTGATGCACCCGCTCCTGATCATCAAACAGTTGAAGTCATTAACAATCATATTTATGGCGAAGGTTTACCTGAACGGTATCCAGTAGAAAGTTTAACAAGCTTTTATAAACGTTCATCATATGAACAACTTAACATTGGCGGCAATGTAATTGGTTGGTATACAACGCCTTATCCAAGAACGGATATTACAGACGCACGTGCAGTAATAAAAGAGGCGCTTACTCATTACGAATCACAAGGACATGACTTTAGCCAATATGATAATGATGGTGATGGATACATTGATTATTTTTCTGTTGTTTGGACAGGAGAAGTAGGTGAGTGGGCCAGTCTTTGGTGGGGATGGCAAAGTTCGTTTTCAGATCCTAGTTATACTTTATCAGGTAAAGAGCTTGCTGCATTCTCTTGGCAATGGTTAAGTTGGAACAACGAAACTGATGATTTTGATCCGCTCACCCTAATTCATGAAACTGGACACGGTTTAGGGTTACCTGATTTTTATGATTACGATGGTGATATTGGCCCAGTAGGAGGAGTAGGTGGTTTAGACATGATGGATGCAACATGGGGAGACCATGGTGCATTTTCTAAATTTGCTCTAGGTTGGATTGAACCAAAAATAGTTTCCTCCGGGTCACAAAAAATCACATTAGAGCCAAGTAGTAGCACTAAAGATGCATTGATAATAATGCCAGATCTCACTTTAGAAAAAAAATATAGTGAGTACTTTGTTGTTCAAAATCGTGACCAACTCAATAATGATACAAAATTACCTAATAATGGTGTACTTATTTGGCATGTTAATGCTCAAACAAATCAATATGGTTTTATCCACGATAATAGCTATACAGATAATAAATTAATACGCTTGATGGAAGCTGATGGATTAGAACAAATTGAGCAAGGGTTAGGTGCTGACACAAATGATTATTATCTAAGTGGTCAAGATTTCACTACAACTTCAACACCTGATAGTCAAAGCTATTTAATCGGCGGATCTGGTGTTGAAATCAAAAACATTACAAATGAAAATACCAATATTAGCTTTGATGCTAGCATTGCTCAACTACCAGAAGTTAACATAACAAATATTGAACCATTGCAAATACTCAATGAACAACAAAATATTTCAGTAACTGTCAGTGAAAGTGATAGTGCAACAATCAGTAAAGTTCAATTTTATCTAAATAATGTATTACTTGCAGAAGATAACCAAGCACCTTATGAAGCAAACTTAGATACCAGTTCAGTTGCTTTAGGTGAAGTTGAAGCAAGAGTAGATGTTTTTACTACCACAAATATTAAAAACAGTGCTCATGTAAAGTTACTAAAATTACCAAAAACACCTTCATATTTAATTGTAAACTTAACACCGTCAGGCTCAGCGGATGCACTTTCAGCATCTTTACAAGCTAATGGCAAAAAACCGATTTCATTAACCGATTTTCCAGCGGTGACTCCGGCATTAGTGCCAGCAATATTCATCAACAATACCGATGATAGTGACAACATTTCAGCTGAACAAGTAACTCGTATTTCAAATTATATAGATGCTGGTGGACACGTTTATTATGAAAACGGTTATTGGTATTGGGCAAACAATGAAAATATGACTAACCTTGCTAATAAATTAGGGGTAAAAGTTACAAATATATTTTCACAAGAACTAATGCCGCTATCCGGAGCTGAATCATCGGTTATGAACGGCATCGAATATACACCAGAGTTTATTGACAACTTCACCTTTTATACACAAATAGTGGCAGCTAGCTCAGTGACAACAAGCAAGCCGGTTTGGCAATTAGCATCTCAAGGATTTAATGTTGCGATATCAAACCTAGTTGCTGATTCAAAACTAATTGCTTCCACCGCGCGTTTTGCAGATATACCCGTGACTCAAAGACAGTTAGTTATGAGTAACTATTTGACATACTTTGATCAAGATACAAGCAATACATCTGCAAAAGTAAATGTAGCTCAAACTCAAGTAAGCAATACTGAAAATGGAGGAGGCACTAATGTTGAGTTAAAGCGTAACTTTGATGATTTAACCAACAGTAGTGTTAATTTAAAGCTTGAAGGGATCACCGCTATTGAAGGGGTAGATTTCCAACCTCTTGCAGAAACAAGAATTGAGTTTTTAGAGGGCATGATTAGTTATCATGTGCCAATTGTATTTATTAATAATGCAATTGATGATGGTGATAGACAACTCAAACTGATAATTGAAGGAGACAATGTTGGCAATATCACAGAGTCAATCATCACTATAATAAACGATGATGATGCAGGGAAAGTTAAGTTTACAACTCAAGACTCAGAAGTATCAGAAGATGCATACCAGTTTGATTTTATAGTAACACGAGCTGGGGACGGCATAACGACACACCAAATTAAAATCAAAACGGTAGATAATACTGCAAACGCTGATGTAAATTATGAAGCCTTAGATTTAGATTATACATTTGCTGATAATGAATTTTCCAAAACATTTACGGTTAATTTAATAGACAATAATATCATTAATGAATATATAGATTTTAATATAGAAATTCAAAGCTTGCATAAAGCCGATGATTATTCTCCTTTATTAATCACGATTAAAGATAATGATGTCCGTGGGACGATAAAATATGCACAAAGTGATATCAGCATTTCTGAAAAATCAGGTGCTGTCGAAATAGAAATTCAAAGAGTTAATGGCAGTGATGATGTCATTGACTTTACACTTAGATCTGTTGAGGGAACTGCAGTATCGGGTACTGACTTTACAGCTATAAATGAAAATTTCACATTTGCAGTAGGAGAAATAAGTAAAAAAATAAGCCTAAATATCATAGACAACAATCTAGTGGATGATACTCGTCAATTTACATTATCCTTAGAAAGTGAGTATTTAGCCGAAACAGCTCAGATATTAACTGTCAGTATTACAAATGATGATATTGCTAAACCCGTTGAACCTACAAATAAAGGCTCTTCAGGCGGAGGTATTTCAATTATTTTAATCTTCTTAACTTTATTACTAAGACGAAGAAGCATTTAATGACAATGCTATAAAAACAAAAAACCTGCAGAAATGCAGGTTTTTTGTTTTCTTTTTGAAATTTAAAATGCGTTTTCAAAAAAAATTTCAAAAAGTTTAAAAAAAATTTAAGTTTACGGTTGAAATTGCTCTGACCCACCCTTATTAACTATTCATCGAGCAAGTGTATTACAAAATATTACAGAATTTTAGAAGTTGGAGAAAAGTTTCATGGGTAAGATTATCGGAATAGATTTAGGTACTACAAACTCTTGTGTTGCAGTACTTGACGGCGGCGTACCACGCGTTATTGAAAATGCTGAAGGCGATCGTACAACACCATCTATCATCGCATATGCTGACGAAGGTGAGATTTTAGTAGGCCAACCTGCTAAGCGCCAAGCTGTTACAAACCCTACAAATACTTTATTCGCAATCAAGCGTTTAATCGGTCGTCGTTTTAAAGATAAAGAAGTACAACGTGACATCGACATCATGCCTTTCAAAATTGTTGAAGCTGATAACGGTGATGCATGGGTACAAGCAAAAGATGAAAAATTAGCTGCACCACAAATCTCTGCTGAAATCTTGAAAAAGATGAAGAAAACAGCTGAAGATTACTTAGGTGAAGAAGTTACTGGTGCTGTAATTACAGTTCCTGCTTACTTTAACGATTCACAACGTCAAGCAACAAAAGATGCGGGTCGTATTGCAGGTCTTGAGGTTAAGCGTATTATCAACGAACCTACTGCTGCTGCACTAGCATACGGTATGGACAAGAAGAAAGGCGACCATGTTGTTGCTGTATACGATCTTGGTGGTGGTACTTTTGATATCTCAATCATCGAAATCGATGAAGTTGAAGGCGAGCACACTTTTGAAGTACTAGCGACTAATGGTGATACTCACTTAGGTGGTGAAGATTTCGATAACCGCGTAATCAACTACTTAGTAGAAGAGTTCAAAAAAGAGCAAGGTATTGACTTAAAAACTGATCCTCTTGCAATGCAACGTGTAAAAGAAGCTGCTGAAAAAGCAAAAATTGAGCTTTCTTCTGCACAACAAACAGATGTTAACTTACCTTACGTAACAGCAGATGCAACTGGTCCTAAGCATATGAACGTGAAAATTACACGTGCTAAGCTTGAGTCTCTTGTAGAAGATTTAGTTCAACAATCTCTAGCACCATTAAAGCAAGCTCTAGCTGATGCTGACTTATCTGTTGGTGACATCCATGATGTTATCTTAGTAGGCGGTCAAACACGTATGCCTATGGTTCAAAAAGAAGTTGCTGATTTCTTTGGTCAAGAATCACGTAAAGACGTGAATCCTGATGAAGCAGTAGCTATGGGTGCTGCAATCCAAGCTGGTGTTTTAGCTGGTGAAGTTAAAGATGTATTATTACTAGATGTAAGCCCACTTTCTCTAGGTATCGAAACAATGGGTCAAATGATGACTACATTAATCGAAAAAAATACAACGATTCCTACGAAAAAGTCACAAACTTTCTCAACTGCAGAAGATAACCAATCTGCTGTAACAATTCACGTATTACAAGGTGAGCGTAAGCGTTCTTCTGATAATAAATCTTTAGGTCAGTTTAACCTTGAAGGTATTCGTGCAGCACAACGTGGTACACCACAAATCGAAGTAACTTTTGATGTTGATGCTGATGGTATCTTACATGTATCTGCAAAAGACAAAGATACAGGTACAGAACAAAAAATCACTATCCAAGCATCTTCTGGTCTTTCTGATGAAGAAGTAGAAGCTATGGTACGTGACGCAGAAGCAAATGCAGAAGCGGATAAAGCTTTTGAAGAATTAGCTGCTGCACGTAACCAAGCTGATGCGATGATACACGGTACTAAGAAACAAATAGAAGAAGCAGGCGAAGCATTACCAGCTGAAGATAAAGAAGCAATCGAAGCGGCACTAGCTGAATTAGAAACAGCTACTAAAGGCGAAGATAAAGCAGAAATTGATGCTAAAACACAGACATTAATGGAAAAATCTCAAAAGCTAATGGAAATTGCTCAAGCTAAGCAACAAGCTGAACAACAGCCTGGTGCAGAGCAAGCTGAACCTTCAGCTAAGCAAGACGACGATGTTGTTGATGCTGAATTTGAAGAAGTGAAAGAAGACAATAAATAACTTTTAAATCGAAATAATATTAAAAAGTTATTTAGGGCGCACAAGTATATAAACTTGATGCGCCCTTTGTGTTAATTTGCAATTGTTATTTTATAACTAATATTAATTGCCAATTAATTCGAATTAAATTGATACAGAGAAGATTATGTCTAAACGCGATTGTTACGAAGTACTCGGTATTGCTAAAGATGCCAGTGAAAGAGACATCAAAAAAGCATACAAAAAGTTAGCAATGAAATACCACCCAGATCGTACTTCGGGTGATAAAGCGCTAGAAGCTAAATTCAAAGAAGTAAAAGATGCATACGAAATCCTAAACGACGCTCAAAAACGTCAAACATATGATCAATATGGACATGCGGCATTCGAACAAGGTGGTGGCGGTGGTCATCATGGTGGCGGACAAGGCGACTTTGGTGATATCTTTGGTGATGTATTCGGCGATATTTTTGGTGGCGGAGGTGGCGGTCGACGTCAATCTCGTCAACAACGCGGTGCCGATTTACGTTACAACATGGAATTAAGCTTAGAAGAAGCAGTTCGTGGTAAAGAAGTTGAAATTAAAGTACCTACTTGGGTAGGTTGCGATCCTTGTGATGGTAGTGGTGCTAAGAAAGGCTCAAAACCTAAAACATGTTCAACGTGTCACGGTGCTGGACAAGTACAAATGCGTCAAGGATTCTTTGCCGTTCAACAAACATGTCCTACTTGTAGCGGTCAAGGACAAATCATTTCTGATCCATGTAAAAAATGTCATGGTCAAGGACGTGTTGAGAAGAACAAAACTTTATCGGTGAAAATACCAGCAGGTGTTGATACTGGCGATCGTATTCGTCTAACAGGTGAAGGTGAAGCTGGAGTACACGGTGCACCATCAGGTGATTTATATGTTCAAGTTTCAGTACGAGAGCATGCAATTTTCACTCGTGATGGCAATAACCTTTACTGTGAAGTACCAATTGGCTTTACTACTGCAGCATTAGGCGGCGGAATTGAAGTACCTACGCTAGATGGTAGAGCTAAATTAAAAATACCAGCTGAATGTCAAACCGACAAAATGTTCCGTATGCGTGGTAAAGGCGTTAAGTCTGTACGCAGTGGTGCAATTGGTGATTTAATTTGTAAAGTTGTTATTGAAACGCCAGTAAAATTAAACGAACGTCAGAAAGAACTGCTTCAAGAATTTGAAGAGAGTATGAGTGATAATAACGCAAAGAACCGTCCAAAAGAGCAAGGCTTTTTTGACGGCGTTAAAAAGTTTTTTGATGATTTAACTAAATAAATTAATCAATAAAGCAACCAGTATTAACTGGTTGCTTTACCTTTGAGTAACTACTTCCAATAAAAGTCTTTTTTAATCAAGTACTGCCATATATTTCCTTTCCATACACAAAGTTATTTTTTATTATTGATTTATTTGATATAAATAATTTATGTAACAAACAGGAAATAATTTTGCCTGATAAAATAAAAGATCATATTAAAAAAAGAACAATAAAAGATCTCTATGTGATAAGTACCATAGTGATATGCAGCTTCATCATTTTTTGTTTTATCGATACTTTTGAATTATTATATGAAGCATCAAGAAAGTTTGAGCAATTTGAACTTGATGAAGTTATTCCGACCTTGATAGTAAGCTTGTTTTGTTTTATCGCATTTTCATACAGAAGGTGGAAAGAAGCTAAATACCTATCACTTTATTGTGAAGAACTATCATTAATCGACCCGCTCACAAATTTACCCAACCGCCGTGTAATCGAAAAATTGCTAACGGATTTACCTCAATCCGCTGAATATCCTGTTTCATTAATTCTCATTGATATTCAAGGGCTACAGAGTATTAAAGAGCGGTTAGGCCTCTCTCTAGCTGAACACTCATTAATACAATACTTAAATCATGTAACTGATCAGCTAAATGATACCCAACTTATGGCTCAATGGCATTCTGAACAATTTATTATTTATTGCCCTGATACCAATATCAATTTATCAAAAAAAATTATTAACTCTTTAGAAGTAGCTCATCATAATATTAAAAATAGTATTCTCGCTGAAATAGAAGTGACTTATGCTTATGAAAGTATTTTTAGCGACGAACAAGTTTCGGAAGCGTTAGCCGTTTTAGAAGATAACTTGCATAAATCACACTTATTCAAAAAATAGATACATGTTAAATTCGCAATTGGTTACATTAAACTATTTTGATTTTTAGCCATACTCAACTATCTTAATTGTAATTAGATGATTGCATAAGAATAATAATAAATGAGTAACCGGTTAGCCCCTTTATTAGATATTTGGTTTGAACAAAAAGATGATTGTCAGTGGGTTTTAGCAACCATAGTTGAAACTAAGGGCTCATCTTATAGAAAAGCTGGCGCTATGATGCTTTTTAATAGCTTAGGCAAGAGCTTTGGTTTATTAAGTGGTGGCTGTCTTGAGTCTGACTTATTAAGACAAGCGCAAAAATGTATTAATAAGAATACAAATGTTTCGGTTTGTTACGATATGCAAGATGAGGCTGATATTGCTTGGCAACTCGGAATAGGGTGCGGTGGCTTAGTAAAAGTATTATTACAACCAATTCATCAAACTAATAACTATTTAGAGCTGATTAAACTCAGATTTATTTTAACTCAGCGACAGATAGCCCACTATAAAATAAACTTGGATTCTGATAAAAATCATGTTTATACAGCAATAAAGACTCCTTCATTTAAAATACATTCAAGTTTTCATATAGAAATCCCACCCACACCCGCATTAGTTGTATTTGGGGGAGGCATAGATGCCAAGCCCCTTATTCATATGGCAAATACGCTTGGCTGGCACATTACATTAATTGATAGTCGTGTAGGGCACGCAAGGAAAGAATATTTTCACAAAGCCGATTCTATTATTAAGCAAACATATTCAAAATTAACTGACCATGCACTTATTATTAATGCGGATGCGATTGTTATTATGCATCACAATGTACTCTTAGATGCACAAGCGCTTAAATTATCAAATAGCTCAAAAGCAAAATATATCGGTTTATTAGGTCCCCAACATCGAACAGAAAAAGTATTTATAGCAGCGGGTTTAACTTCTCATTCCTTTACCAAACCTTTAGCAAATCCTATCGGCTTAGACCTAGGTGGAGAGTTACCAGAATCAATCGCGCTATCTATTTTATCTCAAGCTCATGCACAACTCAGTAATACAAATGCTCAAACTTTTGGTTTCTTTGAAACGCAAGCAAAGAGGGAATTAAGCTGTGTTAATTAATACTGTTGTACTTGCGGCAGGTAAAAGTGAAAGGTTTAAAGATATAAAACAGCTCGCTCTTGTAAATAATACAAGCATGCTCAATTTTAGTATAAGTAAATTGCAATCAATCAATTGTGGCAATATTTATGTTGCTCTTGGCGCCAACATTGAAAAAATCCTTAATAGCCTACCTCTTGATGTAGTGCCTTTAGTTAGCCCAAACTCCCATTTGGGTTTAGGGCATACAATTTCAGATGTAATAACTAAATTAGAAAATACTTGTGAACACGTTTTATTTTGCCCCGCAGATCAAATACTGATCCCTGAAAGTCACTATGAACAACTTGTTGCTGCCAGTTTAAGCTCTCCAGATAAAATTATAGCGACCCTTAGTAATAAAAAATACATGGCTCCTGCCATTTTTCCTAAAAAATACTTTGAAGACTTAATCAATTTAAAAGGAGATAAAGGGGCTGGCATTTTATTTAAGCAATACAGCAATGATGTTTTCGCTATTAATTGTGAGCAAGCGAAATTTGATATTGATACACAAGAAGACTATTTCACTTTAAAACAAAAATTAAAACTACCACTTAAAAATAATCAACCGGAGCAAGTATGATCAGTTTAACCGTCAATAATAAAATTCTGAAACTTGATATCGAGCCTCAAATGCCATTGTTATATGCATTAAGAGATGAACTCAAATTAACGGGAACAAAATTTGGGTGTGGTGCAGGACAATGTGGTGCTTGTACTGTTCATTTAGATGGGCAAGCCATTAGATCTTGCATTACACCGGTTTCAGCTGTTGAGGGAAAAAAAATAACAACAATTGAAGGCTTAAGTGATAAGAAAGAGCATCAAATACAAATAGCATGGAAAGAGTTTAAAGTTCCGCAATGTGGTTATTGTCAAAGTGGACAAATGATGAGCGCATCAGCATTGTTAAAACAAAACTCAAACCCAACAGAACAAGATATAGAATCCTTTATGCAAGGCAATATTTGTCGCTGTGGTACCTATAAAAGAATAAAAGCAGCAATTCAATCAGCTGCAAAAAGCAATAAAGGTATGAGCTAATGAAAAATATTAAAAATGTTAGCCGAAGAGATTTTTTAAAATTATCGGGTATTGCTGCAAGTACCTTTATGCTTGGCGTAAACTTGCCTACATCTAAGGCACAAGCACATGATGATTCAGCACATGAACTAAACTTTTTTGTCAGCATAGATACAAGCGGCGAAGTAACCTTAATATGCCACAGATCCGAAATGGGACAGGGGATCAGAACCAGTGTGCCGCAAATAATTGCAGAAGAACTTGAAGCCGATTGGAGCAAAGTTTCCGTTGTTCAGGCCAAAGCAGACAAGAAATACGGTTCACAAGGTACTGCAGGCTCGGCCTCTATTCGTAGTCACTTTACAACCATTCGTAAAATGGGAGCCATAGCCCGAGATATGTTAGAGCAAGCAGCAGCTAATATTTGGCAAGTAGACAAATCACAAGTTAAAGCAAAACAGCATTATGTACATCATAAAGCAACAGGTCAAAAAATCTCTTTTGGAGAATTAGCGAAACATGCAGCTAAATTGACTCCACCTGAACAAAAAACTGTAAAACTAAAATCAAATTCCGATTTCTCTTTAATTGGTAAAGATGTTAAACAAGTAGATTTAGATGAAATTGTTGCAGGAAAAGCACAATACGCACAAGATATTCAACTGCCAAATATGCTAATTGCCAGTATTCAAAGACCGCCAGTTGTTGGTGGAAAAGTTAAGTCTTTTGATGCCTCCGAAGCTAAAAAGATAAAAGGGGTTGTTGATGTCATTCAACTCAAAGTTCGCCCGTTTCCTGTAAATGTGATGCCTTTATCTGGTATCGCCGTTGTGGCAACTAATACATGGGCTGCAATTGAAGGTAGAAAAAAACTAAAAATTGAGTGGGATCATGGTGACAAACACGTCCACAACAGTGAGTCATTTAGAAAAGAGCTTATATCTAAAGTAAATAGCAAAGGCATAAAAGTCAGCAGTAAAGGTGATGTATATGCTCATAACTACAATCAAAAAAATACACTAGAGGCCACTTATACAGTCCCTTATATTAATCATGCACCGATGGAAACACCCGCTGCAACCGCTATGATTGAAGGTGATAAATGCACTGTTTGGGCTGGTACTCAAAACCCGCAATGGGCACAAGGCATGGTTGCACAAGAACTCGGCTTAAAGCGAGAAGATGCGCATAAGGTAGAACTCAATGTCACCTTGATGGGCGGTGCATTTGGACGTAAATCCAAAGGTGATTTTATTGTAGAAGCGGTAGAACTTGCTAAAGCAACAGGACGTCCAGTAAAAGTTATTTGGAGTCGCGAAGATGACATAAAACATGGATTCTATCACTCAATCGCCGCTAACTATTTAAAAGCTGAAATATTAGATAATGGCAAAGTAGATAACTTAATATCAAGAAACGCTTACCCACCAATTGGTTGGCTTTTTAATGATAAAACCAAGCAACCAAGCGATAGTCAGCTTTCCTTAGGTTTTGCTGATTTACCATTTGATTTAAATACACTTAGTTATGAAAATCATGAGGTAGATTCTTTTGTACGTCCTGGTTGGGTACGTTCTGTCGCGTGTATTAATAATGGATTTGCTTTAGGTTCTTTTGTTGATGAATTAGCAGTAAAAGCGCACGTTTCCACTAGAAAAATGTGGCTTGATTTAATTGGTTCGAATAGAATTGTTGATCCAACAGAAGATGGTTTTAAATACTCTAATTATAGTTTAGATGCCAAAGTGCATCCCATAGACACAAAAAGAATTAAAAACTTAATTAACCTGATCAGTGATAAAGCCAAAGTTGAACAACAACTGCCTGAAGGTCAAGGTTGGGGAATAAGTTTCCTACGTAGTTTTGGCTCTTTTGTTGCTGCCGCAACCAAAGTTGAGGTAAAAGATAAAAAAGTAACTGTATTGGAAATGCACACGGCTGTCGATTGCGGTATAGTCGTAACGCCTGATCGTGTAAAAGCGCAAATGGAGGGCGCCATGGTATTTGGTTTATCAATCGCACTAATGGGTGAAATAACGGTTGATAAAGGCATAGTCAAACAAAGTAATTTTCATGATTATCCAGTTACTAGAATGAATCAAGTGCCTAAACTATTTGTACACTTAGTTGACTCAGATGCACCTCCTGGTGGCATAGGTGAACCCGGCGTGCCACCTGTTGCACCAAGTATTACAAATGCTATATATCATGCAAGTAAAACCCGCATTAGAGATTTACCAGTCAATAAAGTATTTCAAGTATAAATAAGCTTTAATTTAATACTAAATAATGGTCAGTTTGGGCACCACACAAGCAGCGCTCTGATTGGCCTTTATTGTAATTTTCAGGGGTATAAGTACACTTTTTGTATCCCTGAACCGCACATTTATCCTGACAACTTAACTTTGCAACCCAGTTTGTATATTCACTGGACATCAAATTAAACATCAAAATTATGCTTAATATATAAATAAATACTTTTACAAATTGAAACTTATTAGCAGTACTCATCAGCAGCTCCAAAACTTTTGGTGTTTTTCAGGATAAGCAATCACCTTATTAGACTTTAGTCTAATAAGGTGAAAAATTAAATTAAAAGAACACAGCACACTAAGTATTTCTGTCTATACTTGAAACCGTAGCAAAATCATTAAAATAGTATCAAGGAGAGTGATATGAGCGATTCGTTATTTGAAAGTATTGGTGGGGAAGCTGCCGTTAATGCTGCAGTAGATTTATTTTATAGAAAAGTTTTAATGGACGATACTATCAGTCATTTTTTTGAAAGCACCGATATGGATGCGCAAAGAAATAAACAAAAAAGTTTTTTAACCTTTGCCTTTGGTGGCCCTAATAACTATTCAGGTAAATCTTTGAGGGATGCACATACTCCCTTAGTTAATAATGGCCTTAACGAAGCACACTTTATGGCTGTAGCAGGTCATCTGCAGTCCACTTTAGACGAATTAGGTGTACCAAAAGAGTTAAGTGCTCAAGTAATGGCTATTGCAGCTGGTACAATTGATGATGTATTGAATCGTTAATGCCTAAGATATTTTTTAACAAACAAGTAATCCCATTCAAAGTCGGTCAATCTGTTTTAGATGCAATGATCGAGTTTGATTGCCATCCGGCATATTCTTGTAAAAAAGGTGTATGTCAGACTTGTTTATTAAAAAGTGATGATAACCAAGTAACAAGTGCCCAAAAAGATGTTAAAGAGTCTTTAATTGCACAAGGTTATTTCCTTGCCTGTCAATGTTATCCCAAAGAAGATATAAAAGTTAATACTACAGATAATAGTGAGTTAGAGATTGATACAACAATCATATCTAAAACACATATTTCCTCTGATATTGTGATATTAAAGCTCTCATTACCCGATGATAAAAACTTAATCATTAAACCCGGTCAATTTATTAACTTGACCCACCAAGATTTAATTCGTAGTTATTCCGTTGCAAATAATCCCCAAAAGGATAACTGTGTTGAATTACACATTCAAAAAGTACCAAATGGAAAGTTGAGTAATTGGTTTTATAATCACGCTAAGATTGATGATACTCTAAAACTTAAAGGACCATTTGGCTCTTGTATATATTTGGATAATGACCTTAATAATGATCTTATCTTAATTGGCACAGGCACCGGGCTTGCGCCTTTAATTGGTATTATTAAGCAAGCTTTAACTAATAATCATCAGGGTAAAATTACTTTATTTCATGGCAGCAGATACCTAGATGGTTTGTACCTTCATCAAGATTTAAAAAAAATTACATTAGCGCATGATAATTTTATGTATTACCCTTGTTTATCAGGTGCAGTAGAAGATAAAGTTAGTTTACAAGATAAAAATATTTCGCAAGGGCGAGTCAACAAAATTGCTTTGTCTAAATTAACGCAATTTAATTCTGATAAGTTCTATTTATGTGGCCATCCAGATATGGTTAAAAACATGAAAAAAATGCTATACCTATCCGGTGCTGATTTAAATAATATCAATGCCGACCCATTTGAGTATACAGATTATACTTAATCACATAATGAACCGGTTTACAGCAATGTAAATAATTCAAAACACTTCAAAAATATCAATTGTACTTGCATAAATCTAACTATGATCTTGATCACATTTTTAATCAACTTTATCTATAAGGTGAGTTTATTAAAATATTATTCAAGGCATAGATATGACTCTACCACCACAGACCTGCTCATTCGATAGTAATTTTGGCAAAGAATACACTGAGAGTTTACCAGCCTTAGGCAATGTAATTGGCGATGTGATTCGTTTTTTTGGTCATAATAAAGTTTATGGTGTAGGCGGGGACTTTGCTGCAAATTTAATTAGTGCACTTGAAGATAAAATAGAAATTTGTCCATCGAGTAATGAAATGCATGCGGGGTTTTCAGCCTGTGCACAAGCTGAAATTGATGGTATGGGGTTTTGTTTAACTACTTATATGGTTGGCAGCTTACCATGTACATCTGCTGCTGCGCTTGCAATGACAGAAGGACTACCTGTGGTATTTATTTCTGGTGCCCCAGCAGAGTCAGAAATAAATGATGTGGCAATACATCATACTATTCACCCTAATAATTCATGGAAAGCCCAATATGATAATGCATTAGAAGCTTTTTCGTCGTTAGGCATGCAAGTAATAAGACTGCAAGGACAACGCTCAATTGGCCAACCCAATACTGCAGGTGAGCAATTTTATCAAATTGTTGCTAATGCTTATAAAACTAAACAGCCTGTATTTATTGAGGTGCCGAGAGATCAAGTATTTAGTAAAACACAGCCTTTAAAATTACCTTGTAGTATTAATAATGTATGTTGTGGTTCAAATGTATTAGGTGGCACTGAACTGATATCAAATAAAATTATCAATGAGTTAAACCAATCACAAAAACCTATGTTGTATTTAGGAGATAAATTAAAGCACAATCACAAGCTAAAAAAATTGGTGCTAGCGTTTTCAGAAAAATTTAATATTCCATTCTCTACAAGTTGGTTTGCTAAAGGTATTTTTGATGAGTTTTTGCCTTTATGTTTAGGTGCATATAATGGTGTATTTACCCAGACACCCGGTAAAGATTATATTGAATCTCAGACCGATTACGTATTGGAAGTTGCAACTAGCATTCTTGCACAAGACTCAAATACAGCATTTGGTACTGGGACGCATAAAATAGAGAGCTTTAGCAACAAAACAACGCTCAAAGGCGGCTCTATTTTAGAACAAGATTTAATAGAAATATTTGAAAAACTACTTAAGAGCGATATACCGACATTTAACTTTGAAAAACCGGCAGAAATACAACCAAATACCAACCCAGATGATGATATAGATTTTAATAATTTAGCTTACACATTAAATGATCTGCAAAGTGAAGATAATACGCCTTATGTATACTTGCCAGAAGTCGGTAACTCTTATTTTGCCAGTTATGGACTTAAAGTAAGGCAAGCTAATATTGGTAGAAGTTGGCTTACAAACCCTTGGTACGGTGCAATGGGAACAGCACTACCATATGGACGGGTGATCTGCCAAAAAATAAAAGAAACAGGCGATAAAGATAGTGCAGTGATCATTATTGGTGATGGCGGGTTCCATTTTCAACTAAATGAATTAATCCATTTTTTAAAAGATAATACGCAAGTCACGATTATTTATATGCGTAACAATATTTATCATTTGGGTAAAAGCAGTGATGCCAATATTTACAATTGTAATGATGAAAAATTTAATGTTCATAATATTATTCAAGCTTATTCGGGATCTTCGACAAGGTGTAAAACAGTATCTGAATTTAAGCGCAGTTTTAAAACCTGTATTTCTAGCGAAGGTATTAATTTAATAGAAGTATTGGCAAAACCTATAGAAGAAAAACAATGTAATGAATTAAGACTATTAAATATGTATATCAAATCAAAAAATGGCAATAAACAAGCGATAGAACAATGGAATGATATTACTGAGAATTCTTTACGGGGTCATAAGCAATAAAGGTCACTGTTATTTACTATAATTGTAAATAACATTGACCTTATTTAGGGAAGTCTTAATTTTTTGAACATAACTTGGGGAGTTAATCCCCCAAGTTATTTATACCATTTTGTTAAAATGAAACTGATACATCACCGTAGAAGAAACGTCCACGGAATGAATATAAGTTATCATCAGTACCTGTCACACCGTTTTCTAGGTAAGGAGGCATTTTATCAAATAAATTTTGGATACCAAATTTCACATCCATTTTATATTCTTCGATGAAGTAACCTACTTGAACATTATGATATACCGTTGAGGCCATTACATTCTTACCTTCGATTTCTGAATTATATGTCGCATCATAAGTCGCGCGCATATTATCCATGCTCCAATCTAACTGTAATGTTGCTTTTGTTTCAGGAATACTGCCAAATGCACTATCGTAGTCGCCTACAATATCTCTAAAAGGTGTATCGTTTGTATCTTGCACTTCAAATGCAAGCATACGAGATACATCCATATTCACTCTAAACTCACCTATTTCTGTTTCAAATAAGTAATTTGCATTTAAATCAAGACCTGAGATATTACGAGATGCAATATTATTTGCAGGGGCATGAGTAGAAGTTATATAGCCAGTACCATTGTTTGAACGTTCTACATCATTTGCATAATCAGGGTTACCAGCAACATATTGATCAATTACATAGTTAGTACTAGCAAAAACAACATTAGTTTGTTCAATTTCAAAGTAATCTAACGTAAAAGCTAGATTATCAGAAACTTCATATACAATACCTAAAGTCATGTTATCAGCTTCTTCAGGTTTAAGATCTGGATTACCGCCACCAATCACATTCGAGCTAAGTATTGTATTTTTACTGACTGAAGGGTCTAATCCCTGACAACCAGGAATGCTTGTATTAAAGTAATTAGCAGTATTATCTGGATTACAAGGATCATGTAAATCTTCAGTTAAGCTAACAGTTTGACCTTGATACATTTGTGCCATTGTAGGCGCTCTAAAACCAGTGCTAAAGCTACCACGTAGTGTTAGTTCATCCATTGGCTTATAAATTACACCAAACTTCGGATTTGTGGTGCTTTCATCGATATCACTATATTCTGTATAACGAACTGCTGCTTCAAACTCTAAGTTATCAAGTACTGGGATCTTAGTTTCTACGTAAAACTCTGTAATTTCACGAACCGGTGAAATTACAGGCGTACTTGCTTCTGCCCAAGAAACATCAAAGCTTTCTGTACGTTGACTTATATCAACTTCTTGAGTCAGTTGATCTTCACGATATTCAGCGCCAACAGCGAACATCATTTCACCAGCAGGCAATTCGATTAATGGACCCGAAACACTACCTTGTATAAACATTAAATCATTTTTGTTAGTTTGAACTGGGGCTGTGATATTAATGTAATCAAGCATTTCTTGTGTAATTGACCCTTCTGGACCAAAAACATTTAATGCCACACAATTTGGATCATCTTCAGTTTCACATTCATCAGATAAAGCACGCTCAATACGTTTAAGTGAAGGTTGAGAACCGCCAGAAGTGACTAATTCTGCAGATTGTTGTGAAAATACAACTTCCCAATCATACTCATCAGCAACAACACCTTGTAAACCTAAGGTATAACGATTTATTTTATTTTCTGTTTTATAAATACGAGGACCATATTCACTAAAACGACGTGCTACATTACCTGCAACACCAAATGGATTATATTTTTGATTTGGACCTACACCAAAGTGATTTCCATCGGCATCATCATAGCCTAAAAATGCGTTTGGTGTTTCAGCACCACCTGCATACCAACCGGTATCAACACCAGGAGGTGCTTGATTACCTTGTACAAAACCATCATGGAAAGATAACTCAGAAAAGAAACGTGTATCATCATTTAATTGATAATCAGCAGTCATAAATATTGAAGTCGTTTTACTATCATTCGCACCAGATTGCACATCACGATAGTTATAACCCATAGTATCGTAATCAAAAGGAACAACAGCACTTGGATTTGCAGCATCTAATACAGTCCAGTTTCCTTCACCTAAACCAAAACCTGATAATTTTGCGTTTGGTGCAGTACTTGAGCGCTTATTGTCACCGCCAATAAAGCCAAAATCCGCATCATGTGTTAAATGACGATCTCTTTCTTTCCACCCAGAAACATTTGTTGTTGATGCTGCCAGCATAAAACTGGCTTTATCGGTACTTGCACCCGTTACTAATCCAACTTTACGCTCTTGCGCATCGCCTTCTGATGAAATACCGTAATGTGTACTGACATCAAAACCATCAAATCTTTGTTTTGTAATGATATTAATTACACCAGCAATCGCATCAGAACCATAAATAGCAGATGCACCATCTTTAAGTACTTGCATTTCTTGAACTGCTTCAAAAGGGATACCTGATAAATCAACTAAGCCATTAGCATCTGAACCTACAACACGACGACCATTTACTAGTACTAAGGTATTTGTCGCTTCAATTCCACGTAATGTTGCAGTTTGGATTGAGTTTGCACCTGAACTACTTTGGTTATTTGTCGTATTACCAGTAAGTGCGGGTAGGCGACGTAATGCCGAGCTAACATCAGTGATCCCCATATTGATCATTGACTGTTTATCTATAACTGTAATTGGAGAAGTAGACGCTAATTCAGTACGCGCTATCCTTGAACCTGTAACCATAATACGTTCAACATCTTGTGCTCCCTCTGCAGCCTGAATACTTGGAGCTGTTAACGCTGTTAGCATTGCTAACATAAGTGGTGTTGTCTTAAATGTTTTCATTATTATCCCGTATAATTTTTATTGATATAACATTTTGTATTCGTTTCACCATGCCAACCTGTGAAACTATTTCTAGGCTATACGGAATACTTTATACTGTATACAAAAGTTCAATGTAAAAATGTAATATTTTATTAACAGCGACATATTAGGGACGAAAGGCGTTAAAATTATGATTAAATGAACAATTAACATCTTAGAACAAGGTGTATTTATAGAGTATTTAATCTAGTTTTGTATTAAAAGAGTGGGAATAACATTGTTTGGTTTTTGGAATATATTATCGAATTGAGGGAATACTCGGGCTAATTTAAATCAACCCGAGTTGTGGTTAGTTATGGTTTTTGATTGAAAAGCTCTATGATCACATCTTCACCAGAAGATACCCCATATGAATCTTGCGCTAACATCACATAACAATTTGCTCGACTTAATGAGCTTAAAATGCCTGAACCTTGTTTACCAGTAGAGTTAACTTGCCATACACCCGCTTCATCTTGAGTAGCAATACCGCGTTGAAACTCTAATCTGCCTGGGCGTTTTTTAAAGTCATCAATTACCTTAGCGTTTATTCTTGTTCTTGCTGAGTGATTTTCACCAGACAGTTTTTTAATGAAAGGAATTGCTAATTGATCAAAAGTAACCGTTGCTGAAACAGGGTTCCCAGGTAAACCAATAAAATAGCTGTCTGGTAGCTTGCCGCAAGCGAATGGTTTACCTGGTTTTATCGCAATTTTCCAAAAGTTGATTTCACCCATTTCGGTTAAAATGTCTTTTACATAATCAGCTTCACCAACAGATACACCGCCTGAAGAAACAACAACATCAGCAATGGAGTTTGCATGTTCAAATGTATTTCTTAATACTCCTTGATCATCGTTGATAATACCTAAATCAATGATTTCAACAGGGAGTTCTTTTAGCATTGAAATAACAGTATATCTATTAGATTCAAATATTTGACCTGGTTTCAGTTGCCCGCCAGGTTCAACTAATTCATCACCTGTAGACATAACGGCTACTTTTACTTTTGAAAATACATCAACAGTTTCAATACCTAATGAAGCAAGTAAACCAATATCAGCAGCTACCAACTTATGACCTTTAGTTAACACTAAAGCACCTTGTTGAATATCTTCACCTAGGTTACGAATATTAGCGCCTTTAGCTGCTTGCTGTATAAATGTAATTTTGTCATCAGCAACTTCAGTGTTTTCTTGCATGATCACACAATCAACACCTTGTGGGATCACAGCACCAGTCATAATGCGAACACATTGACCTTGCTCAACGACTCCATCAAAAGGTTGTCCTGCAAAAGAGTAACCAATCTTCACTAATGTATTATTAGTATTTAAGTCTTCACTTCTTAAAGCATAACCGTCCATCGCAGAGTTGTGATGTGGTGGCACATTAACAGGAGAAGTAATATCTTCTGCTAAAATTCGTCCAAAAGCTTGGTTAATTGAAATGGATTCAGCTTTAAGGCTTGGTTTTGCACTGCATAGCAAACGCTTAAGTGCATCTTCAAAAGGGAGTAAATACCCTTGTTGGCTATCACAATCACACGACATAATTTTTAGGCCTTTATATATAAATTTATTTGCGAATTATATAAACAATGTTATTTGATTCTTATGATTAAAATCATATTTCTGGTACTTTATACCATTTTAGTTAATAAAGTGGTTATTCAGCGGAAGTTCAAAGCGCTTAGACAAGGCATTGGTTACAGGTAATGGTTATTCCCTTATCAAAATCAATAACGCAGTATAAAATGCTTTGAAATCTGCCTAACAGGAGCTTTAAAGTATTGATAATTCATTTCTATATCAGTTTATTTACATATATGTCTAGAATTATAAAAACTCAAAAGCTCTGAGTGGCTACTTAATTATCGGAATTGGTATCACTGCCAATATAATTTAAATAATTCGGGATATTTTAATTTTAGAAATTTAGCTTTGTTTTTAAAACGCTTGCCTTGAGGTTCGTCAACACCAGAGGGGACAAAAGGAAGTTCATCTTCATTTCTGTCTTCATATATTTGGCCTGCTAATAAATCGTATTCATCAAGGTAAGGATAAGCTTGTTCGTCTTTTACAGGAATAACATCATATCCAGCTAAATTATCAGGGTTTTCAAGTGCCTTATCAAAAATAGCGCGACCACGAGAAA
>Ga0209396_1000682_pt1 | contig 39004 bp, 34 predicted proteins | sample GOMGulsemesocosm_6_FD_184638 | JGI IMG/M metagenome (GOLD analysis project Ga0209396, IMG submission 184638) | Methane-oxidizing microbial communities from mesocosms in the Gulf of Mexico - GOM8C Gulf of Mexico (SPAdes) (version 2) | ecosystem: Environmental > Aquatic > Marine > Cold seeps...
TGCAGCAGCAACAGGTGCAGCAGCAACAGGTGCAGCAGCAGGCGCATCTGCGGCAACCGCCGCATCACCAGCAACAAACACAGCTAATACTTCAGCACTCAAGACAACATCGCCTTCGCCTTTAAGTATGGTTTGAATCACACCATCAGCAGGAGCAACCACTTCAAGAACAACCTTGTCCGTCTCAATATCAACAATGTGCTCATCACGTGAACATGCTTCACCTGGCTGCTTATGCCAAGTTGCAACCGTACCATCGGCTACTGACTCTGGAAAAACTGGCGCTTTAATTTCGATACTCATTTTTAACCCTTAATCTCTTTGAATGACGTTGTATTAGCCTTGAATGGCATCGTTTACTAACGCTTCTTGTTCTTCAATATGGATAGACATGTAACCCGCTGCTGGTGCTGCAGATGAAATACGACCTGCAAAACGAATTTTAAGCTGTGGATACAAGTCTTCCAATACTCGATTCATACGATGGCGATTAGCATGCCAAGCACCTTGGTTCTTAGGCTCTTCTTGACACCAAACCAATGTCTCAACATTAGTATAAGGCGCTAATACTGCTTCAAAATCTTTGTACGGGAATGGATATAGCTGCTCTAAACGAATAACAGCAACATCATCTCTCGCCAATTCTTCACGACGATTGATTAAATCGTAATAAATTTTACCGCTACAAATAACCAAACGCTTCACATCAGCAGGATCTGCTTTGGATGAAGAATCAGGCAATACTGTTTTGAAACTACCTTCAGATAAATCTTCCAAAGACGAAATTGCTTGTTTATGTCGCAACAAACTCTTTGGTGACAAGATAATCAAAGGACGACGCATAGGACGAATCGCTTGACGACGTAAGATGTGGTAAATCTGAGCTGGCGTTGTAGGCACACACACTTGAATATTAAATTCAGCACATAGCTGCATATAACGCTCAAGTCGAGCAGATGAATGCTCTGGACCTTGACCTTCATAACCATGTGGAAGCAACATTGTCAGGCCACATAGACGACCCCATTTATGCTCACCACTGGTAATAAATTGGTCAATGACAACCTGCGCACCATTGGCAAAATCACCAAATTGCGCTTCCCAAACAACCATACCTTTAGGCGCAGTTGTCGCATATCCATATTCGAATGCCAATACCGCTTCTTCGGATAGGTATGAATCATACAAATCTAATGGTGGCTGACCTTCTGACAAGTGCTTTAAAGGAATGTAGCTGCTACCGTCTTTTTGGCTATGAATAACCGCATGACGGTGAGAGAAAGTACCACGACCCGCATCTTGACCTGTAATACGTAACGGGTAGTCCTGCTCTAACAAGGTCGCAAATGCCAATGTCTCTGCATAACCCCAGTTAATAGGCAAAGCCCCCGCTGTCATTTTATCTCTATCTTGATAGATCTTTTGTACTTGACGCTGAACCACAATACCATCAGGCACTTGGGTTAGCTTTTTAGCTAATGCTTGCAATTTAGTTAACGGGTAAGTTGTATCACCCGCGTCTGTCCAATCAACACCAATATAAGGTGTCCAATCAACAAAGGAACCCGTTTGAGATTCTAATACCAAACTCTTAGAAACGTGACGACAATGATCTAAATCTTCACGATTCTCATCAACCAACTGCTTCTCTTCAGCCTTAGTCACGACATTATCGTTAACCAAACTTTCAGCATACAGAGTACGCGTTGTTTTTAGTTTATTAATCACTTGATACATAAGAGGCTGAGTACCAGAAGGCTCATCTGTCTCATTATGACCACGACGACGGTAACAAACTAAATCGATCACTACGTCACGACCAAATTCATAACGGTAATCTAAAGCGAGCTGCGTTACGAATAATACCGCTTCCGGATCATCACCATTTACATGGAAGATCGGCGCCTGAATCATCTTAGCAACATCTGTACTGTATTGGGTAGAACGTACATCTTCTTGACGGTTGGTAGTAAAACCAACTTGGTTATTCACCACGATATGTACTGTACCACCTGTACGATAGCCACGAGTTTGTGACATCTGGAAGGTTTCCATTACCACACCTTGACCCGCAAATGCCGAGTCACCATGGATAGAAATTGGTACGACTGTTTTACCCGATGTATCATTACGGCGGTCTTGGCGTGCACGCACAGAACCTTCAACCACTGGCGATACGATCTCTAAGTGAGAGGGGTTAAATGATAATGCAATATGCACCTCACCACCTTCCGTCATCACATTAGAAGAGAAACCTTGGTGATATTTAACATCACCTGATGTATTGACTAGCTTTTTACCTTCAAACTCATCAAACAAGTCTTTCGGGTTTTTGCCCAGCGTATTAACCAATACATTTAAACGACCACGGTGAGCCATACCAATCACAACTTCTTTTGCACCAAGTGCACCAGAACGTTGTATTAGCTCATTCATCATGGGGATTAAAGATTCCGCACCTTCCAAACCAAAACGCTTAGCACCTGGATAACGACTCGCCAAATACTTTTCTAAGCCTTCTGCTGCGGTTAAGCGCTCCAGCAAGTTTTTACGCGTTTCGTGGGAATACTGAGGATCAGATTGAGAGGATTCTACACGCTGCTGAATCCAGCGCTTTTCTTGAGTGTCGACCAGGTACATAAACTCGTAACCAATCGAAGAACAGTAGGTTTTTTCTAGACCCGCAATGATGTCTTTTAACTTCATAACATCTTTACTGAAGAATAGATTACCCGTACTAAACTCCTCATCTAGATCGGCACCCGTCAATTGGTGGTACGCTAAATCTAAATCAGGCACTTGGTTACGGCCTTGCAAACCTAATGGATCTAGATTCGCATGCTGATGCCCACGCATTTGATACGCACTAATCAGCTGCATTACTTTAATTTGCTTTTGCTCATGACCAGAGCTTGCTGCGGCAGAGACTGCGGCAGGCTGGAAACGAAACTTATTTTTACCCAGTTGCACAAATTGCTCTTGTACGACTGAATGTGGAACGTCAGTTGACTGACCCTCACTTACTCTAGGCAATTGGTCAAAGCATTTACGCCATTCTTCCGACACTGAGTTCGGATCGACAAGGTAGCTTTCAAAAAGCCCCTCAATGTACTCTAGGTTGCCACCTGAGAAATGAGAGGTGCTCCATAGCAACTCCATTAAACTTTCGTGCATTCTCGATCACCCTTTTGTTCGAGCCGTCTGCCGTTTTAACGACAAATATCAATCTTATAGTGTGTTGACTATATGAGACTCGTGTGGCCTGTTAAGCCTGCCAATTTTACTACTTCATACTCTCTTTACTGCGTCAGTAAAATCGTTAACCATTCGGCACTAAATCTGAAGAAACAAATTTGGTACCTGCACTACCTTCCACTGTGCCAAGTGATTAAACCCTATTTACTCGTCCTTGTTCCCACAATAAAGAAACTTAAATTCTGGGTTTATTTACGCTCGGCCATTATGCTTGACCTTATGAGCGTAAATGGGCGGCATAGCATCTATGCCGCCGATTTACGTCACCTCCACTCTCATAAAGCGTGAAGGCTCAACGATTTTAAGTTGCGCGTTGCAGCAACATAGTACGAATGCTACCGATCGCTTTCGTCGGATTTAACCCTTTAGGGCAAACACTCACACAGTTCATGATGCCATGACAACGGAATACGCTGAACGGGTCATCAAGATCAGACAGTCTTTCTTGTGTTGCATTATCACGCGAATCAATTAAAAAGCGATAAGCCTGCAACAGTCCTGACGGCCCTACAAACTTATCTGGATTCCACCAGAAAGAAGGACACGCAGTAGAACAACACGCACACAAGATACACTCATAAAGACCGTCAAGTTTTTCACGCTCTTCTGGGGTCTGCAAACGCTCAATAGCAGGTGCAGGTGTGTCATTGATCAAGTAAGGACGAATTTTTTCGTATTGCTTGTAAAATTGACCCATATCAACAACAAGGTCGCGCACAACAGGCAAGCCTGGTAATGGGCGTAAAATTAACTTGTCGTTTTTAAGAACAGCAGACATTGGCGTAATACACGCCAAGCCATTCTTACCATTCATGTTCATACCATCAGAACCACACACACCTTCACGGCATGAACGACGGTAAGAGACAGATGGGTCCTTATCTTTCATTAGATTCAAAACGTCCAATACCATCAGGTCTTTGCCTTCAGGTAGTTCAACTTGAACATCTTGCATATAAGGAGCGTCATCCACTTCTGGATTGTAACGATAAATACTAACTAACATGCTCTCATTACCCCTTAGTATGTACGCGCTTTAGGTGGAAAAGGCTCAACTGTTTTCGGCATCATATTAACATCACGCTTAGTCACAGACTTGCTTGCTGGGTGGAAAACAGAGTGTTTCAACCAGTTAACATCGTCACGTTCAGTGAAGTCATTACGGGCATGAGCACCACGACTTTCTTTACGGAACTCAGCAGGAATAGCTGTCGCTTCAGCCACTTCTAACAAGTTCTCAAGTTCAAGCGCTTCGATTCTTGCTGTATTGAATGCCATGCTCTTATCTTCAAGATGCAAATTTTCAACACGCTTACGAATATCAGCCAATTGAGCAAGACCTTTTTGCATTGCATCGCCATCACGGAATACGCCGAAATAAAGTTGCATTGTTTTTTGCAGATCAGCACGTACTTCAGCAACACTTTCACCAGAGGTAGAACTATTCAAGCGATTCAAACGAGACATAGCACGTTCAATATCAGTATCGCTTGCATCCATAGAATCAAAACCTTCATCCAAAGATTTTTTCACCTGGATGCCCGCTGCACGACCAAATACAACAAGGTCAAGCAATGAGTTACCACCTAAGCGGTTAGCTCCATGTACGGATACACTTGCCGCTTCACCACACGCATAAAGACCATCAACAATAACGTCTTTGCCTTCATCATCAATCGTCAAAGCTTGACCACCGATATTCGTTGGTGTTCCACCCATCATATAATGACAAGTTGGAATAACAGGAATTGGCTCTTTAACTGGGTCTACATGAGCAAAGGTACGAGACAGCTCAAGAATACCTGGCAAACGTTTATTCAACGTCTCTTCACCTAGGTGATCCAATTTAAGTAGAACGTGATCACCTTCCGGTCCACAACCACGACCTTCTAGGATTTCAAGAATCATAGAACGAGCAACAACATCACGACCTGCAAGGTCTTTCGCGTTTGGCGCATAGCGCTCCATGAAGCGCTCGCCATCTTTATTGATCAGATAACCACCTTCACCACGACAACCTTCAGTTACCAATGTTCCCGCACCGTAAATACCGGTTGGGTGGAATTGCCACATTTCCATATCCTGCATAGGATAACCAGCGCGAAGCGCCATACCAACACCATCACCTGTGTTGATATGTGCATTTGTCGTAGATTGGAAAATACGACCCGCACCACCTGTCGCTAAGACAGTCGCTTTTGCTTTCAAATAAACAGTTTCACCTGTTTCAATGCAGATAGCGATAACACCAACAACAGCATCTTCATCATTCTTTACTAGATCAACAGCATACCACTCATTGAAGAAGGTTGTGCCGCCTTTCAAGTTAGCTTGATAAAGCGTATGCAATAACGCATGACCCGTACGGTCAGCAGCAGCACAAGTACGCGCCGCTTGTCCGCCCTTACCAAAGTCCTTTGATTGACCGCCAAAAGGACGTTGGTAAATACGGCCACTTTCTGTACGAGAGAAAGGCAAGCCCATGTGTTCCAATTCAAATACAGCTTGTGGGCCAACTGAACACATGTACTCAATAGCATCTTGATCACCAATATAGTCCGACCCTTTTACGGTGTCGTACATATGCCAGCGCCAATCATCATTTGGATCATCACTTGCAATTGCGCAGGTAATACCGCCTTGGGCAGATACTGTGTGGGAACGCGTTGGAAAAACTTTAGTGACACAAGCCGTATTTAAACCAGACTCTGTCAACTGTAAAGCAGCACGCATACCTGCGCCGCCGCCGCCAATAACTATGGCATCAAAAGAAATTGTACGTATATTAGCCATTAGTCTATAGCCCCCAAAGAACCTGAATACCCCAAGTGATATAAACAAACATTGCTAAACCACATAGAGATTGAAAAAAGAAACGAACACCCGTCGCTTTAAGGTAGTCAGTTGAAATAGACCATAGGCCAATCCAAGAATGAACACCGATTGAAAGCAAGGTCATTAAAGTGAAAATACGCATCCAGGTCGCTTCAAACAAAGCGCTCCATTGATCGTATGTAAGATCAGGATTCATGACTAAATAGCCAAGTATGAACACTGTATACAAAGAAAGTACGATGGCAGATACACGCTGCATCATCCAATCATATAGGCCTGAACGACCAAAGCTTGTTATTTGAGTTACCATATCCAAACTCCTACAACCAAAATAAGGATAGCAGCGATGACAAGGTTAGCTTTTGCAGCCAATTGGCCACTTTCTAACTCTTCAAAGTAACCGATATCCATAAACAAATGCTTGATGCCAGCAACGAAGTGATACATCAAAGCAGAAACGATACCCCAAATAATAAACTTGGCGATAAAGCTTGTTTGTAGAGCATTAACAACTTGATCAAACCCCTCTTGAGAATCTAATGAAAGATCAAACGCGTAGAACAAAAATGCCAAACCTACGAAAAGGATGACACCGGTCACACGGTGAAGGATGGATACTGTTGCGGTAACGGGCATTGATATAGTAGCTATATCAAGATTGACTGGTCTTTTTTTATTCACGACTCTTACACCATTTTTATCGATTGAATGGTCAATCACGACCTATCTCTCCATGAAGTAGCATTCAACTACCTCATTAGGCCTCTAGCAGAAATGTCATAATTTAGGGGTCAATTCTATATAAGCGACGTCGCTTTATAGTTTTAACCCGCAAATCAATCACATTTCTGGGAGGCCAATTATAGACTAGCAAAAATTAGTAAGACAAATAGACTAGACAAGGGCTTTACAATGATCGTCATTCACAAAATGAATAACCCCATACACGAGAACAATAATGGTATAAAATTACGAGCGTTTTTAATATTTTCTTAACGATAATACCTTTATTTTTCAATAGCTTAACTAAAAAACAAAGAAAGATTACATGATGATTAATAAAAGTTATGTATATTTATTACATCTTTTTTTTATTAAAATAGTGATTACTCTTTTTTCGTAAGATTGATTTAACCTCTCAGAAACAGTATTTTTTGCGCACATTCTGGGTCATACAGTCAGTTATTCACTCGAAACCGTCCTGATTCAGAACTTGAAGGAGACTAAAAATGGCAGATAGAAAAGCTCTACTTACCGTAGATGGGATAGATGAAGTCATCGAACTCCCAATACTTTCCGGTACTCTTGGTACCGATGTAATCGATGTTCGTGGCCTAGGCGCCAAAGGCATATTCACTTATGACCCAGGCTTTATGTCTACCGGTTCATGTGAATCTGCAATCACCTATATTGATGGTGAAGCAGGCATACTATTACATCGCGGCTATCCAATAGCGCAACTTGCAGAGCATTCTGACTACCTAGAAACCTGTTACCTTCTTCTAAATGGCGAACTGCCAACAGAAGAAGAAAAAGCAGAATTCGATAAAACCGTTCATAATCACACCATGGTGAACCAATCAATGCGAAAATTCCTTGAAGGATTTCGTAATGATGCTCACCCAATGGCGATTATGTGTGGCTTAGTTGGTGCACTTTCAGCGTTTTACCAAGATCACATGGATATCAACAATCCAGATCACCGTGAGATTGCTGCATTTCGCTTAATTTCGAAAATGCCTACCTTGGCAGCAATATGCTTTAAGTACTCTAAAGATCAGCCTGTTATGTACCCACGTAACGACTTATCCTATGCTGAGAACTTTCTATACATGATGTTCGCCACGCCGTGCGAAGATTATGTGGTTAACCCAGTATTTGCTAAAGCAATGGATAAAATCTTTATCCTACATGCTGACCATGAACAAAACGCTTCAACTTCGACTGTTCGCTTAGCAGGTTCATCTGGTGCAAACCCATTTGCCTGTATTGCGGCGGGTATTGCAACACTTTGGGGCCCTGCTCACGGTGGCGCAAACGAAGCAGTACTAACCATGTTAGAAGAAATTGGCGACGTTTCTAAAATTGATGAGTTCATTGCCAAAGCAAAAGACAAAGATGATCCGTTCCGCCTAATGGGCTTTGGTCACCGTGTTTATAAAAACTTCGATCCACGCGCTAAAGTAATGCGTGAAACCTGTGACGAAGTATTGGCTGAACTTGGCTTATCAAACGATCCTCTACTGAAGATTGCTAAACGCCTTGAAGAAATTGCTCTAGAAGACCCTTATTTTGTAGAGCGTAAGCTTTATCCAAATGTTGACTTCTATTCAGGCATTATTCTTAAAGCCATTGGTATCCCAACCAGTATGTTCACTGTAATTTTTGCAGTATCACGTACGGTTGGTTGGATTTCACACTGGAACGAAATGAGTAGCGCACCTTATAAAATTGGTCGCCCTCGTCAGTTGTATACAGGTGAAACACAAAGAGATTACCCAAAAAAGTAAGCCTCTAGACCCAAAAAAACCGCGTCTCTTATTTATTAAGTGACGCGGTTTTTTTGTTTTATATATTTAGAAAATAGTGAACTTAAAGGCTTAAGAAAACGCCCCCTTAAGAACTAATCCTCTTCAACAATTTCAGTGATAGTAGTGCCATTGCATTTTACACACTGCCCTTCAATCCAAAGGCGTGATGCGCTTTCAAACTCTTTCGGGTTTGTCATCCCTAAATCCACTTCCATACAGGTATTACACCAAGTCTGGGATAAAAAATCTTTTTGCTCCTCAACACCTCTTAAAAAGAAATCACGTTCTACCACTTTTTCATCCACTAGATCACTCACTAATCATTTACTCCGCTATAACGATAGGCTTGTACTAAATTCACTTCAGGGTCCATCACATCAAGCTCAATACGCTCAATAACAGAATCCAAAGCAATCGCATTTGTTAATTTCTTTAAACCGCCATCCAATACTAGGGAGAAATGAACCTGATCAGCATCAATCGAGTTTAAATAGACATCTCTCACCACAGCAATTTTAGCCAAATAGGTTTGTATTTGATCTAACCGCTGAAAATCTGTCACATCATCTATGCGCAAGGTGATTTTTGCGCCGCCCTGGCCTCTTACAGCGGCATACCGAGCCGAAAACAACTTAGCCAAGGCTGCATTCACCTGTTCAGCGATATCTTCTTGATCCAAACCCTGTACGAAAAGCATGATAGGTTCCTCATTTGGCAATAACACCATCAGATTCGCCTCATATTCATCCAGGATTTTATTCACTTTCAAGACGCCAGTTACATCAGTCTGGTAACGACGACTTGCCTCAATCACTGGCTCTTCAAACAAGCCCCATAAATCCGCTACAGTAACGGCTTGTTTATCTAAAGCATCCTGTAGTGGGGCATAAATAGGCAAGCCTTTTGATATTGCATCTTTCGCCACCAGATTTAATAAATCAGAGGGAGATTGGGCACCACTTACCTGCCTTAAAAAGTCACCCTGTTCAACAATCCATAACAATAGAGAAGGACGATTCGCCCCCCATACCGCCATTTTTTTTGAAAAAAGGTAGTCATTAATCGACTGCGCGTAGAAATCGACAACCACTTTTTTGGCAGGATAAAACGCCCCGTCCAATTCAATGAGATTTTCATCATCGGTAATTGAATGTTGAACAACCCATGAAGCAGCCACTTTTTGAGCTCCCGGCAACACATCTGCAACCCCATCCAAGTTACCAGATACCTTTATCAGCACCTCTTCAATCGCCTGTTTAAAGGCTTTATTGATCAATTTTTTTTCTGAATCGACCAAGGGCAAAGTAATTTCGGCTCGATAAAGGTTAGAAATTGTTACGGCAAAGCTAGCTTGAGCTAACGAAACCAGGAAAATCACCATCAAAAGTCTAATTTTCATACGCTTCCTTAAAATTAATGCGCATATTCTACTGCGATATTAACAAAGAACCATAGCCCTAATATGTCACTATGCTAAAATGCCGCCTCCCACACCACTATTATCATGACAGGGCATAGGCAATGACCAAATCGGATAAGAAATCGATTAGTTATAAAGACGCTGGCGTAGACATCAATGCTGGCAATCAACTTGTTGAACGAATCAAGGGCGTTAGCAAAAAAACACGTCGACCAGAGGTTATGGGCGGCCTTGGCGGTTTTGGCGCACTAACACGTTTACCAACAAAATATAAAAATCCAATTCTTGTGTCAGGCACAGATGGCGTAGGCACCAAACTTCGCTTGGCTATGGACTTGAACCAACATGACACAATCGGTATCGACCTTGTTGCTATGTGCGTAAATGATTTGATTGTAGCAGGTGCTGAACCTCTACTTTTCCTTGATTATTATGCCACTGGCAAACTTGATATCGATGTCGCTGCAAATGTTGTTACTGGCATAGGTGAAGGCTGCTTGTTAGCAGGCGCAGCACTTGTTGGTGGCGAAACAGCAGAAATGCCAGGCATGTATCACGATGGTGATTATGATTTAGCAGGTTTTTGTGTTGGTGTTGTTGAAGAAGCAGACATCATTGATGGCACTAACGTTAAAGCTGGCGATAAACTCATTGCGCTTGCCTCTTCTGGCCCACACTCTAATGGCTACTCTTTGATCCGTAAGATTCTAGAAGTCAGCGAAGCCGACCTTAATCTAGAGGTCGAAGGCGTTGCCCTTAAAGATGCGCTTATGGCACCGACTAAAATTTATGTGAAATCCATTTTGAAACTAATGGAAAGCATCAAGGTAAATGCCTTGGCTCACATTACGGGTGGCGGTCTACTCGAAAATATTCCACGCGTATTACCTGAATCAACATCGGCTTATATTGATGCTGCAAGTTGGACTCGCCCAGCCATTTTTGACTGGTTGCAAGAGCAAGGTAATGTTGAACAAGAAGAAATGTATCGCGTACTTAACTGTGGCGTCGGTATGGTTCTTTGCTTGGATGAAGACAAAGCGGATGCCGCGCTTAAAATTTTACAGGATGCCGGCGAAGAAGCTTGGATAATCGGTGAAATCAGAGACAAGCAGGATGATTTAGAAGTGTTAATCTCTGACCTAGAGGCTTAATTACTGTGAGTCTTCCCATTGTTGTCCTTATATCCGGTAGCGGCAGCAACCTACAAGCTCTGATTGATCAGAGCTTGTCGGGGCATCTTGATATTGATATCAAGGCTGTCATCAGCAATAAAGCTGACGCTTTTGGTTTAAAGCGCGCAGAACAAGCAGGCATACCTACTCATCATTTAAATCATAAAGAATTTGAATCGCGTGAGTCTTTTGATGCCGCATTACAAACTTGCATCGACCAACATCAACCACAGCTTGTTGTTCTTGCTGGCTTTATGCGCATTTTAAGCGAAGGGTTTACTCGCCATTACCAAGGCAGAATGTTTAACATCCACCCGTCTTTATTACCCAAGTACAAAGGGCTTAATACCCACCAAAGGGCCATAGATGCAGGTGAAAAGTTTCATGGAGTCTCTGTACACTTCGTCAGCGCTGAACTGGATGCTGGTGCGGTAATAGTACAGGCTAAAACCCCCATAGAAACAGATGAAACAGTCGATACTCTATCGCAAAAAGTTCATAAGCTTGAGCATATTATTTACCCTCTTGCCGTTAAATGGTTTAGCGAAGCTAGGCTTAAAGAGCTAAATAATAAAGCAATTCTTGATGAAACCCCTTTAGCTGAAACTGGTTTTGCTTATAATTAACAAAACGAGAATCTCTAGTAGGTAATGATATGTCACCACAAAAAGCAAAACCGTACCTAGTATGTTTCATGCTGTGGTGGCCTATTTTCCTGCAAGCCGCCAAGACGGAAGCACCTTTAACTGACAGTTATCTTAAACCTTACAGTGCCACCTACAGTACCACCTGGAAAAAAGGCATTAGTATCAAGGTTGAAGGTACTCAAACCCTCTCCCATACCGCTGACAATCAATGGCTATTTTCCTTCCAAGCCAGTACTTTTTTTGCATCACTCAATGAAAGCGTCAAGTTCAAAATCGATAATGGTCAAATATTCCCACTAGTATACGAATATCATACCAGTGCATTTGGCAAAAAACGGGATGCCACCCTAACCTTCGATTGGCAAAAGAATCGAGTCCGCAATGACATCAAAAATAAACCATGGCATATGGACATAAAAGCAGGCGTGCTAGATAAACTCAGCATTCAACTGCAAATTCGACACGACTTAAAATACAATAAAGCCAAACTTGAATATCAAATTGCAGACGGCGGTAAATTAAAAAACTGGCAGTTTGAACGCCTAGGAAATGAAGTCATTAAAACACAGCTAGGTGCAATCGATACCATTAAAGTGAAACGCGAAGGAGTTGGTAAAAAGGCTAAAACCACAACATTTTGGTTTGCACCAACACATGATTTTTTATTAGTAAAACTCGTACATAAAGAAAAGAAAGAGTCCTATAAATTAGAACTCGACTCTATTCAATAAGCTTGAATATCAAACAAGCTGATCAAGATAGTTAATATTCAAAAAATCTTGCTCATCTTTCCAATACACTGATTGTGCGTTTATTTGACGATAAAAGTGCATGACTCTTGCCTGACCATCCAAATAAGAACGCAGTTTTTCTGCCATACCTTGCACAGGTAAGATGGCATGCAAAGGCTGAATACCTGAGTCACTTTCCACATAAAAAACTTGATCAGCGTCTATCTCTGCTTTTTGCTTTAACATCTCAAATACGCGCGTATTTACCAAGGGGGTATCGCAAGGGCTAATCATAAGGTGTGTCACACCCAATTTTTGGGCCTGTAACAGCGCCGCATAAACCCCACTCAAAGGCCCCTTATCTAAACAATCAGCACTATCACAAAAGACACCGTATCCCCATTTCTGGTAAGCACCAACATCATGATTGGCATTAATCATAATATTTGAAGCAGAGCCTGTTAACGCTTTTAAAGGATAATCAAGTAAGGCCTTACCCTGATACTGGGTAAGGCCTTTTGCTACATAGTTCATGCGACTGGCTTGGCCACCCGCCAGCACAACACCTAAAACAGAAACCTTCATGACGCACTTACTTCCCATTAAACTCGTTTAAAAGCCGCTTTATTTCTGTGCTGCCAAATAATCTTAGCCTGCTCAACATTCGCATCCTGGTCTAGCTCACCACTTATCATAGCCAATATCGATGCCATCGTCTGAATAATGGCCTGACCACCAAAACTATCAACAGACTCACCAGACCAATGATCAATTAAACGACTTAAGTCTAAGTTATCCTTTTGCCTCACATGTTGCTGACTCGATTTTGGCCACTGGCTCCAGCTCACTTGTTGATCTTTTAAGAAAGCCAAACTGACATCACGCTCAGGATTCACCTCAGCTTCACCATTGCCTCCGCGAAACACTAATACAGACTTATCACCTAACGCTTTCGCTGCTTCAATATGTATTTCATCATATCCCTTATGAAATACACCATGCACACTGTGCTGAGCAGCCAAAGGGTTCATCAACCTAACCAAAGTATTCACCGGCGATCTAAGTCCTAATAAACGTTTTAGTTCCATTAAGTCCGTTAGCTGTGTCGAAATTCTATCAAGGGGTAAATAACTAAAATTATGAGCCTCAATTTGAGCCTGAGCCTGTTCAAAACTTTGCGCCTGCTCAACCCCTAAAAAACGAAGGGCTTGATCAACAAAAATACGCGCCTCTTCGGGAAAGCTATGACCATGCATAAAAATTTTAATGCCTGACTGAGATAACGCCATTGCCGTCAATAAGAACCAGGGCAATTCATTTCGTTTACCCGCATAAGCAGGCCAATCAAGATCGACATTAAAGGATATTTGAGTTGCCAGTTTGTTACGAATCGATCGTGTAAAACCCGCCGCTTCTGCGACTGTTTCTTCTCGAATACGAATTAACATCCAAAAAGCACCCATTTGCTCAGGTTTCACCTTATCTTGTAAGATCAAATCCATCGCCATTTCGGCTTCCTGCTCAGTTAAGCTTCTGGAACCGTGACGCCCTTTTCCAAGAATTTTGATAAAATCGACAAACTCAGTACTCATTTACGCTTTCTTCCTATTCTTTTTCTCAATCAGTTGATAACAGCAGGGACATATTGGCCTAGGCAAGCATTTATCTCAGGAACGCAAGAGCCACAATTAGTACCACACTTAAGTGCTTTGCCTAACCTTGTAAGGTTATGATTACCGGCTTTGATGGCTTTTTCAATTTGCTTCTCACCCACATCAAAACAAGAACACACTAACCGACCTTTATCTTCGCCGTTTAGCAGTCGGCCAATTAAAATCGCCGCCCGTTCTTGCTTTGTCACTTTGCGCCCAGATTCTACAAGATCTACCAGCCAAGCGGTATCGACTAATTCACTATCATTCGAAAAATAGAAGACGGCTTGCACTATGTCATCGAGTAAATAGGCAAAACGTCGACTCTTATTAATCGGGTTCTCATATTCTAACCACTGCCCTTGCTCTAAACCAAGCAGACTTTCTGGCAGCAAACTTTTTGCTAATTGTTTTACATCAAGGTCCGCCTCAAAAGCAAACTCATAACGATGACCTTGTTTTAACGATATCAGGCACCAATAGTCGAACATTTCGGTATTGAGCACACCATTAACAATGGCAAAACCATAAGTGAGTTTCTCCTTTGGAGTAACCATGACTCGCCCAATTTTAGACTCAGGCTGGCCCGATAATGGATCAACAACTGATGAAATAAGCCTAGATACAACCGCAGCATTAGCATGGGTTTGAGTCCAATGTATGGGTACAAACACCTGGCCAGGCTGTTGGTCTGCCGTCACCTTCACCCTTAACAGCAAGCCCCCTAAATCATTAGTAACACTCACTAATTGCTTATCTGACACTGCCAATGCTTTCGCATCGAAAGGGGACAGCGCCACATAAGGTTGATCTATATGACGAGATAAGGCACTCGCTTTACCAGTACGAGACATGGTGTGCCATTGATCTCTAATGCGCCCTGTGTTTAACAGATAAGGGTATTCTTTGGTCACAGTTAAGCTAGGCTTTTGAGGGGTAATCTTGATAAAATTCGCCTTTTTACTGGGCGTAAAAAAGCGACCGTCACTAAACATTCTTTTTGTCCCTTGCGGCTTACCTTTGAACACAGGCCATTGGGTAGGCAATAATGCATCGTAACCAGCCTTATCTATCTGACTAAAATGACCAATATCAAAGTCACGACGACCATTATTCTGGAAACTGGACAGGGCAGCATGTTCTGCAAAAATCTCATGTGGCATACGATAATTAAAGGCAGAGGAAAAACCCATCGCCTTAGCCACATCACAAATAGCTTGCCAATCATGTCGTGCTTCACCAGGTGCTGGCAAAATGCCTCGTTGGCGTGAAATACGACGCTCTGAATTGGTTACCGTACCCTCTTTCTCACTCCACCCTGTTGCAGGCAATAGAACATCAGCAAATTTTGAGGTATCTGTTAAGGCCTGAATATCACTCACTATCACCAGATCACAAGCCTCAAGCGCTCGCTGAATTTGAGCGGTATTAGGCAAACTCACCATGGGGTTAGTCGACATTATCCATACCGCCTTTACTTTTCCCTCCTCCATTTTTTGAAAGAGATCTACTGCTTTTAAGCCATTCTCACGAGCCATATTCGGTGCTCGCCAAAAGGTTTTTACCAAATCAATCGCCCCAGGAGTGGTAAATTCCATATGAGCAGCCAACTGATTAGAAAGACCACCCACTTCTCGTCCTCCCATCGCATTAGGCTGACCCGTAATGGAGAAAGGTCCCATTCCCTCATGACCAATACGCCCTGTCGCTAAGTGGCAATTGATAATCGCATTACACTTATCAACCCCAGTGGCTGATTGATTAACGCCTTGAGAATAAAAGCTGACTGTTTTTTGAGTATCAAGCCACCAGCCTTCTAATTGAGCAAGGTCAGCAGCTGCTAGACCACAAAAATCAGCCGTATAAGCAAGATCAGGTGTTACCTGTTTTGCATGCCCAATACAGGCGTCAAAGTCTTGAGTATGCTGCTCTATATAGGGGAGATCTAGCTTATTCTGCGCGTGAGTCGCCACCAACAAATAAGAAAAAATAGCGGCATCACTGCCAGGCGTAATTGCCAGGTGTAAATCAGCGATATCGCAGGTTGCCGTTTTTCTTGGGTCAATTACCACCACCTTCATGTCAGGTCTTTTTTGTTTGGCAGCAAGGATACGCTGATATAAGACAGGATGAGTCCAGGCCGCATTAGAGCCCACCATGATAAGCAAGTCACAGGTTTCTAAGTCTTCATAACAACAAGGGACTGTGTCTGAACCAAATGCTCGTTTATACCCTGCCACCGCAGATGCCATACAAAGACGCGAATTGGTATCTACGTTTGCCGTACCTAAAAAACCTTTGGCAAACTTATTAGCGACATAATAATCTTCGGTCAGAATTTGGCCTGACAAATAAAAAGCGAAGGCATCCGGCCCATGCTCATCAACAATTCGCTTAATACGAGACGCGACCTCATCGACCGCTTGCTGCCACTGCACGGCTTTATTGTCTACTAGGGGTGTTAACAAGCGCCCTGAAGGCGATAAGGTTTGCGCTAGGTTGCTGCCTTTTACACAGAGTTTACCCAGATTAGCTGGATGTGATTGATCGCCAGATACTGGTTCAAATTCACCCTGCTCATTCACCTTGGTATTAAGATTAACCCCACAACCCACACCACAATATGGACAGGTTGTTTTTTTTGTTGCCGCTTGCATTCTGCTCTCCACTTAATCTCATCATTGTGTATTAGTACGCAAAAGACAGGCCAACATTGTGCTTAATTTTAACCACAAAAAAGGCTGATTTGATGACATCTAGCATCAAACCAGCCTAATGAGATAAGCCTCGCACCAACAAACAACAGTCAGCGAGCCATATCAGTGCAAACTCCGGCACTTGTTATTTACAGGGCAATTTTCACATCACCATCTTGTATTTTTACAGGCCAATTCGCCACACTAAAATCATCTTCTAAACATTGCCCAGAACTGAGCTCATAATGTTGTTTATACAAAGGGCTTGCGACCACAAGTTTTTCTTCAATTGACCCAATTAACCCCCTTGATAGGACGTTCGCTTTGGCAATAGGGTCCCAGTTAGCGATAGCAAATACCTGTGGCTCTACGTTAGGTACATAAAAAATAGCTACTTGCTGACCTTCAAATAAAGCCGCAACCCCCACACCTTCGATTAAATCTTCTTTTTTACAGACAGTTTTCCAATGCAATGTCATTTTCTACCCCTTAGCTTGCTTTCGCTATCAATGTGAGTTTTTCAGCAGCTGTCGCAGGTCTAATCTGCTCACGCTCTTCGACAAAAACAACCGCTTCATCTACACCATCATGGTTAACAAAATGCCTGAATGCTTTTACGGCTTGCGGATCTTCTAGCGTGGTTTTCCATTCGCACTGGAAGGTATCGACTATTAATGCCATTTGATCTTCTAGCTCTTTCCCCAAACCCAAACTATCGTCAATCACAACCGATTTAAGGTAATCCAGGCCGCCTTCTAAGCTGTCCATCCAGACTGAAGTGCGTTGTAAACGATCGGCTGTTTTCACATAAAACATCAGCACACGATCAATATACTGGATCAGTTGCTCATCACTTAAATCAGTCGCAAATAAATCCGCATGCCTGGGTTTCATGCCTCCATTACCACAGACATAAAGGTTCCAACCCCCTTCTGTTGCTATGATACCTATGTCTTTGCTTTGCGCCTCAGCACACTCTCGTGTACACCCAGACACGGCAAACTTCAATTTATGAGGGGAGCGCAATCCCTTATAGCGGTTTTCAATATCGATCGCCATTTTCATACTGTCATTCACACCAAATCGACACCAAGTACTGCCCACACAGGATTTAACGGTTCGTACAGACTTTCCGTAAGCTTGGCCTGTTTCAAAGCCCGCTTTAATTAGCGTCTCCCAAATTTCAGGCAATTGATTTAGGTGAGCACCAAATAGATCTATCCGCTGACCACCGGTTATCTTGGTATAAAGCTTGTAATCGCGTGCAACTTCACCAATAACGATCAATTTTTCAGGCGTTATTTCACCGCCTGGGATTCTAGGAACAACAGAGTAAGTACCATCTTTTTGAATGTTTGCTAAATACCTGTCGTTGGTATCTTGTAATGATACGTGCTCTTTCTTAAGCACAAAGTCATTCCACACACTGGCTAAAATATTCCCGACTAAGGGTTTGCAGACAATACAACCATGACCTTTGCCATGCTGATGAATAAGCGCCTCAAAGCTTTTGATAGACTCCACTTTAATCAGGTTAAACAAGTCCTGACGAGTATAAGCAAAGTGCTCACAAACATCCGTACTCACTTCAACACCAAGAGATAAGAGTTCATTATCAACCACGTTTTTCAATAAAGCCGCACAACCACCACAACCGGTACTCGCCTTAGTGGCGGCTTTGACATCTGATAGTGATAACGCACCCTCTGCAACCGCTTGACTAATATCGGCTTTACTAACATTTAGACAACTACAAATAGAGGCAGTGGCAGGCAACGCATCAACCCCTAACGCAGGAGAAGAGCCATCAGAAATGGGCAGAATCAATGATTCAGCTTGTTTAGGAAGATCCATGTCATTCAAATAATACTGTAACAAGGTATCATAACTGGCATTATCACCCACTAAGACAGCACCTAATAACTTAGAGGCATCATGGTTGACCACCATTTTACGATAACTACCTTGTATGCCATCCTGGAAAACAAAGGTTTTAGCATCTGGCGTTTGCGCATGTGCATCACCAATAGAACCAACATCACAACCCAGTAGCTTAAGCTTGGTACTCATATCCGCACCGGTAAACTTAAGCTCTCCTTGTTTTAATATATGGTCAACTGCTGCTTTCGCCATGTTATAACCCGGCGCAACCAAGCCATAAATAAAACCGTCATAAAGCGCACATTCACCAATCGCATAAATATCTTCATCACTGGTAATACAATGACTATTAACCTTGATTCCACCACGCTCACCTAAGGTTAACCCTGAGGATTTTGCCAGCGCATCTTGAGGTCTAATTCCCGCTGAAAAGACAATCAAATCTGTCTCTAGATAGCTTGCCCCATCCTCAGAAAAATTCATTCTGTGGAAACAGGTTTCACCATCAATAATTTTTTGAGTCGCCGTTGCCGTATGCACTTTAACACCAAGGTCTTGAATCATCCCCTTAAGAACGTCACCCCCCTTCTCATCCAATTGCACAGGCATCAGTCTTGGGGCAAATTCAACGACATGGGTTTCTAGTCCGAGGTTCTGAATCGCATTGGCAGCCTCTAGGCCCAAAAGGCCACCACCAACAACGGTTCCTATTTTGGCATATTTGGCACACTCACGAATGGCGTCCAAATCTTCGAGTGTCCTATAAACAAAGGTATTGCCCCTTTGATGGCCAGGAATCGGTGGTACAAAAGGATAAGATCCGGTTGCAAGTACCAACTTATCATAATGAAACGATAAACCAGACTCAGTGATAATCGTTTTACTGGCTCTGTCTATTTCAGTGATTTTTTGCCTAGCATAATAACGAACCTGATTATCTTGATAAAAGCCGGTATCCGTTAACGCTAAGTCGGCTGCATTTTTGCCGGTAAAATACTCACTTAAGTGGACCCTATCATAGGCAATATGAGGCTCTTCACCAAATACACTTATCTGATAGTCGCTGGCCTCAGCTTGCGCCACAAAGTGCTCAATAAAGTGATGCCCTACCATGCCATTACCAATAACAACTAACTGGGGTTTATTCTGCTTAACCTCGTTATCAGACAGCCCTAACCCCTGTGAATTTTTTGTATTTGCTACGTTACTCATCATCTTACCCTTTGCCGAATGTCTCACGATTGAGACAGGCATTCAAAGCAGAGACTGGCAATGGCTTATTAAGCACTTTTAACGAAATCACCTTTAATAAAAGCATTGTCATGAACGACATATGCTTGACAATAGGCTTCGCCAAAAACCAGTTGATCTAATACCTTTGATACCTTGGTTTTATTTTGAATCAGCTGGAAATACCAGCTACCATCGGCGACGTTGCCATACAATATTGCTCCGACTAGTACGCCTTCTTTGACCACTAGCTTTCGGTAATTATTTTGAGCGCTATCCATATAGGTAACACACTCAGATGTCTTATCAGTTTCTATCTCACCCGCTGAAAATAAATTAATGCCTGATACTTTCAATTTGGTAGCCACAGGCACAATGCTAAAACGGCTGTCTTTTAAGGTTAACCTATCAACCAGTACATCAAACTGTTGCCAGATAGGCGCCACTAGACCAAACGTTGCGCATTCAAATTCAGTACATTCACCCAGTGCATACACGTCCTGAACAGAGCTTTCCATAAAGGCATTTACATTAATCGCTTTATTAACAACAAGCCCAGCTGACTTTGCTAGCGCCACCTCTGGCTGAATACCCGTTGCCATTACAACTAGCTGAGTCCTTATTAACTTGCCCGAAGCAAGCTTTACTGAATCAACTGACGGTGAATTTTGAGCACTCATTAAAGCGGTTGGCGCAGAGCCCAAACAAAACTGAATTCCCATCTTCTCTAAATTATTTTGCAACAAGCGTGCCGACTTTCTATCAAGCTGACGATTTAAAATATAATCGGATCGGTGAACGACACAAACACTATGTCCTCGCTTAACCATACCAACAGCAGCCTCTAACCCCAAAAGACCAGCACCAATAACGCAAACCTCTGATTTATCAGGTAATTTCGACATAAAACTCACATCTGACCAGTCTCTAAACTGAGTCACATTACTCCCATCGACTCCCTCAATAGCTAATTTACTCGCCCTAGCGCCCGTCGCAAAAACCAATTTGTCATATTGAATCTGCTTTCCGCTGCGTAATATTATCTGCTTTATTTCGGGCTTAAGGCTTATCGCTGGATCAGATGAAATCACCTCTGCCCCACTTTGGGTCATGGCACTAACATCTACTAGCGACATGTCTTTTTCACTGATTTCTTGCGCTAATAAAGACGACAGCATAATGCGGTTATAGCCTACTTGAGCCTCTTCACCTACCAGCACGACCTGATAAAGGTCCCCATGCTCTGTTGCCATGGTGTGGGCAAGTTTACTGCCTGCCATTCCTGCCCCTATGATAACCAACCTTTCTTTAAGCTTTCCTTTAAGTCCGCCAACTGCCTTTATTGCATTCATTTTTCATCCCCTTGCGAGCAAATTCAAAAACACCAAAATAATGATAAAAAAAGCCAACAAACATCTCTGTTTGCTGGCAACAGCTTTGGGAGGTGCTTATGGTTAATAACCTAAACAGCCTTCATCAGATCCATCACTGAAATGACATTTTTAGCCACATCAAAAATACGTTGACTACGGTCCATCGCTAAATTTCTTAGGGCTTTATAGGCTGCAGGCTCATCACAGCCTTGGCTTTTCATAATCATCCCTTTCGCCCTCTCAATGACCTTCCTTTCTTCCAACTGATCTTTAACCTGCTGTAATTCATCTTTTAAAGCTTGCGTGTGAGCAAATCTAACCTTGGCAAGCTGGATAACAGTGCTGAGTTTATCTTCATTCAGATCATTGAACTCACAAGCATGTACACCGGCTTGCACAGCCTGGGTGATATAAGCAACATCGTCTGACATTGAAAACATAACAACTGGTGTCGGTGCTTCTATGCCTAACTGAGATATGGCATCAAGCTGCGTTTTACTGGCATTGGAATTATCAATAATAATGACATCTGCCTGATGTACTTGTGCCTGCTGATAAAGAGCGTCTGTGCTGTCTAAGCGGGCGACTACCCGATAGTGTTGTGATACAAGCGCCTGCTCTAAGTTAACTAACTTAAGTTTTTCATCGGTTACCAATATCACATTCAAATTAGACGAGGTTGTTTTAGGCACTGTGGTTTTTGACACGATAATCTCCTGCAATACGTATTCACCTCACATAAAAAGTAAGGTTCAAATTGATACGTTAGGTAAGCAAGACTTAAGCCAATATTAAAATCATGAGTTTTAAGATTGTTTATCAGAGAGTTAGGGGAATTGAAGGGGAAGAAGAGCGACGTTAGCCAGAGAATCTCGAGAAAGAATGGCTAACATGCACTGTTTTAACTATGAAATGATGAGTTTTGCACCAAAAGCGCCAAAGATAGTCGATCTTTAAGATCCAGTTTTTTAAAGATAGCCGTTAGGTGGGCTTTCACTGTGCGATCAGTAATATCGAGCTTTTGCGCAATTTTCTTATTATTTAAACCATGAGCAACCAGCTCAGCCACATCCATTTCGCGCTGCGTTAGGTCAGCTAAAATGGTGTCATTAATTAAGCGCTTGTCATCACCCCGTCTTTGGCCACGATTATGTGAATCAGAGGTAAGTGAGGCGGTACGTGCCGACTCACTGATTAAATTCTCAATAAAGGTTTTACCGCCCCAAATTTCACCCGTTTCAACGACAGACAAAACAAGTGCCAATTGATCAGTTCCGATAAAAGGTGCACATTGACCATTGACACCTTGCGAAAACATTCGTAACGCCGCACTTTGACTTGCTTGGTTTGGAAAGGCAATGATCTTTAAATCCGGAAATAAATTTCTAATAGTGACTACATGTTCAACCATGATGTTAAAATTTTCAGCATCTAGGTAAATAAAGCAAAACGAAACCTCATTGCCAGTTAGATCAAGCACCTCTCGAATTTCATTTAATGACCCCACTAAAGCCATTTCATATTGTTGAGAGATCACTTTCTGCCAATGGGCAATGACGTTAAGATCTGTATTCCAACACACTATTTTCACTTGGTTACCTACCATCAAACTATCCATACTTATTTTGTTATTTTACTTTCCGTGTAATGTAATAGTGTTAATTTTCGTTTCAACATGAAGGGCTTAGACAATAGTATTGTTACCCTTTGGTAATTTACCTTTCTCTTAGTGCATTCTGTTTTGCTTTTAAAATGGGTTTAAACAAATAATCTAATAAACTTTTTTTGCCGGTAATAACATCCACCGTTGCTTGCATGCCAGGAATAATAGGTAAATGGCTTTCTTCTGTGCCTAAATAGTTTCGATTAGTTCTGACCTTAACCAAATAAAAGCTGTTTCCCTCTTCATCAACTATGGTATCAGCACTGATATTATCGACCTTAGCCGTAAGCCCACCATAAATTGCGAAGTCATAGGCCGAAAGCTTCACTATGGCGACCAGTTCAGGTTTGATGAAACCTATGTCTTCAGGGCGGATTTTAGCTTCAATTAATAATGAATCTTCTAAAGGTACAATCTCTACCAAGCTTTGCCCTGGCTGAATTACCCCACCCTCAGTGTTTATTTGTAGCTGCTTAACGATGCCTTTAACCGGGGACCTTACCTGAGTTCTCAATACTTTGTCTTCTAAGGAGACACTGGCTTCTTTAATCTTATCCAGTGTGGCTTGGACTTTTGTGAGTTCTTCTTGGGATTCAGCACGAAATTTAGCGCTACTTTCTAACAGCTTAGTTTTTGCTTCAACCAGGGAAGATTCAGCTCTAGGCAGGGCCAATTGACTTGCTCGCATATCCCCTTCCATCTGATTAACCTGACGCTCTAATTGTAATAACTCTACTTTAGAGACTGCGCCTTGTTCAAAGGCAGGACGGGTTAAACTTAACTCCTCTTGCGCCAACTCGTAACTGGTTCTGAGATTATCTAACTTAGCGCTTAACTCAACAATTTCTTGCTTCTTTTGTGCGACCTGTTGCTCAAAGACAAACTGATTAGTACTCAATGATTCCAAGCGATTTTGATACAACCTTAATTCACGGCCGACTACTTCAGGGTATAACGCCCTTAAGTCCGCATCAAACTTGGGGCTTTTACCACCGGCTTCCGCCCTTAACCTTGCGGCTCTTACCGCGAGGTTAATGCCTTCAGCCTGCTGTTCACGCAAAGACGACACGGCAGCCGTATTTTCTATGGTCATTAATAGCTGACCGCGCTCCACATTATCCCCCGTTTCAATATGAATCTCCTTGAGAATCCCCCCCTCAAGGTTTTGTACTATTTGAATTTGGCTAGAAGGAATCACTTTACCTTCACCCACAGTCACTTCATCCAGCTCAGTGTAATTTGCCCAGAGACCACTGAAAATGACAAAGATAAAGATACTCCACAAAATAATACGTCCACCGCGAGGTGATTTAAGCATTAATGCCGCATTGTAATTGGATGAAAAAGCGAGATCTTCTTGCGATATTTTGGATTGGCTCATTGTTAATTAACTTACCTTTAGTTTTCCTTGGCGCAAAGCTTCATGCACTTGAGCTTTTGGCCCATCTGCAATCATTCGACCGTTGTCCATGACAATCAACCTATCCACCATATCAAGCATGGATGATTTATGCGTAATGAGAATCAAGGTTTTATCTTTAATACCCGCCTGTAAACGGCGCTTCATTCGTGTTTCTGTGGTGTTATCCATGGATGCGGTTGGTTCATCCAAAATCAAGATGGCAGGATCAAACAATAACGCCCGGGCAATCGCTATACTTTGTCTTTGACCACCGGATAACAAACCACCACGTTCGCCTACCATGCTATCAAGACCACTGGGTTTACGGTTGGCAAACTCAGCGACACCAGACAAGTTAGCCGCACGAATCACAGCCTCGTCCTCAACATAGGGAACACCAAGAACTATATTATCTTTTATCGAGCCAAAAAATAGGCTGACGTCTTGAGAAACAGTACCAATATTACGGCGTAAGTCGGTGGGATTAACTTGTCTAATATCCACCCCGTCAACGCGTACCGCACCGTCCATAGGTTCATAAAGACCCGTCATTATCTTACCAATAGTCGATTTTCCTGAACCAATTCGACCGATAATACCGACCTTTTCACCTTTTTTGATGGTGAAACTCACATTACTAATAGCGGCTTGCTCTTGATCTGGATAAGCAAAGGTCACGGTATCAAACTGAAATTCGCCTTCAAACTGAGGGCGATGTACGTACTTAACCTCGTCAGAGTGCTCAACCGGTGAACTCATAATTTCATTTATAGAGGTAAAAGCCGTTTTTGCTTGATTATATCGCGTCGCCAATGCGGCGATTTGTGCCATCGGGCCCAATGCGCGTCCGGTTAACATAACCGCCGCAATCAGTGCCCCCATGCTCATATTGCCTTCCGATATTTGGTAAACGCCAACTATCACCATAACAACCGTTGTTAGCTGTTGAGTAACCATGGCGAAATTGGAACAAGATTGAGCAAGTTGACGCGTTTTCACGCCCCAAGTCGCAATATTTGCGACAGACTCTTCCCACTGACGCTGCATAGCACCTTCAGCATTATTTAACTTAACCGACTCGGCATTGGAAAGTGTTTCTATCAGCAATGCATTCTTCTGTGAGGCGGTTTTTTGACCCTCTTCGATCGATCGACGCAAAGGGATTTGAATAATCAGGCTGTAGGCTATGATCATGAAAATAGTAATAATTGGGATATAGGCAACAGGTCCCCCTATTAACCATATGATACCTATGATCAAGAACATGAAAGGCACGTCTACCAAGGTGGTTATACTGGCAGAGGTTATAAAGTCTCGAATACTTTCAAAGTCCTGAAGGTTTTTAGCAAACGCCCCAACAGAACGTGGTCTGGAGGCCATTTTAATATTATTCACCCTGGCAAAAATATTGGCCGAAATAAGTATGTCTGACTTTTTCCCTGCAATATCAATAAAGTAGCTTCTTAATGTCCGAAGTAAAAAATCAAATAAATAGACACCGGCTGCCCCAGCAGCTAAAACCCACAGAGTATCAAAGGCATTATTTGGTACTACCCTGTCATAAACATTCATCACAAAAAGAGGGCTTGCTGTGGCAAATAAATTAATCAGCAAAGAGGCGACAAAAACGTCGCGGTAGATACGCCAAGAGCGTGTAACGGTTCCCCAAAACCAGTGTTTATGGCTTTTGGAGTATTGGTTTTCCTGGGCTCTTTCATCAAAGCGGAATTTAGGTTTTACAAAAAAACAATAACCCGTATAACTTTGCTCTAACTCAGCAAGACTAATGAATACTTCACCTTCACCTGATTCTGCTCTAAACAGTTTGGCCGTTTGTTCTTTCTCATTAATTTCAAGCAATACACAGGCGTCTTGATTTTCTAACAGCAAGATTACAGGCATTACCATATGAGAGATTTTAGGCAGCTTGCGTTTTACAAAGCGCGTAGAGATACCAATGCGATCAGCTGCCCGTTTAAACAAATCAGGCGTCATCAAATCATCAGTGATTGGTAAACCGGCTCTGATTGCATCAGCGGTATAGGGGTTACTGAAAAATTTACTTAAAAGAACCAGACAATCTAAAAGCGGATTAGGGTAATCAACACCTTGACCTGTTAAATCCCATTGCGGCTTCTGTTCGGCTGTCGGCTGATCATCTTCAGTCATATTGGCACCTTCCGATTCGGATGGGCTTAGCGCATCTTTAATTAAGCCTTTTTCGCGCTCTTTACGGTCATAGGTTGCTGCGATGGAATCATTTAAACGACTGTTCTTTTCAGAGGCAGACGGAAGGTCAGATACCTGATGCGATGAGGCTGCGGAGTGTGACCTGTTCTTCGAATCTGGCATCCATTACCTCTATAAGTAAAAATCAAAACTACTTTTGTTAATTCTATTACACTAGAATAGAGTCTAGGCATCGTAAATAATAGAGTCAGTACATTTGTTTACCTTTAAAATTGAATATTTTTTCTATAAATCAAGGAATTAGTAATGTTGTACGCAAAAATGGATGAATATAATAATATTATTGATGTGGCAACTGAACCCTCTGAAGAATACAAAAACCTTGTATCCCCTCAAGATGAAAATGTCATGGAAATACTTGAACATAAGCTAAACATACAAGACACCCAGAGCATGCTTAAGACCTCAGATTCAGAGATGATGCGGGTACTTGAAGATTTAGTAAACCTACTCACCGAAAAGAGAATAATTCAATTCACCGAATTACCTATGGCTGCTCAGAAAAAACTACTCAGCCGCAAATGGGTACGGGGCATTCATACTGGCAACGATGACAGCCTTATTGGTGAGTCAGACCTCCCAGGTAACAGTGATTCTTTGATTTGAGAATAAATTCTGACTCATTTATTTTATTACAAAAGATTACAGGTTATCGTCGGCTCTTTTAATCAATCCATTTCTACCGCACTGCCCAAAACGTAACCTTGAGCCGCATAAATGTCAAAACGCTGTAAAATTTCCCATTGTTTTTCACTCTCAACACCCGTAGCCACTACTTGGATATGCAAAGAGTTAAACATTTTACAAAGCGTGTGCATGAAGAAAGATTCAGATTTATTGCCCACCGCCATACGAGTATAAGACGCATCTACTTTTACATAGTCTGGCATCAAACTTTGAAGGTATTGAAAAGCAGAAAACTGCTTACCCACATTATCGATACCAAACCTCACTTCATGTTGTTTAAACGTCTTAGCAAGAATGATGGCATGATCTTCCGTGTTCAATACACTTTGCTCTGATATTTCAAAACACAGGCTATCTTTTGTGGCCTTTGATAAACCGGCTAATTTTTTATCTAACCAGCTGATAAAGCTTGGTTTAACATACGCCGAGGCAGACAAGTTAATGGTCAAGGGGTTGACCACACTCCCCTGCTCTATGAAAGCGATCACTTTTTCAATAATCACTTGGTCTACCTGTTCACCAAGGTCAAACTGCTCAGCCAAGCTAATAAAGTAACCCGCATGATACTGCTTGCCTGCATATTCTAAACTGGCAAAGACTTCCTCATGGAGTAAAATCTGTTTATCCTCTAGCTGCGCCACTTTTTGCTTACGCAAACGAAAGGCTTTATTCTCAATGGCATATTCAAGCATCTCTTTCCAAGCTAGACGGCCAATCGCGACCTGCTTGTCATCGTCTAAACCAAAGACCTTCACCTGATTGACACCCATACTTCTGGCAGCACGTAAAGCACCATCGACTTGTGCCATGGCTTTTGATTTTTCAACCGTATCATTCAAAATAACCGCACCTATGTTAGCCACGCCTTCTGAATAAGTTGTTTGAGTCGCGACTAATTTATAGAGTGAGGCCATGATGTTATCGACCAACTTCACTAAGGAGTCATGATCAATATTATCAACCAGAATAATAAAATCCGCACCCGACAATCGAGCCAAGGTACTGCTGCTTGAACATTCAGCCAGTTTATAGGTAACCAGATCAGCGGAAGCGCGAATAAAAGCGTCAGCCGCTTCAAAGCCCCTTTCATTATTAAGTTTTGCAAGATCAATCAGGCTGACTAGTACTAAACCATCGGTCGCTCTTTCCGTTTCTGCAAAATGAGCCGATGCTTGGCTATCGAAAAAATGACGATTACCCAAGCCACTGACAGGGTCTTTAAACGCTTTCGCTTGCAGCCATTGAGCGGTTTCAGCCTCGGCTTCAAATTCTTTTTCTAGCTTCTCAGCCATGCGATTCATCGCCTCTACAACACGTTTTAATTCACGCGTTTTAGGCAGTTCCTGCATTTTTACAAAGCGTCTTTGTTGAATATCTTCTGCTTGTTTTTCGACGGCGACCAGAGGTTTGAATATCCATTTCAATGCAATTGCACCTAGGGCTAATGTCATAAAGCCGATTAAGGCAAACCAAAACAATAACTCTCCACTGGCCAACCAGAGTTGGTAATAACCGTAACCCGCGTTACCGGTAATATAGACCTGTCCTAACTCATTCCAACCATTAGAAATTATGGCATTGGCCGTCGGCACATCAAAATCAATCGCATTAATAAACCAGCTAGGCACCCCTTCAATATGGGTAGGCTCTGCCCGGATAATATTCTGATCGTTGGCATAAGCATGAATTTTCACTTCTGCAACATAACCACTGTCAAATACAGCAAGAATACTGGACTCAACCGCCGTGTAGTCTTCCATACTCATAAAGTCAGACACAGACATAGCAAGGGAATTAGCCGAATCCTGAGTCGTAGAAGCCAGCTGATTAACCAAGTATTCCTTGGTGGTATTAAAGTTAATCGCCATTACCACAACTAGCATCAGGGTAAATATCACCACTATGGTGAACATTAATTGCCTAAATAACGTCATTTCACTACTCCATGTTCTAAAGTATCGGCATTAGATAGCGTATCGGCCAACACCCTTCTTTGTATTAATGTTTTTTTCATTTGAAGTCCTCCAATCGATCATTTAAATCTGTCCATAAACTTAATCGAGAAGAACCACCCACCAATTCACCACGGCCTTTGGCCTTGGATAACCAAAGATTTTTGGCGTTGAATGAATAAATGGGCAATAGATCTTTACGTTTTGAGGCGGGTTTTAATTGTTTATCTATATTGTCTAACAAGACAGGCACTGAGGTAGGTTTATTATAAAAAGCCAGTACCATATGATGTTGGTTAAGGCTCAAAGATTTTACGTACACTAAACGCAGTTTTTCATCACTAATACCCAGTTCCCTTAAGGTAAAATACTTGGCAATGGTAAAATCTTCACAATCACCGCCCATGGTGCCAAGAAACTCTACAGGCGTGGCCCAGTAATCCTCTTTACCCCAATGAATGATGTCATCCACAAATTCCATTTGATTAAAGAAATCATTAACGCGAGTCAGTTTTTCTAACTCACTCGCGTCTTGATTTTGTGCCACTATATCACGCCATGTTTTAACTCGTTTAACCGCTCTTGTCCCATACTTAGCCTCAACCGAAGTCAGTAAAGCTTGGTATTTATCGGGCGCAGCAACAATCACAAGGCTCAAAAGAAACCCCATTAGCAGCGGCAATACATAGCGTTTAATTGAAGCTAGAGTCATAAAAGGCTCTAATCCTGTTAAAGAGTTTTGAAGTGTATAGGGCAATTCTAGCTTATCAAAAGCTTATTTTTTGGTCACTTCCTCAAATTTTTCAAGTTGCTCTTTGCTCGCACTAACCTGATTTTTTTGTTTCCAATCTTGGTAAGGTTCTCCATAAACATATTCACGGGCTTGATCATAATCCATCGGTAAATCACGTGCTTCATGCTCTGCAAGGTACCACTTACTAAGACAGTTACGACAAAAACCAGCAAGATTCATTAGATCGATATTCTGAGCATCTTTACGCTCATCTAGGTGAGCTAATAAGCGCCTTAGTACTGCCGCTTCAATTTCAGTTTTTTGTGTTTCGTTTGACATAATAATTTCCATTCATTCGGTTAAAGAGGCTAATCTCATCTGTTATGGCCTTTGTTGCCATAACAAGGCTTGCGCTTTGACCATAAAATCGAGCAAGGGTTTCGTATCTTGTGAACTAATTATGCGGCTCGCATGCGCCAGCGCCTCTAAACTTGATAACGCCTCTAAGCTGGGTGCTTTACGTATATCATAAAGCTGTTCAGGAATGGTCCCCAAACACACTCTCGGCATTGCTTGCAAACAAGGGTAAAGGTTTAACAGTTTATAAGCCTTTCGCCAGGTTGCATCAATCAGAACTAAGCCTTCAATTCTCCCTTTTACAGGATCACTCAGCGTTTCTAATGCCAAGCTAGTATCACCGGGATAAAGCAGATACCAATTATCATTGAGGCCCTTAAAATAATCTGCATTTTGCAGATCATCTTCAGGCAATATAATGACTTTCACATCAGGCCATACAAGTTGCAAAAGTTTTATCGTATTTTTAGGGTGTAATGCTTCTTTTGGATGCTGAAATATCACTATTTTTAACGGTTGCGCTAAGTGGGGTATCAACCCACACACACATTGTTTTTTCAAATAGTGACACTCACCACAATATTCTCGAGCCATAATCTCGTGCCTAGCCCTAAGACAGACGCTCTAAATAGGCTTGAACCGCGTTATTCCAACCCATATCTAATGATTCCACCGTCAAAGCATGACCAATAGATACTTCCGTAATAAGGCCAGAATCACACAAGGCTTTCACATTCTCTAAATCAAGATCATGCCCCGCATTAACTTGTAAACCCGCATCTACTGCCGCTTGAGCGGCCGCATTATAGTTAGCCAGTACCGCGTCTCTTTCGTCACTTGTATACGCATTAGCATAGGCTTCTGTATAAAGTTCAACACGGTCCGCACCGGTTTCTTTTGCCATTTTCATCACGTCTGCATCTGGGTCCATAAACAAACAAACGCGAATACCTGCCGCCTGTAGTTTATTAATAATAGGAATCAGAATGTCAGAATCACGACCAAGATTCCAACCATGGTCTGAGGTTAACTGATTTGGGTCATCAGGCACTAAAGTGCATTGCTCAGGGACGACTTCAAGCACCACATCGATAAATGCTTGATCAGGAAAACCTTCAACATTTAGTTCTTTGCCTGGGTATTGTGCTAACAGCGCTTTTAAGTCTCTGGCGTCTTGATAGGTGGCATGGCGTTGATCTGGTCGAGGATGGATAGTGATGCCAAAAGCCCCTAACTCTAACGTCTTTTGAGCCATTTGAATCATGTTAGGATAATCGCGGCCACGAGAGTTTCTTAATAGGCCAATTTTATTTAAATTTACACTTAAATGCGTCATTTTCATTCTATCTACTGAGACTAAGTTGATCTCATTATATGACAATGTATACCCAGACTTTCAATGAAATGTTTTATAATCTGGAATATTTCTAGGTTTTTGTTTAAAAAAGGAAATTTCTTTCCTTAAATAGCCTGAATCCACACTTAAAATCGCTTTAGAGTGGGCAAAGAATAATTGAATTAAGCAAATATTCAGGAAGCGCATAGCAAAGTGAACTTTCTAACCTTTTTTTGTGTCACAGTTTAATCAAAATTCAGGGTAGGATACTAATGTTAACGCATTCACACTCAAACACTTCATCGATTAAGCCAGCTTTAATCAAGCTTACCCTTGTCAGTTTAATCGGGCTTTTATTAGCAGCGTGCTCTGGCACAGATCAACTAGAGCAAATAAATCAAAATAACCTTATCACTGAACGTGTTAACCAAACCCAGATCAGGCATACGACCCTTAAGCAACCAAGCTACCAACTACACTATGTTTCCTCTGAAAAAAGCAGCATTCAAAACACGGTCCAAAACAGTAAAAATCAAGCGCAAAACAGTCCAAAAGACAGCCTAGTTTTTGTCCATGGTACACCCGGCAGCTGGGGGACCTTTTCAAGGTACTTCGAAGACAACACCCTACTAAACGCCTTTAATGTTAATTCCATTGATCGCCCAGGCTGGGGTGACTCGAGTTACCCAGGCCTGCGTTTTCCGACAAGCTTGAGCAGCCAATCTGCCCTATTAGGCCCTTTGTTAGAGGATATTTGGCGTAACAATAATGAGCAAAAAGTCATTTTAGTCGGTCATTCTTTAGGCGGCTCTTTGGTGCCAAAATTAGCCGCCGATTACCCACACTTTGTAAAAGCCATTGTAATATTGGCCGGTGATTTAGACCCAAGCATGGCAGAAGCACGCTGGTTTAATGACATACTAGCTGTCGTTCCTAACTTTATGATTCCCGACATGTGGGCTAATTCCAATGCCGAAGTCTTAGCCATAGCGCCTAGCTTGGCGAACTTGCAATCTCAGTTCGCTAAAATCACCATGCCAATCACAATCGTTCAGGGTACTGAAGATGATCTGGTCAGGCCTGGCAGTGCCGCCATGGCAAAAAAGATTTTTCCAATGGCTAAACTCACTACGGTTTGGCTTGAAGGTGCGGGTCATATCATTAACATGACCCACCAGAGAGACGTAGATGCCGCCATTTTTAAAATTGCAGGCAGAAAAGTCCCCAGTAACCTGCTCTAATATGGCGTATTCACCCACTAGATTTAATCGTCATATTTAACAAGCATGTTTAACAGACATAAGCGTCATAAAACAGGATAAGAAATGAGCCCAAAGTACGAAGCATTTGAGAATATTTACCAAAGAGCGGCAGCACGACATCAGGGCGAAGCCATGCTAGAGACGCTACTAGATAAACCCTTAAGTAATGAGGCTTTATGCAAAATCGGTGATGACCGTTGGTTAGCTGCCATGACTCAAAAAATATTTCAGTCGGGTATCAACTGGCAAGTAGTGCGTAATAAATGGCCTAACTTTGAAAAGGTTTTTTTCGCTTTTGATATTGAAAAGATGCTGCTCATCAGTGATGAAATGTGGGAAGACAAGGCGGCGGATGCTCAAATCATACGTAATTTTAACAAGGTGATGACCATTCGAGAAAATGCCTTAATGATGCATGAAGCCAGCATCAAGCATGGTAGTTTTGCTAAAATGGTCGCCGACTGGCCCAGTACTGACATCATTAGTTTGTGGGCCCACCTTAAAAAAGAAGGCAAACGATTAGGCGGCAATACCGGCCCTTACTCACTGCGCATCATGGGCAAGGATACTTTTATATTAAGCAGCGATGTGGAAGGTTATCTCAGAAACCGTGAAATCATCAGTACAGGTCGCGATACACAATCGGCTTGGCGTGCCGCTCAAGATGCCTTCAATCATTGGCAGCAAGAAAGTCAGCGTCCTATGAGTCAAATCAGTCAAATCATTGCTTTTAGCGTGAATCATTAATACTAAAGTTTATGACTAAATCTAAGAAAGGATGGCTTACTAAGCCACCCTTTCCATTAAAGATCGATATTAGCCTGAGCAATAAAGTAAATAGCGTTTTTTTGATTCTCCTCTTATTTCACATTCCCTTTGCTTAACATCATCCGTAAAAGCATTTTTACCTAATACGATAAAACTAGAGTCTTTAAGTTGATTGATAAACGCCATAGGGCTTAACTGGCTTTTCGACGCCTTACCTTGAGAATAAAATTGTGCTGAAAAAGGGCGTTTACCCAAGTAGGTCAGTCCACTCATGCTCGCTTCATCTTGTTTTAACCAAACTTGCATCAGCCCCTTTTCCGATTGTTTGGAGTTCCAACCTTTACTCATTACCAAGGTCAAGGCTAGCAAGATAATTGGTGTCACTAACGCCAATTTAAATACCTGTGGCGACAATTTTTGTCTCTCGTAATAGGCCATAATTAAGAGCGCCATGGCGGGCAATACAGGCATCAAATAACTGTGTAATATATTACCTGCAAAACTAAAGAGTATGAGGGGCGCTAACATCCAACACCATAAAAAGCTAAGGTAGCCCCCTTGAGATGTTTTTGTCTCATCTCCCTGCTTGAAAAAACACAGCACTTGATAGATTAAAATGGGAGTCCAAGGCAACATAACTACCAGCCAATACAACCAGATGGTGCCACGGGTTTGTGTATGTGCTGTACCATATAAATCGCCACTCCAACCGCTCACCACATATCGCTTAAAGTGCTCCCCTATAATAAAGTAATTAAGAAAGCCTGGGCTTTTATATTCGGCAATAAGGTACCAGGGCAAACTAATGAGCAACATTAATAAGCTACCTTTGACCCAAGGTAAACGCCGATATAACTTAGACCAGTGATTACCCAGTAATACCCATAAAAAGAGGCTCATACCCACTAACACAAGAGCAAGCGGCCCTTTTGATAACAAACCGATAGCAAGACCAATAAAAAACAGATAACCCCATGCCTTAGAATGAAAATGCCAAGCTTGCCAAAAGCTCACCATACTAAGCGTGATACCCAGGGTTAATGCCGTGTCAGTCATCACGGCACCTGAATACAGACTAAACGCCGTAGTCGATGTCAGAATCAGAATAACCAAATAAGGAGCCTCTGAACGACTTTCAGTGCCCTGATACACTTTTTTAGCTAGGATAAACACCAAAAGGATAACCAGAAGTGAGACTAAAAAGTGTGGCAGACGTGCTGCTAATTCATTCACACCTAAGGCAGAAAAGCCCAAAGCACTGAGCCAACTAAATAACGGTGGTTTACCCCAAAAAGGAATCCCATAATCAAACATGGGGGTAACCCAATTACCGGATTCGAACATAATACGGGCCATTTCGCCGTATCTAGCCTCTGTGGTATCCATTAACGGATACAGCCCCAAACTGAGAAAGCGGACCAACAAACAGAATACAAATAAGACAAGGGCTTGCTGTTTCAAAGTCCATGTTGTTTTTTTTGTGATGGCTTGTCGGTTTGATTGCATTATTGACATGAAATTTCACTCTCTTTAATAACCACCTTACTTTTATTTTTCTCCATCAGTAAATAAACAGGACGCTGTTTTGCCTCAATAAACAAACGACCTATGTATTCACCTAATAACCCTATAGATAAAAGTTGCACACTGCCGAGGAAGAGAATAACCGTAATAATGGAAGGGTATCCCGCCACAATTTCGCCAAAAAATAGGGTTTTCACTAGGATAATCACCAACATAGTAAGTGCCGATAATGAGGTAATAATGCCGGCAATGGTGGCGAGTCTTAAGGGTTTGATGCTAAAAGATGAAACCCCTTCAAAAGCCAGGTCTAACAGCTTTAAAAAGTTCCATTTTGTATCGCCTGCTAACCTAGGGTCTCGATCAAATTGCAAACAAGTACGCTTAAATCCAGGCCAAGCAAATAAGCCTTTCATAAAACGCGTTCTTTCCGGTAAGGCATTAATCTCATTCACCACTCGACGATCAAGCAAACGAAAGTCCCCCACATTCTCAGGAATAGGAATGTCACTTAGGTAGCTCATCATTGAATAAAAAAGAGCCGCACTTTTACGCTTAAACCAGGTTTCACCATGGCGTGCTTTACGCTGCATATCGACTACGTCATAACCCTTCTTCCATGCTTTAACCATATCGGGAATAAGTTCTGGTGGGTCTTGCAAATCAGCATCCAGTATAATCACAGCCTTACCTTGGCTTTCTTTAAGGCCCGCAGTCATTGCCGCTTCCTTACCAAAATTACGGCTTAGACGAAGGCTTTGGATCTGATGTTGATTGCTTTTCAAGTTACTGACTAGGCGCCAGCTGGAGTCTTGACTACCATCATCAACATAAATTATTTCACAGTTTTTACCTAAATCATCTAATACCATAGTAAGTCTATGATGGCACTGCAGCAGTACCGCCTCCTCATTATAAAAAGGCACTATCACAGACAAAAAAATGTCCGCATCTGAATGATGTCGATTTAACTTGGTGATATTTTTTGATAAGGGAATAATTGACATGACGGTAGTCCTAACAAGATAGAAACGCAAGCCTACACAGAGTAATGTCGGTAAAAGGTCAATGACATTTTTTTGACAAGCTTAAGGTTACCTTAAGGTAGGATAGCTAATATAGAATTAGCCCCTTTCCTTTTATTCAACGTATCAAGTAAGAGCAACCTAGATTGAATTTATTACTCATTGAAGACCACAAAGACATCGCCGCCGTAATATTTGAGTATTTCGAGTTAAAAGGTTACAACCTTGATTACGCAAATAATGGGCTACAAGGTTATGACCTTGCGCTAAACAATCATTATGATTTGATTATTTTAGATATCATGCTGCCTAAAATGAACGGCTTAGCCGTGTGTCAGAACTTAAGAGCTCAAGGTATTACAACACCTATCATAATGTTAACAGCAAGAGACACTCGAGAAGACATGCTTTCAGGATTTGATCAAGGCGCCGACGACTATCTTGTCAAACCCTTTGATTTAGAAATACTAGAAGCTCGAATCACAGCACTTTGTCGTCGTCAAAAGGGCATGATAGCGACCAAAACACTGGCCTTTGAAGAGCTCACACTGAATATCAATACCCATACGGTTGAGCGTAATGGCTGTAGTTTCCCTCTCAATCCCACCTTATTTAATTTGCTAAAAATTCTAATGTTAAGAGCCCCAGAAGTGGTCAGTAAAGAGGAAATTTCTGCTTTAATTTGGCAAGAAAATGAACCCGAAAAAGACATACTTCGCAGTCACGTCTACCAATTAAGAAGCCTAATAGATAAGCCATTTAAACATGCATATATTAAAACCGTGCCTAAGCTTGGCTATCAGCTTGTTTCAAACAATCATTAGATAGAGGCTATTTTGAACTTCAATAATATTCGTTCGGCCAAACAGCTCACCTTTGTTTATTTCGCGGGATTGGCCTTCGCTATCATAGTATTTCACTTCTCATTATTTAATTCGACCCTTGAAGACCTTGAAGAGCTGAACGCAAAAAACCGCCTAGATAAAGATCTGCAGTTGGCCATCCCCAGTTTACAAAAAGGCATACTCTCGCTCAAAATTTCGCCCTATAGCTCAATCTTTGTGGGTTTAGAATCACTGCCAGAAACAGTTAGCCTCCCCACTTTTATGCACCTTAATGTATTGTATGAAATTGATGATTATAACTCAGACTATTTTGATTTTTTCATTATGAAAACCCAGCGTTTAATCAATAACTCGATGCAAGATATTTACCTATTACATTATGATGATGTGTATGAATTGAGTGAAGAACAGATGTTTCAAACCCAATATAAACAAATGCTCTTGTCCTTTTTATTATTAGGGATTAGCTTGTTTATTATTTTAAAAGTATCTGATCGCCTCACGTCCCCCTTATCAAAATTATCAAACGAGCTAAAACAACGCTCGGTTAATCACTTTGAACCCTTAAGTTTACCTGATGGTGGTGCCACCAAAGAGATTTGGTTGCTCACCAGTCGCATCAATGAGTACCAAGAAAAAATACAAGCTCTAGTGGAAAGAGAGCGCTCTTTTACCCGTTATGCAAGCCATGAATTACGCAGTCCATTAATGGTGATGAAAGGGGCTATCTCGTTACTGGGACACTCCAAGGAAGCCGAGTTTGTTGAACGCCAGCGACTCAGACTCAAAGCTTCGGCCGACGAAATGGATCTCTTTGTGACCACATTATTATCTCTCACCCGTGAAGAGAAGAATGAATTAGATGAACCCTATCAAGTGAAAGAAGAGCAGATAGAAAACATCATTAAAAGTCATAAACATCTAGTTGAAAATAAACCGGTTGATTATCAAATTGAGGTGTTAGCTCCTTGCCTAATGAAAGCTCCGGATAGTATTTTACAGATCGTATTGGGCAATATGATCAAAAACGCCTTTTCATGCACCTTTGAGGGCTTGGTAACGATTCAAATTGAAGCCAATGCAATCGCTGTGATTGATACAGGTATTGGTTTAATCGATAAACCTGAGCAAGCCGACGGTTTTGGTTTAGGTCTGTTAATCGTTAAAGACATTTGCCAGAAATATGATTGGCAATTTAGCTTGAAAGAAAACCCAGTTAAAGGCTGCATTGCTAAAATCAGCTTTCAATAAAGAGGGGCTCAATCAACGAGATTGAGCCTATTTGAATAAACTGTTTAGACTAAAATCATTTCTCTTGTGCCAAAAAACGGCCTCTCTGAGAGTCGTTAAAATCCAGCGGTCAGTCTGACTTAACAAGAAATACGACTGTCAATGAGATACTGATGCGCAAAAATGGGGTATCGCTTTGATAATGACTGCCAGCACATCTCTTTGTGGTGCCAGCTGACGATTCTCTACACTTTAATCACAGCTTACAACTCTCCCCACCTTGGTCCTCGTAACTCTTTGCGGTTGTGACACTGTGTGAGAATCTCTTTTTTTTCAGGGTCTGTGGCGGTATTCCACTTGAGAATCTCTGCAAGTGAGCGGTAACAGCCTAAGCAAATTTCTGTATTGTCTAAACAACAATTACGAATGCAGGGTGATGGAATCTCCTCCCCCCGATTTCTCAACGATTTTGATTCAGAATGCCTAGCCATATATACCTCTTCCATTAAAGTCTAGACCTGGCTTTGGCCAATGTCATTCGCCTCAT
>Ga0209396_1000685_pt1 | contig 38973 bp, 36 predicted proteins | sample GOMGulsemesocosm_6_FD_184638 | JGI IMG/M metagenome (GOLD analysis project Ga0209396, IMG submission 184638) | Methane-oxidizing microbial communities from mesocosms in the Gulf of Mexico - GOM8C Gulf of Mexico (SPAdes) (version 2) | ecosystem: Environmental > Aquatic > Marine > Cold seeps...
AATTGGCTCGTCGGCTATGTTGACACCAACCTCTGGACAAATCATTGAGGTGCATGTGCCCAAAGGTAGCGCATACATTGAATCTATTAAGAAAGCGTACCCGCATTGGAAAATTACTGAGTTTTCTAACAATCTAAATCACGAACAACTTGCTGATGCCTTACTCACTAATCAATTCTCTTATACCGTGCTCGACAAGTATGCGTTTGACACACTAAAGCACTATCGACAAGGGTTGAAGTCGCTTTTGACATTACCGGGAGCTAGAAAACTTGGCTGGGCAATAGGACAAGAAAACAACTCCCTCATGCAAAAACTCAATAATTTTATTGCAGTGCACCACATAACAAGTAGCACATCGCAGTCTCGTTTCACAGATTTAGAATCGATGAAAAAGAATAACTTACCGCTACGAATGATCACTAAAAATAGCCCTGAAACTTATTTTATGTGGCGCGGTGAGCTTGTTGGATTCGAATATGAATTGATGCATGAATTTGCTAAACGTCATCAGTTGCGTTTAGAAGTGATTGTTGCAGACTCCTATCAAGAAATGGTGGATCTGTTGCATCAAGGTAAAGGGGATATCATCGCCGCGGCATTGACTAAAACAGACAGCCGAGCAAAACAACTAACCATGAGCCGAAAATATCACACGGTGTCGGAAATGTTAGTGAGTCATAATCAAAGTGAAACGATCACCCAACTAGTTGATTTACAAGGTCGTACAATTACCGTCAGAAAGTCGAGTTCCTTTTGGCAAACAGCTCAACAACTGGCAAAAAAACATGGCGCTATTATCGTCGCCGCTGATGAGTCGTTGTCGACTGAATTAATCATCGCTCAGGTAGCCGATCAAGAAATTGATCTCACTATCGCTGACAGCGACTTGGTCGCCATTGAACAAAAGTTTCGCTCAAACATTGCCGCACCATTAACACTCAAGAGTGACATTGAGTATGGTTATGCAGTGCGCCAGGAAAATTCGCAATTACTCACTGCCTTGAATCAATACTCGAAAAAAGAATATCGTCAGTTATTTTTTAATATCGTTAAAAATAAATATTTTAATAATACGAAGCGGCAGAAAAAGCACCGAGCTAAACGCATTTTAGCAGGTTCAAAGCTTTCACCTTATGACGTCATGGTGCAACCTAAGGCTCAAGAATATCAATTCGATTGGCGCTTAATTATCGCTCAAATGTATCAAGAAAGTAGATTTAATCCCAATGCAAAATCAGCCGCGGGCGCGCAAGGTTTAATGCAAATTATGCCAAGAACAGGTAAAGAAATGGGGTTTAGTAACTTAACTAATCCACAACAATCGATAGGTGCAGGTGTTCAATACCTTGATTGGACCCGCGCGAGGTTTAGCAAAAAACTTGCGTTGCAAGAGCAAGTTTATTTTTCACTCGCTGCTTATAATGTAGGTTTTGGACATGTAAGAGATGCTCAGCGCCTTGCTAAGAAAATGAACCTGCGTAGCGACATTTGGTTTAATAATGTTGAAAAGGCAATGTTGCTATTACAACAGCCAAAATATTATAAAAAAGCCCGTTTTGGATATTGCCGAGGCAGTGAGCCTGTTAATTATGTTAGAGAAATCCAACAACGTTACCTCAGTTATGTGGATATTGTGCAATAAACGCCAGCTCAACAAAGATAGAAATACTAGACACCCATAACTTTTAGACGGCTAAAATGTTTGGGTGTCTAATCTTCACTAAACCTGTCGGATTTAAGGTTATTCCCATACATTGCATTCGTAGTGATTATCATTGTTTATCAAATATTTAGTCATCATAAGATTAAAGTGTTTAGCATACGCCTCTCTCAAAATTCCATCTCTTACACCTTCATATCCATCAATAGAATCGCCACCATCAAATAAGAATTTAACCTTTAATTTATCCTTCCAGCATCTTTTATATTCTTTGTGGGAAATACCTTCTGGTACATTCATGATAATTGGTGAATTTAGCATTATAAGATAGAAATCATTTTGAGCTATTGCCAGCACTACAGCTTTGAAAGGATCAGCATCAATAACACTTTGTAATGGTGTTTTACCGTCTTGTTTTAAAGTTATTTCATCTCTTGCTTGTGTATATTGAACACTTGACAACAATACGACTAAAAAAACAAAAAGTTTCATGATGTCTTCCTTAGGTGAATAAGGCGCGATCGTTTACCACTTTAGACCAGTAAACCCGCAAACCTAAAAAGCCCTTATAAAATACTATAAATACTAGACACCCATAACTTATAGACGGCTAAAGTATTTTGGTGTCTAATCTTCATGCTATCTATATGAATTATTGCGCCCCTGCCGACATGCCAACAATTTTGTGGCATTTAGGACAACAGTACACTCTATTGACACTAAACCAACCACGATTTACCTCAATTAGTTTATCTAACTCTTTTTCACAGTGTGGGCAGATAGGTTTAATTTTCTCTCTAACTATTTCGACCATTAGAAACTCCTTTTATTAACGCAATACGTATTTAATATATTCAAAAATTGATTGTAAACATTTAGATAAAATACTAGACATCCATAACTTATAGAAGGCTAAAATGTTTGGGTGTCTAATCTTCACACTAATCTTCTAATCTTCACATTACTAACCACTAGAAGCCAACACCCAAAGCTTTTTACTTTTTTTAGAACGCTTCACCTTTTCTTCTTTAATCAAAAGGCTAAACGCCCTAGTAAAATCAGGCTTACTCAATTTAGATTGTATGTGTAAGTCAGTGGCAGGTTTAGGCTTAGCTAGTAGAGATAAAATAACGCACCCCGATGGATCAGTTTTTGAAATTGACACAACGTTATTAAGCTTTGTAAGCTTGAAAGGCGAAGAACATCTAATACCATTCAAATTACATTGATATTCAAAGGCGACAATAAGTGAGTTATCTTTCGTACAAATCACAAGTTTATTCACTAATCTTTCAGTTTTTGATAACTGTTCAATAACTTTAGATAGATAGGCAATAATATAAAAATCGGCTTGGTTTGAGCCAGTGGGATAATCAGATAGACAGAAATACAGTGATTGGTCACAATATTTCTTCACATCACTACTGTTGGAAAATACAAACACTTTGTCAGAAAATGAAACATCAAGTGATTGAAGTGTCTTTAGGCCAACATTTTCTAAGTCGACAAAATATATATTCATATAGAATCCTTTCTTTAATATTTTCAATATATTAATAAGAGAGGGTCTATTTGTCAAAGTGAGTGATTATAAAATACTAAACTCCATAACTTTTAGACGACTAAAATATATAGGTGTCTAATTTTCTGTTACCTTAAGCCCTTTGAAGATATAACCCAATAAAACTCCCGCTTTACCGATGGTTTATTGACTGACACAACCTATTTAGTATAATGTATACAATATAGTTTTTACACAAAAGAGAATATGATGCAAACGAATAGTACAGATTGGCGTTCAACGGTTATGCCTGCCGTGTTTACATGGCTAAAAGAGACAGAATCAGGTGCCCTTGAAATTGACTTTGAAACAACACAAAAACAAGCCGCTGATGTATTAAAAGCTCAAGGAAAAGGCGGAAGCAGAATGGGTGGACTTGTCGCTTCTGGTACACTGGGCGAGAATAGCTACCTGAGCACCGAACAGCGTCTTTCTTTACTTAAATCCCTTTCTGAGGTTGCTAAAGAATACAATGTCCCGTTGATCAGTGGCGCTGCAGCAGAAACTAAAGAAGAGCTTGCTACAATCATTGCAGGACTAGCAACGGTTGGCGTGGATACAGTTATGGTGATGCCGCCAAAAACTACAGCGGTTCCTTCTGATGAAGAAATGTATGCGTATTATGAGCTTGCTGCAATAGCTGCAAAAGAGGCAAACGTAACAATTATGCCTTACAACAACCCAGATGCAGCCGGATATCATGCTATTTCAACAGATATTCTTAGAAAACTTGCTGCTCTACCTGAAGTAACTGCTCTTAAAATATCGACTACAGATGTTTCAACGATTGAAACGCTGATGTTAGAGAACAAAGATTTAAAAATCTTGGCTGGTGTTGACACTGTAACTGTACACGCTGGACTTGCTGGAGCATGTGGTGGTATTACAGGTGTTGGTACTATCTTCCCAAAAGCTAGTGTTAGTATGCAAGAGCATGTTTTAAAAGGCGAGTGGGCTGAAGCAAACAAAATTTCTCAGGCTATGAACTCTATATCATATCTTGATGCTCAACCGTTGCTTATGGAATACCTTAAGTTTGCAATGGGGATTCATCATAATGATGCTGATGGAGGACTTCGTACCCTTGGTAAGAAGTTAACTCCAGAGCAAATTGAAGATGTTCGTGCAAGATATGTTCTAGCAAAAGAAAGACTTGAACTTCTGGATTTATTAGACTAATCCTCAAAAGGAAAAAGCTCCGTTTTTACGGGGTTTTTTTTATCCATCTTCACATTGGCACCTAGCCTTTTAACTCCCAGTATTCAATAACAGACATCCATAACTTGTAATAACCCCGTGCGGTAGTGATATTATGGTGTTTAGCGCATTCAATTTTTTCACAGTTTCTCTACTATTCATTTTTTTTATCATGATGGGTTAATTCAAATAACTTAGCTTCTTTTAAGAATGCATAAGTAGCTTCTAGGTGAGAAATTATGACCCCGCGTACCCCCGATAGAAACATCTTCCTAAACAGGTAAATCTTAATAAATGCCAATGGGTAAACAAGAAATAACTTCGTCACAGAAGGCAATTTCAATGCCTTATACTTCTCTTGCGCCTTAAGTGATGAATAACGATTAAGCTTTTTAGACAACACTTGTGTAGAGTTATAGCCATAATGAGTTACCAATGACGATATAGATAATACTCTAGAATCTTTGTTAAGTAGAACATTCTCATGAACCAAGCGTTCAACGGGATAGGTGACACAATTACGCTTAAACACGCGAATGATTGAGCGCTTTCTAGAATGATGAGAAAGGGAGTCTCCCCAAAGTAGATCGTCAAAGCGTAATCTAAACGCATCAGCCTTATCGAGGTTAATAGCTTCCTTAATTTCTTTTATATTTTGCTGACTCAATATTTCATCACCGTCAATATTGATAACCCAATTATGTTTGCATTGTTCCAATGCAAACTTTTTTTGCTTGGCATATCCAAGCCAATCTTGATGAATAACTCTCGCTCCTTGCGCGTTAGCTATATTTACGGTGTTATCCGTGCTGCCTGAGTCCACAACAATAACCTCGTCAAAGTGATTAAGCGACGCTAGCACTTGCTCAATATACGCCTCCTCATTGCAAGTGATAACATACGCGCTAATGGGAATGTTAATATTACTCATGAGTTCTTTACTCTAATGACTAGTTCGTTAAGCGCGGCATATTTATCAAAAGAATATCGTCCAATGACTATAGCCATTAAAAATCCACGCCAACCATCTAAACAACCGAGTCTCAATAGGTATTGCTGAATAAAGTCGGTAAAAAACCGCAGACAAGCGTAATTTAGCGATGAAGTTTGCCCTTGATTGAATTTCTCTTGCGCGAGAAGACACGCATATTTTAAATGCTTCTCTTGTAAATGTTGATAATCCCGCCAGCTGAAATGTGACAGACTATGTTTAAGCGTTATCGACTGTTCATTTGGCAGCAATAGAGTTTCATGCACCTGACGTGCCTTAAAGCGAGCGCCCGTCTTTAGAAACAATTTTCCTTGTGGTGATGAATACCGACCATATTTTAGTGGTTTACCGAAAAAATAAGTTCGCCATTTAATTTTGATAAGATTAAATGTGGGATGTTCAATAGATAGTACTTGATCTATTTCAGCTTTTAACGCGTCGGACATAACCTCATCGGCATCAATATTTAATACCCAGTCATGCTGACAAAGATCTAAAGCCCTATTACGTTGCACACCATAACCAGGCCAGTTTGTCTGACTTACCAACGAGCAATATTTCTTTGCTATTGCGACAGTGGAGTCTTCACTTCCAGAGTCTAAGACAATAAGCTCGTCAACCCAACCAGCCAATGATTCTAGGCAACGTTCGATACGATCTTCTTCATCACAGGCAATAACAAAGCAGGAAATTTTATGTTTTCTAACGACTCTCATAACTAACGGACAACTTATCAAATAATGTTGATAACCTAACCTAAGCCATGTCTATAAAAAGTCACTTTAACTAATCAGTCATGAATATGACAAAACGAACAAGAGCAACTTACTCATCAGAGTTTAAGCTAGAGGTAACACCGTAAGACTACGTAAGACTAGACACCCATACCTTTTAGACGGCTAGAGCATATGAATGTCTATTATCTCTGTTGTCTTCTAGTATTTTAATGAATTGGCTAGCATAATAAATAAAAACACCTTTGTTATTGCAGACACTTTAAGCTGAGTTATCGCTTCATTTACTAATATTTGAAAGGAAATCATATAAGGATGAAACTGAAAATATTTTTATTATTGCTACTTATAGTAAAGACGCTTAATGCAAGTGAAAATATCAAAATTGTTCCCCCACAATCTCAATTTGATGCCTCCCATAGTTATTTTCAATCTTTACTTGAAATGACTTTAAAAGTAGAAAAAAGTAATACTCAAATTATTCATTCATATCAAATGGAGCAAGGTAGAGCTTTAGTTCAATTAAAGTTAAATAAGGGGATAGATGTTTATTGGGCAGGAACCTCTATGAAGCGAGAAAAAGAATTCAATGCCATCAGGATACCCTTATTAAAGGGGCTTTTAGGGTATCGTGTATTGGTTATCAACAAAAAAAATATAAAGTTATTTGAAAATATAAAAAATATTGATGAGCTAAAAAAGTTAAAAGCTTGTCAAGGTAGGCATTGGCCAGACACCCTAATTTTAGAAGGCTCAAAATTTAATGTCATTAAAAACTCAAGCTATGAGGCAATGTTTTTACAAGTATTAAAAGGGAGGTGTGATTATTTTCCTAGAGGGATTCATGAGGGCTATTCTGAAATTAAAGTAAGAGAGTTGCAGTATGAAGAGCTAATGATATTTGATAAATTAATCGTGTATTACCCATTTCCAATGTATTTTTTTGTTTCAAAAGAAAATACAGAACTTGCAGAAAAAATTAGATATGGATTAAATAAGTTAATTGATAATGGTACTTTTGAGAACCATTTAAAACAGCACGAAATTACTAAACATTTGTTTCCAATGCAAAATTTGTCAAAGTCAAAAATATTTGAAATTCATAATCCTTTACTTTCAAAGTCTACAGATTTTTTGGATGAAAGGCTTTGGGTCATCCCATCTAGTGTAAAAAATAAAGGAAATAGCGCCGAAGTAAAGCGCGCTAAACAAATAGATACATATATACACGAATAGAAATACTAGACGTAGAAATACTAGACACCCATAACTTAACAAAATCATTTAGACGCCATAATTAATGAGTGTCTCGTCTTAATTTAGGTCTTCATCGTTAGTAGCACTTAGGCAATATTGCTTGCCACTTTTTAGTATATTCCTCCGGCAGCCTAGAAACGGTAGTGCTTCCAGAACGATCGAGTACACAGGGATTAGCACCTGCTTTTAAGAGTAACTCTGTTAAGGGGAATTCAGAATAAGCCACTGTTCTTCCTATGGGCGTTTGCAGCGTATCATAATCCCTCACATTCAAATCGGCACCTCGCTCAATGAGTAATTTAATAACATCGAAGTGAGCCTTTTTGAGCGCCGAAAATAACGGAGTATTCTTCCGGGTTCGTTGTTCAATATCAGCGCCAGCATCGAGTAATGTACGAACGATTTCTAATTCGCCCCCTTGAACAGCTTGTAACAGCGGTGTCCAGTTCTTGAAACTTGCATTAACGTTATAACCCTCAGCAATCAAAGCTTTCACTTTTTTCAGATCTGATTTGCTCGCCGCAAAAACAAGCGGGGAGTAATCGTTAAGAACTGGGTAACGTTTTGTTTGCCATGATATCCGTTTATCTATATCACTTCGAAAGGTGCCAACATTTACTTTAGCTTTCCAATCTTTATACATCGCTGCATATTTATCATTGAGCCTTAGGTATCCGCGCACGCTGTATTTTTTCTCTGATATTGACGGGTCACTAATACTTATAAAGTCTTTGACTTGTGCTTGTACCGAACTTTTTAATTTATCAACAGTTAGCTTTTCTGAGTAGGCTAAATTTTCCATGGGAATGAGGCCGCCATCAGCCTTTTTTATAAAGGAAATGAAGCTTTCATATTGTCCACCGGACAAGCGTGCATACAAGCGAGCATTTTGAAATAACCGTAACTTCAACCGAATGAAACCCACTTTGTTGTTGGCAATTGGGTACATAATCATCGTAGCGTGCCCTTTGGTGTCTCCATTTAGCCTCGAAGAGCGCTCAGTGTTAACTAACAATGCTGAGTTTTTATCGGCACTTAGCACTTTGTAGTTTTTGGCAGAGGATGACAATTGAGCATCATCAATCGTCAATACACCGTTTGTATCGTTCCACTGTATGGTAACTCTCGATTTCGGGAAGTAAGACGCATCAGATAAGTTATAGTTAAAGTAAATACCATCTTTGATAATAAATGTCGGTTTCTTTTTGCTCCAAGAGGTTTGTTCAAACATCTTGGAAGTTAGATATAACTCAGCTAATGCTCCCTGTGATACCAAAGTCGCTAGCAGTAGTATCAATATTTTCCACTGTTTCATTAAAATTACTCCATCTCAATATGGTTTAAACTCGTCAATAAGGCCTATTATCACCTGCTTGAAGAAAAATAACTAAGAAATAATTAGCTATGAATACAATTGTTCAAGCTGGTGCAGTGCTCTCCAGCGCAATCAGGCTTAGGCTTTGGGTAAATATGAATTGTGCTGAGTAATATAGTGAATTGGCAACTTGCTTAAGGTTTTTAAGTGTTCTTTCGCTGCTGGTAATGTCGATGATCTATTATTAAACAGATTTGAACGCCTTAATAGATGGGTGCCTCGCTTTTAGTCATCACTATTAAGCGCTGCGTCAAAATTGCCCAGCTCAACAACCTCGCCGGCCATCAAGTTATCGATATGAATGTTGCCAATTCGAACTCTCACTAATCTTAAAGTGGCAAAACCTACTGCCGCCGTCATTTTTCTTATCTGACGATTTTTTCCTTCGCACAAAGTAATAGAAACCCAACTCGTGGGACCATGGCGCGGATCACGTATTTTACGACCACGCGAAGGCAGTTGTGGCTCAACATCTAGTTGATGTGCCTTGCACGGCAGGGTGAGATATTTAGTGCCATTGATACCAATTTCAACGCCGTTTTGTAGCTGTGATATGGCCTCCGCAGTAATCTCGCCATCAACTTGCACGTAATACTCTTTCTCTATTCCTTTGCTTCTAACTTTGTGGCTCATCATGCCGTCGGTTGTGAGTAACAATAAGCCTTCGGAGTCGTGATCTAATCGCCCTATCGCCATCGTGTTATCGGGGAAATCAGATAGCTCCCCTAATAGTTTTTTCTTCTTGCGTGATTCAGGAACAAACTGACTCAAATACCCATGTGGCTTAAATATTTTAAAATGTTGGTGAGTTTGGCTTGGCTCAACGAGCTCTTTTAAACAGGGTGGATTAGTTGTGTGCATAAAAAAGCTTAGGTAGGAAAAGTTGAGTTGTATCGCATTATACCGTTCATTTGGGTTAAAGACAGTGTCAGATATATTAATACGTGAAGTTGAAATATCGCTGAAAGTCGATGACAAAATTTAATATTTAAACATTAAATAATAGTTTTTTGTCCTTTCTTTATTTTTATTACTTTTAACAAAAAAATGCCTCAAATTGATTGAGGCATTAAGCTAAGTCTGTGTTATTTATTTCAAGAACACGTTTCATCCGGATTAAGCAGACTCAAATAGTAAGAAATTAGAGTGCCACTATAATTTAGCAAATCATCTGCCCCGCCTAACGAGGTAATTTTCTTACCTGTTTGCGCTTCTACCTGATGATTAAAGGCTTTAAGTTGATTAACTGCTGCGCAGATATTGCCTTTGCTTACTGATTTTTCAGCATTTCCAATCTTAGATAATAGACTTTTTTTCATTTGATTAGAAATATCGCCTGTATCAACTAATTCAGAAACCATGTCACCTAAACCATCGAAAGAATCGATACAGCCATCATTATCAGAGTCAAAACCAATCGAGCTTATCAGTGGGCAGGCATCATCCTCATCAAAGATCCCATCACCGTCTTGATCAAGGTTGCTTGTTAATATGAGTGCATAGCCTGAGAAGTGTTCTAACAAAGTAGTGCAAGTAGCAACAAATATACTAGTGGGTTGCTCTACAACATTACACACGGTTCCAGGGAGCTCAACATAACCATCTTCCGAGTCAATTACGTTGTCAAAGTTAGTATCCTCGTGTCGATAAATACTAATCATTGTCCGTTCGTCTTCTGTTAAAGCTGAAACGTCAATATTTAGAGTCAGTAACACAGCAGAGTCAAACGTTGTGCCATCAGGTGAAAAATCATATATCGCTAAGGCCGTATCAGGCGTATCACTGTCACCAATAAATATTTCAGGATTAATTATCTCCTCTTGGGTTACAAAAACCACAACATTTTCACTCACTGCACCAGCAGAAAAATCGAGTGATACTTCACCATCATCGGTTGTCACCACGCCACCAGTATTAGTTGTAACCTCACCTATTCCATCTGGAATAGAGCCCCAACCACTCTGCGTCGTTAATGGTAATTCATCGTTGTTTAAACTACGGAGGTTGGGCCGACTCACGTCACAAAATCCATCCTGATTAACATCATTACAACCTTCAATGGGTGAGTCGAATTGATCGTAATAGTTACCACCAACCGGAGCCGCTAGGTTAAATTTGTTGTTGATACGATACCCACCATAAATCTCAATATTGGGCGTATTACCAATAAAGTTATTACTGTGAACAGTATTCCACTGCGCATAAAGGTGGAGATATACTCCAAAGTGGAAATTTGAAATGGTATTAAAGTGAACAGTATTTGAGTCAGATGTAGACGTAAATACATTTACGCCACTGTTGCCATTAAAGCCAGGAATAACGCCACCAGCTACAATCCCGTAGGATGAAATTGTATTTCCTTTAATCACATTGGAAGAGCCGTCTAATGTAATGCCGTTATATTTCGCTGTTATGGTCGAATTTATTACACTACCGCCATTTGCCCAGTTAAATTGAATTCCTGATGCAACATTCGCTATAACAACGTTTGAGATATTCACATTCTCAGATACCCATACCTGAATACCAACGCCTGTTGGCTCTATGCCTTGTCTCACAATATTCAAATTTTTAAGGGTGACATTATCTTTTTGCAAATTAATAGAGCTATATAGGTCATCGAGAGTAATGGTATTCCCTGCCCCATCTAGCGTGATCCCCTCTCCATTAATCGTGACCGAGCCCACATAGTTTTGTGACATAGTACAAGTCTTGGTATTAGCGTTCCAGCTTCCTGTTAAGCCGCCACAGCCATTTAAACCGTATAACGACGTAGAAGCCATGGCTATTGGTACATACACACTTGACAATATCGCCACCGTGAATATGAATTTTAATACTGCAAAATTAGTTAAGCGTTTAAGCATAAAATCTAACAATTTTATTGTGTTGAATGATTTCATCACATACTCCAATTGACAACTGATTAATTAACGTCCAATTTACTACTTTAGTAGTATGTGGTAGTCAACAGAAGTGATCAACTGATTTAGATAAAATACAAGACCTCCCGTAATATCTAGGCGCCAACGCCTTTAATTTATGAGTCTCTAGTCTTTGAGTATTGAAACTTGATAACTAGATGATAACTAGATGATAACTAGATATCATAACTAGACACCCATATAATTTAGACGGCTAAACTAATTTCTTAATCTTATAGATGCTTAGTCTTTGTTATGGTTGATTAAACGTTCTATAAAAGTAGCAAGTATAGGGTGTTTGTTTTTAGCAGGGCTATAGATATAAATTTCAACGGGGGGTAATGATTCATCAATAGCAATGAATCGTACTTTGGAGTTAGTCATTTCATTGTATGATTTTGGTATCAACGAGCTTGGTACAATGGCAAAGCCAATGCCCGCTTCGACTAATGCGATGGTGGAACCCTTTGTTCGCATCTGCTGTACCATGGCTGCTCGTTTGCCTGCCTTCAAAAATGCGCCTTCAATTGCATCAAACAAGGCTGGTTGGATATGCCGTGGATAACCTATATAAGGAAGTTGAGCGAGTTGTGTCAAACCAATCGTTTGATCTTTAATAACCCAATCTGCTGGTATGGCGGCGACATAGGGTTCTTCGTATATTTTTGTTAATTGCTCAGTGGGGAGTTCACTGTTGTATAAACGTACAATAGCCGCATCTAATAAACCTGATTGACATTGATTGATTAACTCTTGAGTACTGGCTTCTTGCAGTTTCAGTTGTATTGTTGGCTGCTGTTTGACAAAGCTGGCAATAACGGGAGCAAGAAAGGATTCGAATGCTAGTCCGATACTACCTAAGCGAAACGGCTCGACGACGCCTTGTTTTTGACTTAACAGAAATTCGCCTAATTGTTGATGACTAAGCAGCACTTTATGCGCTTGTGCGACAAACAGCTTACCGGCCGTCGACACCTTTACTGAACGTGTTGAACGTTCGAACAATTCAAAACCTAACTGTTTCTCTATCTGTTTTATTTGCTGGCTCAAGGGCGGTTGTGACATGTGTAATACGTCTGCCGCTCGACTAAAACTTAGCTGCTCGGCAACAGTAACGACATATTTGAGTTTGCGTAAATCTAACCAATCTATATTCACAGCGTATAAATGCCCTTGCTTTATATATTTGTCCTCATGCTAGCAAATAGATAAACTCACTTCAAATTAAATAAGTTATTGTTAAATAATAAAAAGAGGATAAAACATTGAAATTAATTCACTTCACGAGTAATTTGCTCGGCCTAGCAATTTTATTGCTTAGTACAACCTGTATCGCAGAGCAATCACGATTGCACGACATCATGATAGATGCTCCCTCGTTACAAGGCGCTCACCTTGATAATGGTAAACAGCAACAACTAGTTGTCTATCTTCCACCGTCATATTACACATCCAATGAACAATTTCCTGTCATTTACTATTTTCATGGTTACGGCGGTAATGCGGCTGAATCGAAGGTTATTGGCGGCGCCAATTTAGACCGTATGATTAAAACTGGCGAGGCACAACCAATGATTGTTGTTGGAATCAATGGTAACAATAAGTTCGGAGGCAGTTTTTTTGTTAACTCTCCTGTCATAGGTCATTGGGAAGATTTTGTGACCGATGATGTGGTGACTTATATCGATACAAACTATCGCACGTTAGCCCAACCAAAGAGCCGTGGCCTCGCTGGGTTTTCGATGGGTGGATATTCAGCCATCAACATAGCGTTTAAGCATAGCGAACAGTTTAAGCATGTATTTTCTCTAAGCCCTGGTTTTTTTGATGAGAATGGTCTGGACAATGCAACTAAACAATGGATTAGTAACGGTTGGGATGACTTTTTAGATGGTTATGCTGCCGCATTCGCAGTAAATTTAGAGAGTAAAACCAGTAAAAAATGGAATCAATGGGATGCTAATTCTGCGGCGGTACGTGCTATGTGGTCTAGTGGTTTTGGCGATGTAAAAGGAAAAGTGGCGCACTATTTACAACAAAAACAGTCACTGTCATCTATTCATATTGAGTATGGCCGTAATGATTTCTTTAAATGGATCCCTCAAGGAAGTCGTTATTTAGTCAAAGAACTAAGAGCCCATAATGTGAACGTTGAAGAAGTAGAGCATCCTAATGGTCATGATTTAGGTCGCAAGCAAGCAGAGCATATTATCACTTTCTTTTCTAAAGCATTTATTTCGAAACAATCTTAGATGGCGATTTATCCTAATTACATTCTAAATACCAAATATTAGAATCAGATACTAGACACCCATATCTTTTAGACAGCTAAACTAGCTCCTCAAAATTATGGGTGTTTAAGATTTAAAAGTAACACTTCAACCTACAACGAAAGTTAGGCCCTGATTACACTACAATTAAAACAACCGGGATTTGCATTGTGGATATGAATATATTCAACTTCACAATGTTGAAATAACCTTTCTATGGCTAACTCTAATTCAATACCCTGCACTGTTTCTGCGCCGATCATCATTTTGTTTTTATCATACGCTCTTAAAGATTGTAATCTTTGTCGCAACATCTCAGGTATTTCATTCACACCTACTTGGGCCGTATTAGCATGCTCACGAACAAAAATGGGCCCCGACGCTCTATAAGGTGACTCTTCATCATGATGAACAAAGGGGATAATAAGTACCCTTTCGCCGATATTGGCATCCTTTAATGAGACTCGACATGGGTAACGTGGATTTGCATCAACAACAATCCACTTTGCATTTTTGTTGGCCAATTCTTTATCATTTAATGAAATAAAATCATCAAACTTATTCTTTGCTAATGCTTTAACTTGAAACTTAATAGACATACATTTACCTCGTTCTAAAAAGCACAATTATAAATGTACGGTTTTATATTACTCGCCACTTTCGGAAGCGACATTTGAACTTAAGGCCTAATGCAAAACAGAATTAATGATGCCTGTAGCTTTCCGGATAAAGTGGTGAGTTGTGTTTGCCTTTTATTGTTACGGACTATAACAATGGGGTCTAACATTTTGATGCACCAAACTATCTTTACTTTAAGTCAATAATAGTGCGTTCAGGCTGTTCCCTTATCCGTCGATAAGGTTCCATCATAGGATGTGTATCAAAATGATGTTTAAAGGCCCCCGTCGCTTCTAAATTTTCAAGTCCTTTGGAGATACGATTGAACAACCTTTGATTGCTGGCTTTAACCAAATATTGCGTACGTTTGGGAATAGTAAACATATATTTTTTTTCGACGGTCAGTGCAGGATATTTGTCTAAATGTAACATCACGCCATAAGCCATGATAGCAATGTAATCGATGCGTTTAAGTTCCAACATTTTGTATAGCATTTTTAGGCTGCTACCTTTGGTAACCTGGTAGCCATGCTGATGAAAAATATCTTTTGAAATATCTTTGGACAGACGGCCAAATTTGACAGATTTTAGTCCTTCTTGGCTCAATTGATCAAAGCGTGTTTGCTCACCTCGCCGAATAATACCGATTATCTTATTTTCATGACCACGAAACAAGGATGTTTCAATGGCTTTGATTTTACCTGTATATTCTTTGGCGATTGCTCCTCCCCATATCACATCAATACGCTGTCCTTGAGCAAGATTATCAAATAATCGTCTACCTCTCATAGTAACTTTCGCTGGCCGCAATTCATAGTCACCAAACTCTTCTTTGGTTGACTCAAGCACCAATTTTAACAAACTGAGACCATACGACTTTTTCTCATACTCAACGGGATTAAAGTTGTGCTTGCGGCCCTTTTTATATCGCACAATATCTTTAGCAGCCACGGGAAAAGCGAGTGAAACAATAAACGTTGTCAACACGAAGAAACATAATGCTGTGCGTGCAATACTCATGATAATTTCTTCTATGTTGAGTTTTTCTTCGGGTGTGCAGCACCCTAAAAAATCATAATCCATGACACAACCTATCAAACGACGGTAATTTTTCAAGTTTTTTAAAATTGCGTTTTACACTTGTGATAGTGGGAGTACACAGCTCATCCTAACTGGTTGCACCAATTTTGTTCTGACCCGATTTTATCCAATTATAAATGTACTGCTGTTCTCGATCTATTAAACAGCTTACTTAATCTCTTTCATTGCTTCTAACCAAAAAAGGCGTTTAGGTGACTGTTTTGTAATTCTTGTCTCTAGATCCGATAATTTTACTGATTGACTGTCTTTGAGATATCTACAAATTTGCATGGTGTAGGCAAGCGAATTTGGGTATTTTTTTAATTTTGCATCACAGTATAACTTCTGATTTCGGCCAAAAACTATCGTCTTTAAAATGTCTGATTGTATTTGAAGATTGATATTTGATTGTCCTAAATTGTCAGGGAGGAGCTGTAGCGCTTGAGCGAACTTTTTGTCTTTAACTAAGCGTTTAACTTTCTTTTGTGAAAATTGTTGCCCAAATAACGAGTTAGATATAGTCATTTCGGCTTGCGGGTCTGTAGAGAGCATTAATTTCCAAGACGATAATATATAACTATATTTTTCACTGACATCATATTTTTTTAAATAGTGTTCAAATTCGTTTAAGGATTTAGTTAACTCGTCTGCGCTTTTTTCAAGTTGATATTTAATAAATAATTTATTGTAAAAAGCCTCTTCCATACCTTTATCAAGGTTAGAGGCAAGGGCTAGATCGTAATATTGTAATGCTTTTTCATAATGTTTTTTCCCCATGACCTCTCTTGCAGCGAGGGCATACAGCTTATATTTTTGCGTGTCGTTAAGAGAGTCACTTTCAATCGATGCTTGCACTCTTAGTTCGATTGCGTTTATGAAATTATCAACATTAGTGCTTACGTCATCTTTTGCACATGCAAAAGAGCTTCCTAGCAATAGTATTAATAAAATGGTGCTTAAAAACGGCTTATTCATCGTCAGTATTTCCCTGAGTAATTTTAGAAAACTATTTTAACTGGTGACCATCAACAGTTAAACATCTACGGGCTCAATATCAATTAATACTTCCCCCAACCAAGGTTATGTTATAACATAACAATTCAAGCGTAATATTATATTATCTAAAGGAAGAAATATGAAAGCCAATATTCACCCACAATACCGCAAAGTATTGTTTCACGATGTATCTGCTGATTCATTCTTTTTGGTCGGTTCAACCATTAAAACCGCCCAAGATTATCAATGGACCGATGGTAATACCTACCCTTACGTAACACTTGATGTGTCTAGCGACTCTCACCCGTTTTATACCGGACAACAAAAACAAGCCAGTTCAGAAGGCCGTGTCGCAGGGTTTAGCCAACGTTTTGGTAAAATATTTTCTAAGAAGAAGGTGACATCATGAAAGTACTCTCCTCATTAAAATCAGCAAAATCACGTCACCCTAAGTGTCAAATAGTACGCCGAAAAGGAAAATTATTCGTCATTTGCAAAGAGAACCCACGATTTAAGGCAAGGCAGCGATAATCTCGCTGACAAAATGACAGGAAGTTAACCATGAAAACATATCCGATATCACTATTGTTCGCTGGTGTGATTATGTGCATTAGCCCATCGATGAGGGCGAATGATAAAAGCTCGCAGGAATTCACGCAGCACTATTTTGTCAATTACGCCGCCCAAACGGCGTATGACATGAGCAAGGTGATCCCTGGTTTTCAAGCTGATTACGGACAGTCTGTACGTGGATTTTCTGGTGGTGGTGGCAATATATTGATTGACGGTAAGAGGCCGTCAGTCAAATCAGGCAACCTTAGTGATATTCTTAAAAATATCCCCGCGGCCGATGTGTTAAAAATCCAATTATGGAACGGCAGTGCGGGGGTTGGCGATGCAGCTCAACAAAGCAGTGTAATCAATATCGTACGCTTAAAGAAAACCTCGAGTTTACGTATTGAAACGACGGCGAACTATGTTGACCAAGGGGCAGTTCGACCTAAAATCCTCATCAATTACAGTAGTTTTTTGGACAACTGGACTTATCAAGTTAACAGCCTATATAACGCAAAAAAAGTACCAACGATGTCTACCGTTGATGCATTTTCACAAGCAGGCACAATCACAGATACTTATCATCAGGCTCAAGTAGCGGCGCTCGATGAATATACGTTAACCACCAATGCAACCCATCATGGCCTCGATAACCAACTCGATTTGTATAACACGTTAAAATGGAGTCGGTATCACCCCATCACTACTAGGCGCTTGAGTGATCACAATTCCCCCTTTTTTAATAACGATCGTGAAAGTAAATATGTCATGGCAGAGCTGGGCGCTGATTATAATTATTCAATGGCTAATGATTGGAAAGCACGGTGGCAAGGCATATTTTTAATCAACCAATGGGATGTTAATCGTCAGACACTAGAGTTTTCGCAACAACTCAAAGATGATTCACCTAAGACACAATATGATTATGTGTTTGATCGCCTCAAAACCGAATCGATATTAAGAGGCACTTGGCAAAATTCTAAACTGTTTCTTAGCCCAGAATTTGGGATAGAATTTGCTCACAATCAAAGTAAATTTACCACTGATTATAGTAAGTTTGAGAATGAAGTAAAAACACAAATCCCCTTAACTGCGGCCAATGTTACCGTGGCAGAGCTGCGTAGCGAGATGTTTGTACGAGGATCTCATTCATTGTCGTCACATTTAACGTTGAATTTTTCCGTAGCCGCTGAATACTCTAGATTAACGGTGACAGGAGATGCACAAAATGAAGACGATTATTCTTTTTTTAAGCCTAGCCTGTCACTGGTCTACGCGCCTAATGATAACTGGACTTGGGAAACACAGCTCACTAAAAGTGCAGGCCAATTAGACTTTAGACTCTTTGCCGCTCAGTCTAATCAACTTGATAACCGTAATGTGGCGGGAAACCCTGCACTAAAACCAGATAGTAAAGTGAGATTAAATTCCGAATTCAACTTTGTCTTTGCTAATAAAGCAGCACTCACGGTGGCGCTGTTTCATGACTGGCGCTCTGATGTTCTAGAACAAATGATTCTACCCTCTGGTCATTCAGGCACAGGTAATAGTGGCGATGCAAAAGTGATAGGTTTATCAACTCAATTGATGGTGCCGTTAGATGGTATTTTACCCAATGGGCAGCTGTCGATTAATGCCGAAACTTCCGATGGTGATTTTTTTGATGTGACTTCAGGGGCATCACGTGATCTAACAGGCACTACTAAACCTGAAATCAGCCTGACCTTACGCCAAGATAACATCTTTAACGGCCTATCATGGGGCACGACTTACACAGCCCAAAACAAAACGTCGCATTTTTATGTCACTGAGCTAAGCAAACAGGTTTCTGATGAGAGATGGCAGTTTTTTATCAATAAGGAAGTCATTGCTGGATGGAACCTAAAATTAGAAATGAGCAAACTAGGTAATCCATCGGCACAAAAATCTCGATATTTTTACACTAGCAATAGAGCACAAACTGTTAATGGCGTAACACGTCAAAATATTAAGCAGCCTTGGGAGGTCGCATTGTCATTGTCGGTTGTGTTGTAGCAATTCACAACTCAAAATGACCATAGTTAGTACAAAGGAAAAGAATAGACACCCAAGATTTATTCGACTAAATCTTATGGGTGGCTAATCTTCTTGATTGTCTCAAATAACAAGTAAACCTCTATTTAGGTTCAGAAATTTGTTGTTCAATAAGAGCAAGGCGCAGTTGAATATCTTGCAAAGAAGAGCTCCTTTGTCTCATCACAACCACTAGACTAGACAAACACGCGACAATAATTGAAATAGACAAAACAACTATATAAATATTCTTTTTAGCTTCATATAAGTCAGTTTGTTTGGCTAAAGCCACTTCATATAAGCTATAAACATGTTGGTATTCTAAATAAAACAGGTAACCAATATAAGCCAATGCCCCAATCGCTACAGCCCAAGTTATTAAGCTAACAAATAAAAATATTTTATATTTAAATTTATCTTGTTCTACCTTTTTCCATAACTGTGCATTTTCGTGTTCCATATTTCTCTCCTATTTATAAGCTTCGAATTGTTTTTGTGCGCTGTAATTGTTGGCGTGCATTAAATAACCTAGATTTGACTGTTCCTGGCGAGCAACTCAATACTTGAGCTATTTCAACGCAGCTAAACTCTTGCCAATAAAACAACAGCAGCACTTCTTTGTGTTCAAAAGACAGCTTGTTCATGGCGATATGTAATTGTTCAAAATCATGAGGTACTTCTATCCCAGTTTCATCGTCAAAAAGGCTCTCATTACTCTCTAATTCAATATCATTTACTAACGTTACCTTTTTACTTTTATTTAAGTGATCAACGGCTGCCCGATGCGTAATTTGCATGAGCCATCTTGTAAAACCAAATGGGCTAGATAAATTAGATATTTGTTGATAAACCTTGAGCCACACCAGCTGCTGAATGTCTTGAGCATCTGCTTCATTTAAAAGCGAACTAAGGTACTTAAAAGTTAAGCCTTTAAAAGAGTTAAATAGCTCTTTAAAACCAGACTCACTTCCCGACTGTGTTCTTAGGATTAAAAGTTGTAGTTTTAACCTTGTTGCAGCTTTGGAGTCCATTTCGAGCCTAATTTTATTATTTATAATTAAAGGACTGAGTTTTTATTAAACCGGTTCAGATTAATTTAATATTTATTAATTTTAGTGAAATAACTTTACTGATAATAACTTAAAAGCTATTTGAACTTGTTGAAATAACAAGTATATTAGCAGCGATTATTAAGAATTAAAATGTGGATAGTATATTTATGACAGAAGTAAAATGGTATCAAAAAGCGGAGATGTTAATAGGGTTATCTGCGCTGGTCGTTAGCTTAGTGGCAGTTGGTGTAGGGGTTTATTCTGCCGTCACTGATCGAACTTATGCTAAAGCATCTGTTTGGCCAAGACTGATTATTTCAACAAATGTCTCAACCTCTGATAATTCATTCTCTGAAATTGGCGTAAAAATTAGTAACAAAGGGACTGGTCCAGCCATTATCAAGTCATTGAGAGTGTGGTCAAAAGACACAGAGATCAAGCAATGGAACGATATTGTTGAACCTCATAAAACTTTATTAAAAAGTTATTCATTAACCAAGGCCGATATTTCTAAAGGGGTAATCAGTGCGGATCAAACATTTGTGTTATTTAGCCTACGCTCTCAATCACTTAAGATTATTGAGCAATATAAAGAGAAGATTTTCCCTACAAAATTAGAAGTTTGCTATTGCTCTATTTATGATGAATGCTGGAAAGTTGTGAGTGATAATAAACCAACGCCAGTTCAAATGTGTGAAGTGACGGCTTCAAATTTTTAAGAATAGATATCTCATTAACAGTTCATAAAGGGTAAATCATTTGCCCTTTAACTTTTATATACGTCAGCGATTTTATTAAGCTTTACTGCTAGATTTCTCACTTAAATATAGAAACGAAGCACCAAAGACAATCCATGCAAAGATATAAACTAAAAAATCATTACTTAAATCACCATGCCATGAGCCTAATAGAAGTTCACTTTGCTGGGCGAGCTCTTCACAACGTTCCAATAACTTTGCATCACAATCAATAGCTAGTTGCATATACTCCTGTGCAATTGTAACCTGCGAATATATCTTTTGGCAGAAATGAATAAGAAAGCCAAGCGCAATAAGGTTCAGAAGTTTTGTTGCATTATTCCATGTTATGGTTTTATTCAATTTGCTAGCTCCATTAGCTTTTTTTAAGTTATTCAAAAACTCATTCTGAAAGTAAGACTGTAAATCTGGCATCAAAAAATACTATTTAATCCCCCCAAACACAACCCCATCAGTTCCCTCAATCCATATTGGATTCTCGGTCATCACTTTGTTAAACATCACACTTTGCAGATACTTATTAAGCCACCGTTTAACATTTGGATAGTCAGCTTGCACGTACCATTGACGTTCTATTTTCGCAAATTGACGAATAAACGGCAGCAACGCTATATCGGCCAGGCTTTCGTACTCACCAAAAATATAAGCATGCTTACCAAGACGTTGCTCTAAGTCTTGAATGTACACTTCACAATCTTGACGGCGCTCTAATAAATTAGGTTCGTGATAACGTTTGGCACATTTGTAACGTTCAATACAACCTTTAAACTCACTGTCGTACACTTCAATAAAGGCTAACAATTCGTCTAGTTTATTTTTTTGACACTGTCCCTCGTCCATACTCGCTAAAAACAAATTGTCAGGATCGCTTCGGGTAAGACTCCACACCATCACATCAATGCTTTCATCAATAACCGTTTCGCCAGCCGCTTGAGTTGGCGGCACCACCAAAATTGGTACAGTGCCCTTGGGTGAAGCAATGAGCATCGCAGCGGGTTTGTTGTTAAGCTTTACGTCGCGTAATTCAACACCGCTTTGAGATTTAAAGATGGCAATTCGAGCGCGCATGGCAAAAGGGCAATGTCTTAAAGAATATAAAATGGGTAATGTCATTAATTTTGGCCATGTAGGGTTAATTTATCGAATAAAAATTGGTCGAAGTGCAACATTCTAACATCTGATGGCTTTATCGGTATTAAGATTTGCAATATACAGGTAAACTCCCCTCCCAATAAATTGAGTAAAATATTAGCTAGAAGTGGTAAACATGAATTCTAAAATTGAGTTATTAGCGCCCGGTGGCGATGTAGATGCGATTAAAGCAGCGATTATCGCTGGTGCCGATGCTGTCTATTGTGGGTTAGATACCTTTAATGCACGTAACCGTGCTTCAAATCTTTCGTTTGATTCGTTAGTTGGCGTTATTCGCTTAGCACATCAATACGATTGTGAGATATTTTTAACGCTAAATATCGTTATTTTAGAACGTGAATTCAAAACGCTGGCTAAATTATTAAGCAAGCTGGTCAACACCACATTAGATGGCGTGATAGTGCAAGATATTGGCATGTTCTATCTCATCAAAAAGCATTTTCCGACCCTTGATATTCATGCGTCTACGCAAATGACCACGCATAATATTGGTCAGGTGCCGTTTTTGAAACGCTTAGGTGCATCGCGCGTTAATTTATCCCGTGAATTAAACCTACGTGAAATTACCGAGATGGTTGCTGTAGGTAACGAGCATGACATTTTAACGGAAGTGTTTGTACATGGTTCATTGTGTATCGCATTCTCTGGCTTGTGTTACTCAACTTCTGCGAGTGTGGGTAATTCTGGTAATCGTGGTCGTTGTAGCCAAGCGTGTCGTGAAGAATATAAGCCGACTGAGTCTGGCAATAAATTTCCATTGAACATTAAAGACAATTCAGCCTTTAATGATATGCCAGCATTGATTGATGCCGGTGTTCATTCATTTAAAGTTGAAGGGCGCATCAAAGGCGCGAGTTATGTTCACACCGTGATTGATAGTTTCCGTAAGCAAATTGACGGCTACATAGAAACTGGCGAGTTAACGCAAGATGGCGAGCGTTTATATAAAGTATTTAATCGTGATTTAACCAACGCCTTTTTGCGCGGCGATTTGAATCAATCAATGTTTATTGAAAACCCACGTGATAACTCGACTAACTATGCCGTTGAAGCGAGTAACGCCATTTCTGTGGTTCAAATTCACGATGCTAAACAAGAGTTAAAACAAGAGAAAGATGAAATTCACAACGATGTGTTTGCGAAAATAAAACACGTTAGCATCGAGAAAATGGCGCTGAGTTTAAGTTTTAGTGGTGATGTAAATATGCCATTAACCATCACAATCACTATCGAAGAAGATGCCTTAATTGCTGGCGAACCAGCAACTGTCCGCACGTTCACGGTTGAATCAAACCAAGCGTTGGTGAGCACGAAAGAATCTAACCTTGACTTAATTTCCTTAGATAAGCGCTTCAAAAGCTTTAACAATGCAGATTACACGCTTAAGTCTGTGAACATTGATGGCATTGCAAACAACGTTAGCTTGGCCTTTAAATCATTAACCGCACTGAAAAATGAATTAGCGCGCTTATTAAATGACGGTAAAGAAATTTTACCAGAAGTGATTTTACCAACACTCGATAAATACCCTAAAGCCGATGTTGATGCCCCGGCTAAATTGTCATTATTAATTTGTGATGAAAGCGATTTACATTTAGCAGACATTACTGACGCAGACATCTATTTTAAACTGCCAGATGCTTACAAGCGTGGCTGTACTAAATATGTTGATTTCTTACTTGAGAACCCACGTTTAATTCCGTGGTTCCCGCCAGTTCTTATTGGTAAAGATTATGACGTGGCGCTCAATATTTTAGAGAAAGTTAAGCCAGCAATGATTGTGACTAACAACACGGGCATAGCTAATCGCGCCTTTGAACTGGGCATTGAATGGATTGCTGGACCGTTTTTAAATACGACCAACTCTTATGCCCTACTTGCAATGCAAGATGGCTTTAATTGTGGCGGCGCGTTTATTTCAAATGAAATTAACAAACAGCAAATTCAAACGTTGTCTCGTCCTAAAAACTTTAAAATGATGTACAGCATTTATCATCCTATTTTATTAATGACAAGCCGTCAGTGTTTCTTCCAGCAAAGTGTTGGCTGTGAAAAACCACGCATCGACAACGGTTGTATGCTTTCATGTGACAAGTCCACCACCATTACCAACTTGAAAGGTGACAACTTTGCCATTGACAAACAACTGGCTGGTTACCCGAGTATTTATAATCAAGATCAGTTTATGAATATGCAAATTATTGATGATTTAAGCCATATGTTTGACAGCTTTATGATTGATTTAACCAACATTGGTGCTGGCGACAAAGAGTCTCCAGACAAGGCTGTGTTAGTTGCCCAGTTTGAGCAACTGTTAGCCGGACAATCAAAGGTAACAACATCTTTGCATTCAATGGTGCCAGCCTCAACGAATGAGCAATACCATAACGGTTTATAAATAGGCGATATAGTTAATGTACTTGGCAGTTATTAGTGCTCTATAGAAGCTAATAACTGTCAAAATTGTTCCCTCCTTAGACGCTCTCTGTCATATGACCTTACATTTAATTTAATACCTCCTCGCCTATATTTTCGGTATCCCTTGCATACTTGATGCTTACATATTAATTTATATCAAATTTTTGGCGTCATTCATCAACACGGTTATATTACATCACCATGAAAAAATCATTCAAAATAGAAGCTCTTATTCCTTTATCGGCATTTTTAATCAGCTTGTGCGCCATTGCTATTTCAGTACTCGAAGTACGAGTGATGAATGAGCAAAAAGAAGCCTCTGTGTGGCCGCGCATTTTCACAGGAAGAAATATCGAACCAGATGTTTATAGAGTGATGGTTAAAAATTCAGGCGTTGGTCCTGCTCAAATCAAATACTTAGAGGTACGAGTCAACGGCGAAATAATGAAAACCTGGTCTGATGTTTATCGATACAAAAAGTCAGCTGAAAAGTCCGCTGAAAAGTCCGCTGAAAAGTCCGCTGAAAAGTCCGCTGAAGAGTCCGCTGAAGAAGTAGGGTTAGATCAAAGCATTTTAACAAATACTGTTATTTTACCCGGTGAGGTTATTTACGCTTTTGTGGTGAAGGATAAGGTTGCAGAAGAGTTTAGTAATCGTAAGAAACATATCAAACTCAAATTGTGCTATTGCTCAATTTATGAAAAGTGTTGGATTATTGATGAATCATTAAAACGGACTGCAGGTCTTGCCATATCCCGCCAAGTAGAAGCCTGTGAAATTGATCCTACACTCCAATTTTTAAACTAATCCGTTCTCTATAATTAATAAGGAATACCATGCTTAAACTAAAAATAATAATTGTGCTGATGTCTGCAATGTTCTCAGGAACAATTTTCGCCAGTGACCGCGATGATGTCATCAAAGTGGTAGATTTGTTTTATCAGGGTGATCATGAGGGCAGCGCTCATTTTCGAAAGCTGTCTTTACATCCTCAGGGTGCTTATCGCTACATCAATTCAAAGGGTGAATACAAAGAATATTCTTTCACCTTTAAAGACGGCAATGCTGATAAGTCTTATCAGGAGGAGTTATTGAGCATCGATATTCATGAAAAAGTGGCACTGGTGAAACTAAGACTCGCCTTTCATAAAAAAGATGAAGTTGAATATAAACTAATGACGCTACATAAAACGTCAAAAGGTTGGTTAATCACGGGGATTTCGTGGGGCATGGGCATTACAATTAACTAATAGCGATGGGCCTATAAATAGTCTATAACCTTGTTATTATCACCAATAACAAGGTTTATTTATCATTAAACCCAACATCAATCGCCACAGTCAGTCTTATTTTTACAACTTTTCTAACGACTCAATAAAAAAACTGATAGAAATAATGGCAAAACCTATGTTTGTAAATACGGTTCAAGGTTCCAATTTGTTTGGTGAATAGTTCATTTATAACGCGATTAGTTCATGATGTCTTTTAAATACTCTCAATATTACTCATTATTACTCATTATAATGATTCAAACCATTGATACGCCGCTTTATTTTTAGACTTGTTTGCTAAATATAAACCTAACGCCTTGAGCTGTTGACTGTTTTTGTGACGCTTTATAAAACGTTTTATGGTCGTTAATGCCAGGTTTGTTTTATTGTCACCATCAAGTGCCAATGCATATGCGTAAATATATTGACTATTGCTAGGCATTAACACAGTGGCTGACTCGAAGTAATCAATTGCCTTGGCATGTTCAAGCTGCCTAATAAGATATAACCCATATGCGTAGTTAAGGGGCGCTGATTTTGGTAATTTCACCAAGGCTTGATTAAGGGTTTCTAGTTCAAGCTTTGGTATCCGTTTTGTACGATAAAACTCAGCTAAATTAAGGTAAGCGGCATCAAAATAGGGATCGATTGCAATAGCCCCTTTAAACGATGTTTCGGCTTTATCCCATTTCCCTCTTTTAACGTCGAGCAGGCCTTGGTTCAATCGCCCTTCCCCTCGCCAGCTATTATTTAGATTCGCTAGATTTAGCTGCTTAAACGCTTTATTAAAACTTGCCGCCGAGTTTTTTGATAGGGGCACATTAATTAAATGTCTAGCCGCTTCTATTCTCACCGAGCTTAATTTGTCATCTAACAAGGGAGTCACTAAAGCGATACGCTCTGGTTTAGAGAGCAAGCCTGAAACCATAACAGCTGACAATCGTAATAACCCCTCTTGATGATTAAGGTACGGCGTTAAAAGCGTCTCTGAAATAGACTGCATAGACACACCAAGTTGGCTTATTGCTGTGGCCCTAGTGATTACAGCAAGTTGTGTGTCATCGATAATAGCTAGATGTTGCGCTTTAGTGATCCTTTGCCCTTGTCGTAATTTATAGGCATTAATGCGCGTGACTGCCAGCTCTTTAGGTGCCCCATGTGATATCGCTAGTTGCTGCTGCGCCCAGTCATTATCTTTGTCTTGATGACAAGCTAAGCAAGCGTTTGGTGTGCCGAACGCTTTAGATATATCGGGCCGTGGTATTTTAAAGCTATGATCACGGCGCTTATCCACTCCCATGAACGTTTTTTGCGGCATATGACAATTCACGCACTGCGCCCCATCGCTATCCAAGGGGTGCTGATGGTGCTCTTTCACGTTATACACTTCACTGCCATGACAATTAAGGCATAACGCATTGCCCTGTTGTTTTAATTTCATGGTGTGCTTGTCATGACAATCTAGACAATTAACACCGGCTTTAAACATTTTACTTTGCAAGAAAGAGCCGTAAACATAGACTTCTTCGTTAATTTGACCGTCTGCGTAATACGATGGGGCCGTTAATAGCTGAGGTATAAACTGATCTAAAAACGCTTTATTATGCTTTACCCCGTCATTTAACGATGTACGCAGTGAATGACATGCAAAACAGGTATCCATAAACTGATTATCGCGCTTTGGCCCATGCCAACTGGCAGTTTTTTGATGTGCTTGGCGCAGCCAGTACCCCGTATTTTTTGGTGTTTTATCAGTTTTTATAGCTGAAGACTGTTGCTGTTGCTGTTGCTGTTGCTGTTGCTGTTGCTGTTGCTGTTGCTGTTGCTGTTGCTTAGTGTGAGCAGACATATCGCCGTGGCAAGACAAACATCCCACATTAATATTGTCCCATTGACTGTTAAATTGATTTTTATCGCTGTCATACTTTCGCTCGAGGCCGTCAGAATGACAATCGGCGCACATGCCATTCCAATTTTGCAAGGGTTGACGCCAATGCAACCGATCTTGTGGACTAATTTCTTCATGACTATAAAGGTGAAACCACCGTTGCCCCCCTTCTATTTCAGCGCGAGTGTCCCATGAGAAAGGTAATACTTGTAGCGCACCAGGGCTTTCCTCAACAAGAAACTGCTGTAAGGGATAATGACCAAAGGTGTATTTTATCGGGTAAGTTTTACCTTTACCGTTATATGACACTGTGACTTTATGGCGGTCATTTTCAATAAAGAACCTTGCCTGCTGCCCATAGTGTTTAACGGTCTGATTATTGAAATTAGCGGTGATTGAGTTGGCGTCAGCTATGGCCATCGCTTTAGCGTGATCTGAGTGCTGCCATGCTTGTGCGGCGTTAGTGTGACACGAAATACAAGCGGCATTTGAGTGTGCGTTTGTTTTTTCAAAGCTGGTAGTATGTTCATTGGCAGTATTATTAAAGGCTAATGATGAGAAACTACTAAGCAGTAACAACAAAAAAGAGAAACGTACCATCAAAAAACCTTCTTATCTCAAGGGAAACCACGGATAGCTGAATTTCACATTAAATCCAATTACATCCAATAGTTTACAACATAAATTGAGCAAGTATGGTGGGATAATGATGCTTCTTTTTTTGTATGGCTAAATTGATTTTATCAATGATCTTGCTAGGCACCGATTTTCGACTAAACATCAGCGCAACCTCGTTTTTATAAACGACATAAGGGTGCAATTCAATATTCTTAATATCATGCTGGTGCAGGTAATATAGTCCCGATAATTCATCTTCAATAGCAAAATCAACACGGTCAAGGCCCAATAGTCTTATGCGCTGTCTGAGCGTTGAGACGCGCGTGATTTTTGAATGATCATTAATAACTTTTTGATTATAATTGCCAATATAACCACCTCGATTAGACACCCCCATTAATCCAGAATTTACTAAATCGACCAAAGTTTTATTGGTGAGATGCTGATGTTGTGATTTTTTCCAAAAAATCCTAACACGCTCATCACGATAAGGCAGGGAAAACGCTGCATACTCGGCTCGCTTCTCGCTATAACTAGCGCTATAAAGAAAGTCTATATTTCCATTTTGGATTTCTAACTGAGCTCTTTCACTTGACGGCATTTTAACTATGCCTAGACAAATATCAGCTTCATTGAGTACTTGTCTAATGAATTCAATATCAGCACCTGTGGATTTCCCCTTCTCCTCCATATAATAAGGCGGCCATGTTTCAAGGCCTAACCCTAAAGTTAGCGTTGTTTCACACGCTAAACAGCGCAGCGAACAACACAGAAAAATTAATGGAAAAAACAGAATCTTCATCACTTATATACCTCAAGTTACTAAAGTTAACCCTATCGTATATCCGCAATAGCAACAACTATTGTCCTTGATTAAATAGATTACTCAGACATATAAAATGAACACACATTCATATGTCAGCTGAGTGAAAAAACGCACCAAAACCCGCTAAACACCAGTTAGTTAAGGATTTTTATTGCATGTATGCGATAAACCCAACCAACAACTGTACGTTATAACGACAATTTGTGTGCATTTTACAAACAAGATTAACTAGCAACTATTTTGATATGGCTTATGCATCAATAGTCGATTAAGAGCTTTAACCCCCTTTCATCATCGAGGCCATGAGAGGTGTCGCTAATAATTGACTAAACACACGCCACAACTCCTGATGAGAGTCGTTGTTCACTTGTGTGCTCAAATACTGTTTTACCAAGTCTTGGCCATAATTGTAAGTTACTACATAAGCCCGATTATGCTTTATAAACCCAAGACGCTGCTTAGCACGTTCAGGGCTATTTAAGGCATATTTAATCAATAATTCGATGGCTTGTTTTTCATTAATATCACCATCTAAATATTGTTTAGCTACCATGTTATCGGCATAAGACAAGCGATGTAATACTTTTTGAATCGCATAATATTGCGAGACATCATCTGGATTTAAGCCCGCTAATGGAAACAATGTTTGTCGTTCAAAATCAAGACGCTCTTGCCACGGAAAAGCCACCTCAATCCCGTAATTAGCACTGCCCTCTGCCAGTAATGATATAGGGCTATAAAGGTTATAAATACTGTATTCCATCCAGCCAAGTTCATTGACTAAATGACGCTCTATTTGTGCATTAAACACATGATGCCCCGGATAGCCTTCATGCGCAGCTAAATCAATAACACGCTCTATTTGTATCGGATAATCTGTATTGAGTTCAATGAGGCTGTAACTATTGCCCTTGTACCAGTTGTAAGCACTCCAAATTTGATTGTTGGTCAGCTCAACTTTGAAGTTTTCATGTTCAGGTAAATCGATATGCTTTAAGGTGCGCCTACGCGACTCTTCGATAGCGGCATCAAATACATGGGTTAGTTTATCTGTCGGAACCACAAATTGTTCACGGTATTTTGCTAAACGATCTGGCAATGGTTCATGCCCGGGTACAAGTAACTCAAGTTCATTTAAGATCTCGTCAAAATGGGCACTGTCATAATGGGGCACTTTGGCATCATATAATTGACTGCATTCCTCATCAAAACTCAGCAACTTGCCTTGCAATCGATTGATGTAGACCCGTGATGATTTAACTTGAATTAATAAAAACGTGACCCTATGTTTAAGTGCTGCTGATGTTTGTGTTGGCAACGCTTCAATAGCATCTGCTAATGCTTGAGTTTGCTCTAATAGCGAGTCTAGTGGTACAGCGTCAGATTTTGGTTGCCACGCCTTGGGGCCGTAATAAGCATCCACATAGTAAGGACAATGCTGACCAATTTTCAAGGACAGTTTTACATAGCGTTCGGCAAGTAAATTAATGGCAGGAGTCGTGTTTGGCGCAGTCATAAAAAAGCCTCATTAAACGTATTAAGGTGTCAATGAGGCGTATTCTAACCAACTAAAAAGTTGGATACAATATTCAATTATAGTTTAGCTTGTCGCGCCACATAGTTCATCGCGCCAACAATAGCAGCGACTTGTGCATCTACGCAGTTTTGCTCATTAGACAATGGGCTATCAGGGTATACTTCTGTCGTTGTGCAATATTCACGATTACTAAAACCAGCACACAAGCCAAGTTCAGTGGTGGCATAATTTATCACCCCAAATTGGGTTTGTTTGACGCCAATTAAACGGCCGTCATCATCGGTTGGCGCAATGTGCGTTACTTTTTCAACATGCTCGATCACGCAGCGCTGAAAATCATCATGAGGCTTGATAGTATCGCCTACAAGATAAAAACCGTCTGGAATATTCCAGTTGTCATGAGTCTCTGCGTCACGCGCTGCTAATGCGGGTCTAAATTCACTGTTGTCAGTGTCTGTTGTTTCATGCAAGTCCACATGAACATCCACTTTGATAGCAAGTGATTGAACAAAATTCATTAACGCCGCAGATTCGGGTGCTGGGCTATTTTCATAAAATGAGCGGTTAGGATCGATGGCCAAAGGATTCCAGCGATTAATTGTTTCATAACCCCAAGGACTCACACAAAATGCCACCAAAATATTGAAGTCTTTATCATAACTAGCCGCTTCTTTTTCAACAAACGCTAGTGCACCATGAACGCCACTTGTTTCATAACCATGCACACCACCAGTGACTAGCACTGTGGATTTTTCAGAACTCCAATTTTTACTTTTAAACGCCAATAACGGATAGTCGCTCGCGCCGTTGATCACGTCTTTATAAGCCAATTCATTATATTGAATAAGATCTAACAACTCGCTTACGACTGGCAGTGCGGCAATACCTTGGGCTTTTTCGACCACTTGTTCTACATAGCTACGCTTAATTGATTGGGCGTTTAACCATTGTGTTTTTTCGCTATCTGTCCACGGTTGACCAGGGATACCTATTGCATATGCTTCGTTATTATTCATTATTTAAACCTTGTTGTTGCGCCAAACTCACCAATTATTTGCATCTTATTTGAATGCAAATTTAATGTCGGCAAGCATAAACCTCACTTAATTAACTAGCAAGTTAATGCGGGGAATTATAATCGTTTATTTTTAATATATTGATGGAAAATACGACACATTTCGCTTTATAATGCCCACGCAACATTTGACGCTTACTAAGGCGTCGTTTTGCAGTAATTTATACTAATCGGTAATGCCTCTAGGCCGGTTGGTAAACTTTTGAGGTAGTTATGGAGATACAAAATGGAATGGTATATTAGCGTACTAAAAGATTATGCAACATTTTCTGGCCGCGCACGTCGCAAAGAATATTGGATGTTTATCCTATTTAACATCATTGTTTCAATCGTTATTAATGTTGTTGGCGCCGTTATTGGTTTTGAAATGCTAGGCCTCATTTACAGCTTAGCCGTGATTGTGCCTAGTCTTGCCGTTGGTGCTCGCCGTTTGCATGACACTGGTCGTTCAGGTTGGTGGTTATTGATTGGTCTTATCCCTCTAATTGGCGCCATTGTACTTATCATCTTCTTTGTACAAGATAGCCACGAAGAAAATAATTATGGTGAAAACCCTAAATTAGCCGCAGCTTAATTTAGTAGTAAACTTTTAAAAAGGAGATAACCTAGCTGTTATCTCCTTTTTTTATCATTTAATTTTGCTTTTGATAAACGCAATGGTCTCATCTGACAAACAACTCTTTGACACGTAATTCACACCCTTTTTATGGGTGAGCAACAACCCTGCTTCGCTCTCTTTAAGCCTAATGACATCGTCAAATAATAGTACACTATTGACATGGAAAGATTCGGTGGTCACACCCTTATTATCAATCAGCAGTTTCACCTCATGATTGTAGGCTTTACTTAGCATTTGGCGCCATAACCACCATGTTCTTTTATAAAACACACCAAGGGCTTCAACAGCGGCTAAAACAACCACAAAAAATGCCGCGTAATGATTAGTGCCCACAACAAAGAGTAACAACAAGCCAACAATGGCTAAAATGGCCGCCTTGCGATATTTTTCAGTGAAGGACTTGCTAACAACTGATTCATCAAAACATTCGCCGAAATGCGCTTTATCTAGCATAAAAGACGTTTGATAGTTAAATGGGGGATTCATGAAGGTACTCACATTAAAATTTTCGCTAGTGTACCCCGTAATGCCCCTAATTTCATCATCAAAACACGTGTAACTTGGCAACACACATCATAGGATATCTGTTATGATCCGCCTCATTAATCATATTAGGACAATATCATGAAATTACTCGTGAGAAATCTAGCACCATCAACGTCGAAAGCGGCTCTTGAAAAGTTATTTGCACAGCACGGCACAATCCAGTCTTGTGCTTTAGTGTTAGATGAAGAGACAGGAAATTCGAAAGGTTTCGGTTTTGTAACCATGCAACACGTTGGCGAAGCTAAAACCGCCATGAAAGCCCTAAATGGCATGAAATTACATGGCTATCAAATCCGTGTTAAAAAGGCCGTCCCTAAAAAGGCTGATGATTCAGCGACGGCGTCAAGTGATAAAGTCGACGTTAAAAACGACTAATTCGATACGGTGTTACATTAATGGTTGGCGTTTCACCGGCCATTAATTGTGCGATTAGTTCACCACTAACTGCGCCCCACGTTAGCCCTAAATGCTGATGACCAAAATTAAAGTACACTGAACTATTATGTGGACTTCTATCAATGACCGGTAATGAATCAGGCATCGACGGTCGTCGTCCCATCCAACGTGCTTGCTCGCTCAATTGTTCAAGTGTCAACGCTGCCAATTCTGGACATTGCTCTTCACTGATCATCGCCTTGGCATGTGTTAACAACATATCACTACGTTGATAATTAGGCTTGCCATTAATTCCCCCAAATTCAACCGTACCCGCCAGTCTTAATCCGTCTTCCATAGGCGTCATAATGAATTTGCGATCGTCAGAAGCAATGGGACAGGTGAAGTTGACCTTAAAAGGTAACATCAAGTGATAACCACGCTCTGATTCAAGGGGCACGTTATAACCAAGATTTTTAGTTAAAGATTTACTAAATGCCCCGGCGCACACCACCACCTTATCAAAGGCTTTGTCTTGTTGTTCGGTGCTAATAATAGGCCGAGGATCATCAGTAATCACATTAACGTGCTCTGTGACTATTTGTCCCCCTAATTTAACAAATCCCTGTCCAACGGCTTCACACAGCGCTAATGGGTTAATGGTATGGCCCACATCGGTAAAAAATAGTGCGCCCTTAACATTATTTGATAATTGCGGCGCCATTATTTTTAACGCCTCTTGTTCTAGATACTCAATGCCAACACCACGTTCTTGATACATCGCCATCGTTTGCTTGATAAGAATTTCATCGATGTGTTCAAACGTTAATAATGATCCGTTACAGGTCATTAAATGCTGGCAACCCAATTCATCAACTAATGATTGCCAACTAGGGATCGCTTGCTTATTTAAGCGCTCAATCGCCTGACTGTTTTGCAAACGCGTGCTCTTGCCCATCTGAATCATAAAACGTATAAACCAGGGTAATACAGTGGGGAAATAACTGGTCTTAATACGAAACGGGCCTAGGGGATCCAATAACATTTTCGGTAACTGAGCTATTAACGAAGGATCTGCCAGTGAAAATATTTGCTCTGTTGCAAAATGCCCCGCATTACCAAATGAAGCCCCTTGGCCTAATCCATTAGGCTCAAAAACGGTCACACTATATCCTCGTTTTTGAAGTTGATAGGCGGTATTAATACCAATGACACCACCACCGATAACGGCCACGCTTTGCATTTTTTTCATTAACTGTGACTACCTTAAGATAAAACCTTGTTGAAAAATGTCTGCCGGATCTAGCATAAACTGATGAACACCTGTTATCCATGCGCGGCCATGAACTTGCGGGATAACCGCGTCATATTGATAAAATTTATCACTAGGCAGCGCCGCGACTTTCATTTGCCCATCAACAATACTCTCAATGGTTATTTGTTGATTATGTTCAACTTCACCTTTTGCATGCAATAAGGCAATACGACCAGCCACACCTGTACCTGTTGGACTACGGTCAACTTCACCTTCTGCAAAAATACACACGTGGCGAGAGTGCGAACTGCTGTTAGTGGTTTTGCTTGAATAAAACATGGTGCCGTATAAAAAGCCTAAATCAGGGTCACGAGGATGCGTTAACGTGTGCTTTTTCATAACGGCGTGTTTGATTTTTCGGCCTAACTCGATCAATTGATTGACATTATCCACGCCACAACTCACATCAATGGCGTCGGCGTCAACATAAGCATAATAAGCACCGCCAAAACCAATATCGTAATTAACCTTGCCAAAGCCTTCAATTGTTACCTCACAATCAAGCGCATGAGCATAAGATGGCACATTGTCAAACCACACACTGATAACACCTTGGGAGTCACGGTCGACCCACGCAGAAATAAGGCCAGCCGGGCTGTCTATTCTTATATTATGAGGAAAGGTTTGTGGCACTATATGTTCTAGTTGAACCATAACCTTACAAGTGGCTATGATGCCGTGACCACACATGCTGCTATAACCTTCATTGTGTAAGAACAGCACACCAAAATCACTATCATCATTAACTGGTTCAGTTATCAATACACCATACATATCCGCATGTCCGCGTGGTTCAAACATTAGGATTTGACGATAGTGGTCTAAATTATCCTGCAAGTAACGACGTTTTTCTAACATAGTTTCGCCACATACTTCAGGGTAACCACTGGTGATAATACGAAGAGGCTCACCTTCTGTATGTGCATCTATCGTATGGAACGTTGTTAAGCTTTCGATTTTGGTTAGATTAAAACTCATTAATTCGCCTGATTTTCAGTAAGTTAAAACATTTTTCAAGTTAATCTTATTTAACACTTGGCAAACATTCTGTATTGTATACAATATACCTAAATCGTGTGGCGGATACAATATTAGCTACACACAAATATTAAACTCAAGGGTTTATTTAATGAGTATTAATTGGAACGGTGTATTCCCAGCTACCTCAACACAATTTAACGATAAGTGAAGCACTGGCTAACCGTATTGATTTATCAAAATATAACGTAGATTAAGTAATAATTGCCTTGAATAAAGGATAAAACATTAGGATAGACTAATGAATACTCGATTTATTGCGTAAAAACATATTCCCGTCACCATTCAATCGATGGATAGCGGGAAACAGTAGCTGAGCTCGAGATAATCGGGCTCAGCTTTATTGTCTAGGAGCTTTGTCATGCGAAAAGGTACATTCTTTTGTGTAGACGCCCATACTTGTGGCAACCCCGTTCGTCTCGTTACCAGTGGTCATCCCAATTTAGTGGGTGAAACCATGAGTGAGAAACGCCAGGATTTTTTAATCAACCATGACTGGATCAGACAGTCTTTAATGTTTGAGCCTCGCGGCCATGACATGATGTCTGGATCTTTTTTATACCCTCCCTGTAGTGAAAATAGCGATGCAAGCATCTTGTTTATTGAGACAAGTGGCTGCCTGCCTATGTGTGGACATGGAACTATAGGGACAATTACAAGCGCAATTGAAAATGGGCTCATTGTTCCTAAGACCCCAGGAAAGTTAGTTATTGATGTTCCTGCAGGTCAATTAACCATTGAATATAAACAAACTGGTGCTAAAGTTGATTGGGTAAAAATCTATAATATTGCTAGTTACCTAGCTCATCAGGATAAAGTCATTGATGTGCCAGGACTAGGACAACTTATCGTAGATATTAGCTACGGTGGTAACTACTATTGTATCGTAGAGCCACAAGATAACTTCCCAGGCTTAGAACATTGGTCAGCCAGTGACATAATTCACTGGAGCCCAATTGTTCGTAAAGCCGCCAACGAACAGCTCAGTTGTGTTCATCCTGATGATGAAACGGTTTGTGGCATCAGCCACCTTCTTTGGACTGGTAACCCTACCAAAGAAAATAGTCATGGAGCCAATGCTGTTTTTTATGGTGACAAAGCTATAGACCGCTCCCCTTGTGGAACTGGTACTAGTGCTCGAATGGCGCAGCGTTTTGCTAAAGGGCAACTAAGCAATGGTGACATTTTTGTTCATGAAAGTTACATCGGCAGCCAATTTATTGGGCAAATAGAAAGTGTGACCACCGTAGGGGAATATCCTGCGATCATGCCGAGTATTCAAGGCTGGGCACAAGTTACTGGTTATAACCAAATTATTGTTGATGATGAAGACCCTTACGCCTTCGGATTCCAAGTTATTTAACAGATAAAGAGAGTAAAAAATGATTGAATTGACAGGTAAACATTTTATCAACGGCCAGTGGACAAATACAACTGCCGAAACTTTTTCAAGTGCGAACCCTAGTACTGATAGCAACAACCCGTGGACCTTTTTTGATGCAAGTGATGCAGATGCAGCCAGCGCTGTTGAAAGCGCACACGTTGCTTTTCGTCAATATCGCCGCACAAGCGCAAGTGAGCGCGCAGAACTTTTACAAGCGATTGCCACTGAGATTGAAAACTTAGGCGAGCAGTTAGTACACGCAGCAATGAGCGAAACAGCATTGCCACAAATGCGCATTGAAGGCGAACGAGGCCGTACTTGTGGTCAACTGCGCGCTTTTGCTAACAACTTATTGAACCCAATTAATCCAGTATTTATCGATCATGCACAGCCTGAACGTCAACCATTACCAAAAGGTGATAGTCGTTTGACCAATATCCCACTGGGACCGGTTGTTGTTTTTGGCGCCAGTAACTTCCCATTAGCCTTTTCAACGGCTGGCGGTGATACAGCATCAGCACTTGCAGCTGGCTGTAGTGTCATTATTAAAGGTCACCCTGCTCACCCAGCAACGACTGAATTAGTGGCTCACGCTATTGAGCGTGCTGTGGCTAAAACAAATATGCCAAGTGGTGTATTTAACATGGTTCAGTCAACAACAGCGAGCGTTGCACAAAAACTTGTTCAACATCCTCAAGTTAAAGCTGTTGGTTTTACTGGTTCACAAAAAGTTGGTGACATCCTTAATAAGTTAACTCAAGAACGTCCAACGCCAATCCCGTTCTTTGGCGAGCTGGGTAGTACTAACCCACAGTTTATCTTGCCTCAACTTCTAGCAAAAAATGCTGCTTCATTAGCGAATAATCAAGTTGCTTCAATGCTAATGGGTCATGGTCAATTTTGTACTTCACCAGGTATCGTGATTGTTGAGAAAACTGCTGGTATCGATACGTATTTAGAAACGATTGGACAAGCGGTTAGTGCTGCAGCTGCTGGTACTATGCTGACTAAGGGTATTGCAAAAACCTACGAAGCACAGTTAACAGCATTGACAGCTAACTCAGCATTAACATTAGTAGCACAAGGTGAACACGGTTCAAGCGAGTGTCAAACACCAGCCGCTATGTTAAGTGTGTCAGCAAGTGATTTCTTAGCTGATAAAGCCTTGCATGAAGAAATATTTGGCCCATGTGCCCTTGTTGTATTATGTGATAACGCTGAACAAGTTAACGATATTGCCTTGTCTTTAGTAGGACAATTAACAGCAAGCATCTTCGGTACTGACGATGATTTACTTAATGCAGTTGATCTCATTGATGACGTAGCACAAAGTGTTGGTCGTTTAATGTTTAATCAACTACCAACAGGTGTTGAAGTATGTCATTCAATGCAACACGGTGGTCCTTACCCAGCATCAACGGCTCCGCAAACAACTTCAGTTGGTAGCCAAGCTATTAATCGCTTCATGCGCCCTATTTGCTTGCAAAATATGCCTGTCGCTATTTTACCTGAAGAATTAAAAGATAACGCTAACCATCCACAAGTTGTTATTTAGGTTTATTTTCAGTTAATTGTGACGAAAATAAAGAAAAGAGGCTTAATTGCCTCTTTTCTTTATCATGTCCTTATATTTTGTAACAAAAAAGACTAGTATGAGGAATAATAATTCTAAAAATGTAATTTGCTGCCATTATCATGATTAATAAAACCCCTATCGTCCATAAAACGCGTACTCAAGTTGTTGTTGAAGTGCTACGCGAACGCATCTTATCTGGTGATATCGTAGCCGGAAAACCTTTACGCCAAAGTGCACTAGCTGCTGAACTCA
>Ga0209396_1000689_pt1 | contig 38929 bp, 35 predicted proteins | sample GOMGulsemesocosm_6_FD_184638 | JGI IMG/M metagenome (GOLD analysis project Ga0209396, IMG submission 184638) | Methane-oxidizing microbial communities from mesocosms in the Gulf of Mexico - GOM8C Gulf of Mexico (SPAdes) (version 2) | ecosystem: Environmental > Aquatic > Marine > Cold seeps...
CGTTCAATTTGGGTGCGGCATAATCTAGAGAACTTTAAAAAGCGCTTAAGGGCCCTAGAAGAAAAGTTGGCTAAGGACGGGATTATTCTCAGTGATGCCCAAGTTGCTGCTCTTGAAAAGAAAAAGCATGATGATGAGGCTTGTGGTGAAATTGAAACCGCTCACCCTGGTTACCTGGGCTCTCAGGACACCTTCTATGTGGGCAACCTCAAGGGCGTGGGCCGTATCTATCAACAAACCTTTGTAGACACTTACAGCAAGGTAGCATTATGCAAACTCTATACAACCAAGACTCCCATTACCGCGGCGGACATACTGAACGACAAAGTACTGCCGTATTTTGAAGAGAATGGGTTGCCCATGCTGCGCATACTGACTGACCGAGGTACAGAGTATTGTGGCCGTGTTGATCACCATGATTATCAACTTTACTTGGCGATAAACGATATAGATCACACCAAAACAAAGGCTATGTCACCGCAAACAAACGGCATATGTGAGCGCTTCCATAAAACGATTTTGAATGAGTTTTATCAGATAACCTTTAGGAAAAAGTTATATACAAATATGGAGGACTTACAAAAAGACTTAGACGTCTGGGTAGACTATTATAATGATGAACGAACTCATCAAGGCAAGAAATGCTGCGGGCGAACACCCAAAGAAACATTGCTTGATGGTAAATCGATTTGGGCTGAGAAAAATCTAGCTCAAATCTAAACTGACAGACACCTTTGAAAACGGGCAACTGTCAGATCAAGTCTGAGCTACTACAATTTAACTCTGGAAAACCGGCTTTACCATATTCATACATTACATCAGCCCAGTCTAAACCCTTCGCTGCATCAGGAATCTCCTGGTGAGGAATGCATCTTATGAGCTTACCAGGCCACTTATCCTCTATTAGACGCTCTTCAAGATCATTCATGGCAACCGTACCGGTACCTGACCGGTCCTTATCCTCAAGACCAATTAGAGTTTCACACCAAGAAGGTGGCTGAAAGCTCCGCACATTCCTCTCCGCCACCAGGGGCCACACCTGGATGCCGAACCCTTCTGCACCGGCTAAACCCGTTTCAATCCCTTCAGAAATACCTAGGGTGGTGCTCAAAGGTTTTATTGCCGGGATAAGCCGACCAGGCAATTCACTATGGCTACTCTTTACGGGAAAAATCCATTTCCCCCATACAGGGTGCTTTCTAGCATCTTTGGTTAATCGGGTCTGATGGACGGTTAGTGGAGTTCCATCGGCAGAAAATATAGTGCTTATAATCGCAGGGACCGTATCCACGTGTTCCTTACCCTTATAGATCTTTAAACAAGGTTGAAACCTAATGAAACGGCCATCAAGCAAATCTGGGTTGAGCCTACGGGTAATTCTGAAATAATCCCTGCCCAGTACCGCACCGGGATCTTGTATTGATATACAGGTAGAGTGTATGTCGTTTAGCGTCTTAGAAATCCACATGTCTTTTTGTAGGTCCCTCTTTGCTCTATCGCGTTCAGAGGCTTCAAATTTGAGCTTCGCTTTTGTCAGGTTCCGTTGCAACATCCCAGGTTTGTCATCAATAGACATCCCTAAATGTTGCCCTACAGCATCTGTAGCCTCTAAAAACGACCACCCATTGATTTCCATCAATGAGGCATACCCATCGCGGATACCGCAGGTACAAACCGTAGTACCATTTATAGTAAAAGAAGAACCAAATTTGGACCCTTCTGCCCTTCTAATATCGTTTTTCCCACCATGAAAGGGGCAATCGACGTGAACACCTTTTTTAGCAAAAACGACATCACTCATAGATGGCGCCAAGGATGAAAGTATCGATGACCATTCCCCACGGGATGCTGCCAGTTCTTTCACTTTTCCAGCATCCAGATGCTTATGGTGATCCACTATTTGTCCCCTTATGCCGGGTAAACTTTGATTAATTGTTGATGATGTTTAGACAGAGGTGGTAAAAGGATTTAAATAAGCCCTAAGCTTATTAAAATCCTCTCTTCAAGAAGGGAGTAGAGGTGCCCTTTCATTAGAAAGGGGCTTTAGGGTATCTAAGCAGAAAGTAGCTCAGATTGTTGTTTCAATTCAGAAACCGAGCATGTGAAAATTACAGTATCATTGCGGAAAGCAATCATATTTTCTTGAGTGTCGTCCATTTCGATGCGTGTAGCTTGCTTCAAAAATGATAGAGCATCCAAAGGAAGTCCATCAAAAGGGGTGTTCTTAAGCTGCTTTGCTAACTTAATAAAATTAGCATGTTCGCCAGATTTAAAGGTTAAGGCCATAAGATGCTCCAGGGAACATCGACCAAATAGGACGGATGCCCTAATAGAAAGGTAGTGAAAAGACGAGAAGTCTAGAAGATCGAGGTTTTAAGCAAAAATAGCTTCAGAAGCAGCTATAAGGTTCATATTTACATTAGCATCAGTCGGGAAGATTCCGTCTTGAGTCAATTGGGTGTGAGCCAAAGATTCAATATCATTTAAGTCAACGCAAAATCCGTCGGCATAAACAACATCAATTTCTAGGCAGTGATCATCAATACTTACATTGATGCGATCGATCAAATTCGAAGAGTTATTCATGAGTGAGTTCCAATTTTGAGTGTTAACCCAAAAGAAACACCACCCATAGACTGGAGGTATCCTCCAGGTTAGGGGGTAGTAAAAAGATCCAAGGATCTAGAAACTGACGTCTTCCGAGCTTTTAATACAGTAAATAAAGAGAAGGTAGTAAAAGCTTTAGAAGCTACAAATTGTTTTGAATAAACTCTGAGAATTTACTCAAAGCAACCAGCAAGGTTTAATATATAGAATTGGTCAATAAATCGACTAGGACAAGTCCTAACTTGAAAAATACTACCTAGAAGTAGCTTTGTAAACAATGAAGCTCGAAATAATCGAATTAGATTCACCTATCATAGTCTAAATTGGCATAAATAGACCATTTCCGGAGTATTAGGCAGTATTTTTTGCAGATTTAAAGCTATATCTGATAAGATAATTCATAAATCACAATCTACACCACGGATACGGAAGTCACACGGATTGATATGGAAAGCTTATTTGACGAATATACCAAAGATTTGAAGGTTCCCTCCCTTACGCTATTTAATTCATTGGTTGAAATAGCAAATAGGATGATTGATACCTGGGTTGAGTTGCCACAAGATCATACATACCAACTAGAATTAGGTCTTACTTTTAAAGAGTTTAGAGAGTCAAGAAGGATACTTGAGAGTAATAGATTTATTGAATTCGATGATTCATCAGACATCTTGCACTTTAGGGTTTTACCTTTAGTTTGTATCAAAGCCGTATAAAAAAGATTTAGAGTCGTACAAGATTATTTTTCAGCTGGAATAGGAAGTTTGCGCAATGCAACTATACATACCTATAAAGGCACTGATAGCAGACCAATTGTTAAATTAATAGATAACCATGATTTAACGAATATTGAAGTTTACTGCTATATTTATCAAATATATAAAACAACTTAGTTGTAAGAGGTCCTCATGGTGGATAATAAAAAACTACATAACGGCATGGAAGCGGCACTGTGATTCAAAAAAAGATAGTGAGCATTAATCAGCCGTTATTGGCTAAAGAATATTTCATTGAGCTATGCCGAATAATGGGGGTCTATAATGATCGTCATTTCAAAAGTAAGCTTAAAAAATACATAGTTAATCATGAGCTACCTTATTCTGGTGATCCGGAAAATACTTATGGAGAGAATATATGGATGGAGATCATCCGAGAGCATAAGCCCCCAGAGAAACGTATTTCATATAGACATGCTAAGTCTTTCGCAAAGAAATATAACATTTCCTCACAAAGAGAATGGACTGGGTTTGTACGTAACATTGCAGCCGTGTGTGAACTTCCATTTCCTCACAATGCACCAAGCTATTACGGACTTAGGAACAAGTGGGTAAACTGGAAAGATTTTCTCGGGAACTCACGGTTAAATCATCAAGAGTTACATGCTGCTGTATTGAATTACAAAGACGCTAAGAATTTTGTCTTAAAACTAGATATTACCTCAGCAAGCGAATATAGAGAGCTAATTACGTCAAAGCTAATTAAAAGAGAAACTCTCCCCTCTAATCCTGACAAGTTTTATTCAGATTGGGAAACTTGGACAGAATTTCTTGCACCCAAATACGTATCATACGAAAAAGCTCAAATGCTCTGTATTAAAGCAGGCATAAAAACTCGTAAGGACTTTCAAGAAACCAGACCGAATAAGGTTCCGAGCGCTCCTTATACTTATTATTCAGAAGATTGGGTTTCGTGGCCGGATTTCCTAGCCACTGAAAACAGATCTTACGGTAGCGCAAAGTAAATTAGAGTTTCTGGTTACTGTTCAGGTCTAAAGGCCAGCTCAACACAGAGTTGGTCTTTAGTGATCCATTTATCCACTATTTCTGAGTACACCCTCCCCTGCTGCGTTGCATTCATTCTATAAGAATACGCATTTATCTCTTCACCACCAGATAGTTTCACTTCATTAGTGGAAACTTGTTGAACCATTGTTTCTGCTGTATTCGCAACAAAGTATGCATCCCCAGTTGCCTTGGCGATGAATTCAGCATTATCTAAAGTATTATCAACACAAAATGTGCTCTCTGGATCTCCATTGGCTTGCATTGATGCGACGGCCAATATGATCAATAGCTTTTTCATAAAACCCCATTTACAATCAATTTATGTACAATTCAATGAAAACACGAATTAGAAAGGTGTCAAGAGGTTCATTTTGCTTAAAGCACCGATAAAACACGATCGTCTGATCACAATCGTTGGTCAATTCCCACTGCCCACATTCATGACTACTTCAACCTTTCAAAAAGCATTTAAAAATGTGCCTGATGACGTCTACAGGGCACGCATGAAGGAATTGAAGAGTATGGTACCCATTATTGCAGGTTTTATGAAAACTGTTCCTACACAAGCTTTTGAGTTACCTACCGGACAAATTGAGCTTTGTTTACGAAAGGAGAAAGGCAGGCTGGTTGTTGAGGCAAATAGGCCGGTTATTCTTAGAATAGTTGAATAAAAGATATTGCCGGTAATTAAACATTACCGGCAAGCGAATAGTAGCTACTGACTAGGCAGTAAATTCATTGCTTCTACCTTTTTACGGAATGAGTCATCCAGACTAAGATTCGTAACTTCCAATTTTGATAAGGCTGAATAGTATTGTCTATCCACAAGCTTTATTCGAGCATCGATACGCTTCATCAAATCGCTACTGAATAACTCGGTGTTATTTGGCCATTGAATATTAAATGCTGCCTGATGGGCCGCATCTAGAAAGTGGCTTAACCAGGTGTGGATATAGGATATTAAAAAGCGGTCTTTGACCTCCTGGTAATATTTATTCTTTTCTTCTGGTATACGCGATAAAACATCCAACCGGTCAAATGTTGAGTGAGAGCCAAACTTGGCCATAAATGTCTTTTCAGCAACAGTGTAAGCCGCAGCCGCACCTCCATCTGTTAAACCCAGTTTCGCCACGATTCCTTGAGAACCAGCATCACCTTCCATCATTTTAACAAAATTAGATTTTAGATCGTCAAGTTTAAAATCCATACTTGCGGGCGAAGCACAACCATTACCTGGGTCCGCAACTGTTACATCAGGGCACTTGAGAGCCATAGTTTTGTTTACAACCGCAGCATCGTAGTTATTTAATGTATCAAAATCTATCCATGGTTCGATTGGATCGATAATAGTATTTTCAGCCGATACTTTATATATAGAAGAGCCTATTATTGAGAAGACCAATGGAAGAACAACATCTTCTTTATCTTCCAATCCACCAAGTTGACCCGATATAAGTTCTGCAAATCCTCCCTTTTGCGTCAACCAAAATGATATATTCGCACCAGTTACCATGAGCGCCTCATTTTTATCCGTCATTCCAGACGCAGTCGCAGCTGATGTCATATCCGCACTAGTAACCGCGCCTGAGTTAAATTCAAACATTGCATCGGCTTTATCATCAACATGACTGGCTTTAGTACCTAGATCAGAATAAGAATTTGAAAGCTGTTGCTTATAGTCATCAAATTGAGTGGAGTCGCCAGATAGACCACCAACAATCATATTGGCTGCATCGCAACTCCCCATGAGGGTTTTATTCATAGTATCTTGTAGCTGATATAGCCACTCCATACCATCAGAGCAGGCACTACATTGGTCCTTAATAAATGTCACAAAAGTAAATGTAGCGAGAGCACCTGCATTTGAAGTCACATTTTCTAACCAACTAATAAGTTCATCTTTAGAAATGAGAGAAAAACTGCCTCCATACACGTCAATCCCGTTACAGCCGCCTTTTATGGATGGAGGAGTAATAGCTAGAAGATTAGGAGCAGGTGACATGGGTACCCTAATCCTAATATAACCACCCGTAGTAACCGTTCTATCACCAACTTTATAGGTCCCCGGCGCACCAGTTAATGTGGCATCATCAAAACCGCTCAAGAGCGAATCTTGAAGGCTAGCATGTCCAAGTTGCGCAAATAATATAAAAGCAAAAGACAATAAAAATTTAAATAGTTTCATCGATTAAGACGCCTCTTTCTTTAGTACTAAATCCATATGGCGCTTGACCATATTGACTATGTCTGAGGATTTAAAATCCTCTACTTTATCTTCACCAATCTTTAGTTCAGAAAAGCTATATGGATCGTACAAAACATTTATATAGTTCTCTGTTTCTTTATCTAACCAACCAGCAAAACTGGCAGCGTTTAGAATACTCTTATAAAACATATTTTTACTGACCAGGCCTCGCGTGATTTGTAAGAATTCTTTATTTTTAAGGTTATAAGCAAACACTGATGGAAAGGTCTTAATATTGAATTCCTCAGCCTTACTCTTATCAAATTTTATAGGTATACCTTTTAAGTACTTTGAAGTAGGAGCTTTGTTGTCGGTTGCTACGATAATTGCCGGTGTATTGTGCTTTTTGATTAGCTCATCATAAATTCGAAAAGATTGTTCACACAGCAGGCAGTTTTCAGAATTGTAAAAAATCCATAAACCAATCTCACGAGAGGACAACAATTTATCTACCACAGACTCACGTCGTCTAATGTATTCAGCCCTATGTTCTAGAGAACCCATTTGAGTCGATACACTTTTATGAGATGCATCCAGGTAAGGGTCAGCTGAAGCAAATCTAACAGCAGCTTGTGCTAGCACTTTTCCACGATCTCTAATAACTTTCTCCATATATAGCATCGCAAGTACATTATCAGAGGTTGGATTGTCTCCAGCTAATTGTCTAAATTTTGGCAAGTTTTCCTTTATCCAAGCAGATGACATAGGGGCATGTTCAGAAGTGCCCATGTAAATAGCATATTCCTTAGCTATTGCTTCTATGGCTTGTTTGTCTTCTGGACTCTTTTCATTATAAAAATGCCAAGAGTTTGAATCTTTAAGCCAGTTCTTCACAGTAGTCTTCTCTGCATTAGAAAACATTGAGAAAACCAACAAAAATAGACCTAAAATAATATGATTCATTTTTTTACACCGAATTATTAATCGCATGAAGTTGAGATAAGGACATGATTGTTAGTCAACATAACCTGACCATCTTTGTCCCTATAATGTAAATCTGCGTATATTTCTAACCCACCGCCATTCCAAAAAGAACCACACCACCTAATTGTATAATTAGATCTTTCTGAAACTATGATGGAGGGGGTAGAACAACTGGATACCTGAGTGGTTTCACTGCCAATGTTATAACTAAGCGAATACTCATAGTAAAAAGATGGGTAGGGTCCTATTTGGCAATAATTATTCTCCATGGCTATTTCTTCTGTCTTGCCATTACCACAAATCGAATAGAAATCACTTCCCCCTTCACGTTTATATTTAACCAATACCGTTTTAGATGACAATCTCTCATCGACTTCACAATACTCTAACCCTCTAGGGGATGAGACAGACGCACCATCAACCCATCCACATTCTCCAAAATACTGTTTAACACCATTAGTATCTAGGTAGTTAGCTATTACGTGAGTATCAATAGTTGTCTCGGTATAAGCCGTGTCGCAGATATCGTATTGGTAATTGAAATAAGTGGTATATCCAGCAACAACACCACAAGCACCATGAATCTGCTTAACGCCGTTATTCATATAGAAAGCATGAAATAATGTTGCAGTTCCTAAAGCAGTAGCCTCAATACCACACTGTTCATAACTGTATGGCTGAAGGATACTTAAGCCTTCAATGTCTGCACACTGGTCAGTATAGTTTCTCGATCCATCCTGAATATAGTAAGGTTTGAATTGTTCAATATAACCATCACTACGCTCGACTAAACCACAAGATTCAAATTCAAATGGTACGTAGTAACTAACCCCTTCAACATATCCGCAGTCATTATTCTGGATAGCGGAGCCGTCAAGCAAGAAACTTGATTTCATTAAGGTGGTGGTACCCGTCGCATCTATGCGCAGGCCACACTCCTCATAAAGAAGGGGTTGTATTTCGTCCTGGTGACAGGAAACCATTGTTTCAACATTGCCTTCAATATTAACCAGTGTTTGACGACTAATTAACATATTTGGAGGTGACTTTTGAGTTCCACAAAGTTCATCATAATGTGGGTAAATTATTGAATCACCTTGAGCGAAACCACAAATTTGTGCCTGGAAATCACCTACGCCCCCTGTAATCATCGAAAGCGAAAACGCGCTATAGCTGATTCTGCCTGGAACATCATGTTGATAACCACAGGCTGTTGCTTCAACCGGGAAAGGTTGCGGAGTACAAATCTCAACAGTCTGCCGTCCATCAACATCTGACATAAAGTATCGATTCATACTTGCTACATACACTGAACCGGTCCAACTCACACTGCACATATCAAATCGATGAAGGAAGGCTTTGGATTCATCTTCATAAGCTTGACAGCTTTCCCGATCAATACGCTCACCATCATCGTCATAAACAAAACGTTGCAACTTTTCGACTGAATAATTTAATGGATTGAAGTCATCGTAACCACAGACCTCATAGTTTTGTGTGTATAAATTATCAAGCAACAATTCTTGGCGTGTTTTCTCTCGCTCTACCTCTATGATTTCATTTTCATAGGGCTCAAACTTTTCCTCTGCATTTATGCTGGCAGTTGCAGCTTCAGGATCATGCGAGATCTGACCTACTAAATCAGCCATATTTTCTTCCGCGAAGAACTCTTCGGCTGACATCTCCCCAGCCCTGGTAAGTACCACACCATTTGCTTCTTGAGCATCAGTATAAGGGTTACCTTCAGGTGATACGCCCCCCACGGCTTCATGATTGGACGCAGGTATCAAGCCTTCGTCATAAAGTGTATTGACCCATCCATCTAAAGTTATTTGATCCCAATCTAATGCACCTAACTCATCGAAACTAAATCCCTCACAATTTTCAGGATTAACTGCTAGTTGACGACCATTAATATTTTTATCATAAATTTCTTTATTAAGGTGTTTTGCGAATGCAGAATTGTAGCAGCAGTAATACGACCTTCTAGTAGCACAACCACCAAAAGGAGTATCCTCTACACAAGCAGTATCGTATAAAATACATTGGTCTGTTGCTTGTTTAAATGATGTATTAAAATCCTCTGTATCACATGCAGTTAGTCCATCATAAACAAGTTTAGCAATGACATAAGCAGTATATACAGACCCCACGACTGATAGAGCGGAACTAAGTCCAGCCATCGTGCTTGAGGTGCCTACAGTTGATGCTCCCGCAGCAGTTGCACTAGAAGCACCACTCTCAGCGGCAGCAGCTACTGCCTGTTCCGCTGCGGCATTTACAGCTGCTTCTGTGGCTTGTTCAGCAAAATATTCAGCCCACATTGCAGCAACAGAGTCAGTTATGGCTGTAACGACTTGCGCCTGTAATGCTTTAAAATACTCTGTCTGAGAAACCGCAATGGCGAGCATGATCATGTCACCAGTCGTAAAATCAGTTGGGTTTTCACAACAGTTCTTTTTACCTAAACCCACTACCGATACCATACTTCGACATGACGACTTTTCCCCACCAAATAACACACAACTTGAAGGTTCATTACCTTGACAGTCCCCCTCTTGCGAAACAATAGTTGCAGCCGTCAACATCCCGGCTGCTCGGCCAAAAGACTCTGAAGCTTCAACAGTTTTATTATTACATTCAGAGTCTTCGCCAAGACATGGAATTGGAGATGTACAAACTACACTTGGATTAGGGCTAGGGGTGACAATTTCTAAATCCTTAGCACACTCATATGTACGCGCCCTATATGTACAAACACCAGTAATGGAATCCATAACCTCACATCTTTCTTCAATTACATTACAATCTGAATCATCATTAAATGTTCGACAACTACTACTGACTTCAACGGCTTCTTCTAATGTACTGCCACCATCTGTATTAGAAAAATGAGACCCGTAACACGAAAATGTACCGTCATCACAAAGTGTTGCCTGGTTAACGGATACCAAATATTTTCGTGCCTGTGCTTCATAGCAAACGGCCTGAGGATTGCTTTTCTCTCCTGGATACATCTCTGCCATAAATGGGTAATCTGCAACAGTTGTTGTTACTGGTAGTTCTGAGATACTCGTACGCTCAACCGCACTGTCAGTACAAACCCAAGTATCATTAGAAAGATTATGAGGCTTAGTAGTTTGGTCAGATTCCGAAACAGCTCTACCAACTACGTTATTTATAATCGGACCACCAATAACATCAATTGTTAATGAGTCAGGATGGGTAACACAACCAGCTGGATACTCTGTAATCGTTTCTATAAGCTTCGGGTGGGTGAAACGAATTGTAAAATTTGTGATACCGAAGTTTAGTGGTACAAACCCAAAGTTCTTAACAACCGATCCACCATAATTCCAATGAGTACTACCTCTAGTGTGACTGAAAGGGTCATCCGACAAAGGCACCCCTACATAATTAAATCCATCAAGACTGATATAGGACCCTTCATTTAATGCATTTATTAAATCCAAACGACGTTGCTCAGCTCCACTATCTATAACACCAAATTGCCAGTCATCAAATGTTGAAGTTGTAGCAGGTCCACTATAAGAACCATAAATACATTGAACATTATCCTCCTGATTAGTACCTGTACATTTAAGGCCAGCACTACTCGTGTAGTTTTCACTATGTGCCTGTGTTCCTCGATAATTTGTAAAACGTCTATGCACTCTTGTAGTTGAAACACTAGGTTCACCCCACTTAACAACTCCCGGCATAGTTACAAATGTACTTCCTGCTATGCCATCCCGATGCTGATCAGAATGAGTTGATGAAACTAAAGCTGATATGGCAGATTTCCTCCTAATGTTACGGTTTAGATAACTTTCTGGAGTATCCTCAGGCACATAACTCGCAGCCATTGGAAAGTCAAACATATCATAACGGGGCCTTATATTTCCTGACCCATTCTCATAAGTTGGTCCTTCATTTAACATGTAATCATAGACATAGTCGGGGGAGAGACCATCACGACATTGAAATGAAGTGAAGCCATAGCTTGAGGTCTTATCCACCTTGCCCATATACTGAGTATTAGTCATATGTCCTGGGGTTTTACAAACATAGAGTGCACCGTCTACGAAATCCCAAGGCTCTGTTTCCCAATGTGAATCCTGAGCATAAACTCGAATACTATTCTCACCTTCTATCAGGAACCTCTCAGGATGTTCAATTGTCATTCCATAGGATCGGATAATTTGATTATTCAGTAACACCACTACAGAGTTACTTGGTGTTTCTATGTCCAAATCGAATTCAATCAGATCAATATCACTTACTTCAAAGGAAACTTGTCCTTCACCATTAGTAGAGATCTGATACTCAGTCGTATCGCCATCAATCGATTGCGTATCGTAATCATTGAAATAATGCGATGGTGTCCTCAGATCTCTTTTAACATTACATGAAGCCTCCATATATAGATCACCGGTTAATTCCGAACAGTCATGTGTTTTGCTAATGTTTCTAGTCTCTGTAGAAGAACCGGGGTCCACAGTACGGCAAACAGTGCCGCTTTCTACGCCACTTTCCATTTGGTTGTAAATTTCTAAAAATGGGTTTGTATCAGAATCCTGGTTAGTTAAAGTCATGTTATCAACAAGACTTTGAGTACCGGTATCAGGTGTACGATACTCTTGAGAGTCTTTGTGAGTGTTGAGTAGGCGGTAGGCCCTACCTTCTTCCGTATCAGATGCATTGATAGTATCTTTAAAATTATTACTATGAATCTGAATAGAACTCTTAGAACTAAAGTTAATGTCTTTTGCGGGATCACCGAGTTGATCGGACGAATTTTCCGATGGCTGAATAGCATTTTCAGATCGGCTAATTGTATCTATGTTATTGCCGTTATAATCAACACCGTTTTTCGCATCAAGCATGCGTGCCTTCATAGCGGGTATCATTGCTCTTTTTTCGTCAGTCAATATCGGCTCATCTTCAGCTGACATAGCCGTACCCAAGCAAATAAAACTTAAAAATGCCAGTAGTGACATAAAATTAATCTTAGACATAACTACCTCAAGTTATTAGTTGAATAATGTACAACAATCTTTGTATCGATAAAGAATTTGAACAGATTGGCCAGAGGTGCCTGGAGCTGTTAGCCCAGACCCCCAATGAATAGTTGGGGCACCCATTTGATGATTTGAGTTACCTTCAATACCGGGAAATGCATAACTCAGACGATATTGTTCTTTAAGAAGCGATGGGAATACATATGCAGAACACATTGCATCACTTCCATAGGTTTTATGAAGAAGAAACCGGCGATGCATTGCATTGATTGCCTTAACAACCAAAACACTTGAGAGCTTTAATTGATTTGCTCCAGCAACGTCAAAGCCGGTGCTGGGGTAAGCATTTCCCCAACAACCCACACACCAAGGTGCCAAATCAATGTTATTGCTTAGGTGCATAGCAACACATTCGCCTATACAGGCTACTTGTGAAGCCAATGTAGAGAATATGAGTGATTCTGGCTGAATCATTGTCGTAAGTATTTCATCGTTCCATAACGGGTCGGGCTCTGAAATATAACTCATATCAACTTCCAGAATGTTACCTGGATTGCAATTGGCACCGGCAAACATCTGCAATACTTGCGCGACTGGGAATGTCCAAACATGCAGGTGCATAAATGCATTATCGGATTTCCCACCATCTTGATCTCCACCAACAGCCATACGGTTACTACCCTGTAAATTCGTACCACCTAGGAATGGAGAACAATAAGGAGTGCCGACTGTCTCAATTGCATGAGTAACGTCCCACATACCAATATGAACCCCCGGCATGGGAATACCTAAATCATCCGAACAAACGCAAGCAGCGTTTGTGTATGCTCCTGGAGGGATACCCCCAGAACCTACTCCACTTGGTGGGGGCGTATTTATCCCAGCAAAACGCATAGGAAAAAAACAATCCCAGCATATACTTGTCATCATTTTTCCACCGGAGAAAACACCTGAATCTTTACAATTTAAAGCGAAAACAGAACTTGAAAATATCAAGAAGAAAATTATGATAAATCTATTCATAAAATACACTCCTGGCTTAAACAGGATGCTTCTGAAACTTGAAGCATATATTTAACCGCCGGATGGACCTCAACAATAGAAGGAGATGTTTTCAAGTTAAACCGATTAACAATAGAGTCTTGTAATAGAAATATCCGGGCGGTACCAAAGTACTCTTCCATCTCAGTAAAGAATTCCCATCCACGGTTTGATTTGAACTTGGTTGCTAGTAAGACAGGTACCTTAAAATTTCCTAAGGCTCGATTGTAATGCTCCAATGCGAACAACATTTGACGACTATCTTCTGGATTAAATGTAATTAGAACCCGGTTAAATGGGATAGCCTTCATAGGGTTTATACGAGCACCCGCTTTTGCCGCAACGTATCCATTTTTGTCAACAATGTCATTAACCACTACTACTTCCGGATTAAAATCTCGAATAAAGACGTCTATACCGGTAGGTAAATCAGTGAACGAGTATCGCTCCCAATAACTTTTGTGGTTTTTGGTAGCTTGTTTCTCCATTGCTTCAACATCAATCTTAGATTTCATCAACTCCATCAAATCAACTTCGACAATGTCATATGTATTACCGGAGTCGATTACAGATTTACTTTCCAATAAGTCTCGAAACGCTAGGTAACCAGTCGATTTCATTGCAATATTATCTTCAATAAAGATTGCCGCTGGCACTTGTGTAACTTTAGCTTTCTTAAAAGGTACCGGATCAATCGTAAGATTCAGCATTTTATGATCATCGACTAGCGAAAATAACCAAGACTGACGGCGCATGAACTCAATGATGGATTTGTCGTCTTTATTTATGCCTAAAAAAACAACACTGATTGGCTTATCAAGAGACTTTGCAATTGCCGCTGCTTTACGAATGATTGATGCCAGACGAGACTGAGGAATTGATTCAGATATCGCCAGATAAAGACCTGATCTATCACCCGGCTTAACCAGATCCCTTACTCCATGCTTAGCAAGCATGCTTGATTCTGCATTTTGTATAAGCTGGTCAGCACGTTGACGAAGCTCGGCGAATTCAATCGAAAAGCAGTTTACTGACAGCATAATAATAACGAAACTAAGCGCGTTCTTGAGCAACATAATCAATAGCCTCCTCAAGTGTATGGCCGTTATTTCGCATCTGACGGATCATTGTTCGATCTTCCGACTCAGTACCAAAGACTTTAAGTGTAAAAGGTGCCAATGCTAAGCGGGCAACTCCTTTCGTGTTTTTTGATAATATAAAGAGCTCTGAAAATCCGCCCTTTACTTTGAATGTGGAAACTGTTTTTAATTGTTCAACCCAATAAGGAGACAAATCAATTCTGTCTTTCTTAACTAAGTCATTTACAGTTTCTGCATTCTGACCAAGGAATATTTTTACTGCTGCATTATCCGCAATTGCTTTTCCAGCAGGATTAGCATAAACATCCTCTAAATTCTGTACGAGCAGACCAATACTTGCATTGTGTTTACGAAATTGTCTGTATGCGGTCAATATGAACTGAAGCACCGCATTGTGCTCGTCAGCACCACCTTCAGCCATAAACTTCCAGGCTTCATCAATTAGCATCATTGTCCAAGAAGAATCGTTATTCATCATCTTGGAATATATGTATTTGTTAATTTGTAGAATTAACTGAAGAATTACTGCTCTTGATAAATCATCTTTGTCTTTAAGAGCGTCGATATCGAGCACAATCAACCTCGAACTTTCGAAATTAATTGCTTTACCTTCAGAATAGAATTTTCCGTACACACCATGGGTAGTCCACTTCTTAAGTCGAAGCGCGAGGTCACCAAACCTTGTGTCTTTGGAATCGTCAGCATCAGATATCAATAAATCATAAATGTAATCGATCTCAGCTTTAGTACCGTATTTTTCCCAAACCCGGTTTGTTATATCATCTACAATCGCCCATTCGAGTTTATCCTTTTTTGGGTTTAGGCCGATCATTTCACAAATAACACCTACTACCATTGGTGCTTCTGCATCCTCCCCATCCCAATCCGATATCTGAGGAAAAGGATTTAAATTAGGGCAATTATCTCCATCGAATGTAATATAGGTACCATTGAATAACTCACAGGTTGTGCGGTAAGAATGGCCTTGATCAATAATAAAAGTTTTCGCACCACATGATAAATAGTCTGAAACAAAACGGTTTGCCATTACTGACTTACCAGAGCCAGACATAGCCATACCTAACCAATTATAATTTGACCCGGTGTCAAAGAAGTTAAATGGTAGAATCTGACCACTTCTTCCAACAAATAAAGAAACAGGTGAACCCAACCCCCTCCATTCAGAAACAATTGGTAGCATTCGGCTTGCATCTTCTGGTGAGCAATCTTTAAATCGACCAATCATCATTATGTCGGCTTTCTTTGGTAATAGGTTCATGGGAAACATACCGAAGAATATCCCATGACCAATAAATTTTTCTTCTACAAAGTTATACTTATTTACACTTTTCAAGTGCTTAACGACTTCGTTTGCTTTTTCTAAACAATCAACTTCGGAGTTACCGAATATTGCAACCGAACTTGATATTTTAATAGGCCTTCCATTACCTTCAATAGCTTCGTGCATGTGCTTATGAGCTTCGTAGGTAGATTGAGCCTTTCCTTCACGTGAACCTTGAGCCAAAAACCGGTAAGTCTTTTCGTTTCTTGTGATTTTTTTCTTGTCACCTACCTTGCTTCCATAATAGATCTGGGTACAGAAAAGAAAATTATCTCGAATGCCTGTACCAGATGGCTTTTGGATTTTTCGAATGAATTCAGCTGCATCGGTGAGCGTTGGGTAATCAGGAGCCCTAGTCATACTTGCAACTCGAAAATATCGGTCCCCTAATCGATATAAACCTGGTTTCCGTAACTTTACAAATTCAGTTGTTGGATCATTAACCTGGATGGAAATAGGTAACTTTGAATCGTATTCGAAGTTTTCACGCCATGTTGCATCTGGTGCTACGTTTATGGCCTCGTGATAAAGAAGAACGAGTTTATGAGGTGGAAGATTACGTGCATTCATACCAAGTGTATTGAAATCCGACACCACTTCGTTTTTTATAGATTCATAGGGTTTTGCATAATCTATTGGTGGATTTTTAGTTTTCGGTATTTTCATTACCAAACTAAAATAACCTTTAACATTAATAACTTTAGTTTTTGAAATATCTTCAATTTGATTATATGTACCTGCCTTAATGTGCTCCTTTGCCTCGTTACTCAACCGCTTTAGTAGCGCATCAGATTCATCGTTTCCCGTACTAACAAATCTTTGTTGACGAATTGCATAGTGAGCATTTTGAGTATTTTGAATATCAGGAGAAGCCCACATCAAAAAAGAAATAACTGAATCGTCCGGAATACCCGAGCGGTTCAATAGATCTTCCATGCGCTGACGTGAGTCCTCACCCTGAGAGATAAGTAGGGAAAATTCAAAGCAAAAACCAACATATTGAGGGTCTTCAAACGTATACAGTTCTGTAGCTGGATCGTAAGCTTTTGCTGCAACGAACCTACTTACGCCACCACGTTGAAATAAATATTTCTGGGTTTTTGAAAATGACATTTTCCTTCCTTACATTGTTTCTTAGTTAAAGAAGCCTTTAAGGGCACCAGGAACAATAATTATTGCCACAGCAACACCAAAACAAGAAAATGTTTGTACCAGATCCTTAGTCTTAAAGTATGCGAAAAGACCAGCCACAAAAGCTGCTAAAGCGAAAAGATATCCAATTTCACCCTGTAAAATTCCGATAATATATAACGTTGCTCCAGCTGCCGATGTATTAGTATCAGAAGCCGATGGTGCAGCAGCCATTGACACACTACTTGCAACAGCAGTAGCCCCAAATACAAATGCTTTGGCAGACAAACTGTTCATTACATTTTTTACTTTAAGGGTTTTTGCGGCCACCCAAGTTCGTAAGCTCTTCAACATAATTTAATGCTCCTTTTTAACTATTGATTTTAGTGGTTGGAAGACATTTATTGACATAAGTTGGCGAGCCTCCCAACCAGATTCTCGGCTTGCAAAATATATCTTTTGCGAACCGACAAATGACCCGCCAACATCAACAAATTCGTTTAACCAAACCCGCTCTTTAACCTCTAAATTATGCTCTGGAATAGACATATCAGGCTCGGGTGGTGTTACAAAAATCAATTCATTCCTATTTGCTATAGGTAATGTTAAAAGTGGCTCAGCATCCTGGGGGACTTCTGTATTAATCGTTGCAGCATGAGCGTTGTGAGACCGTCTCTTATATCTATATTTACCGCCTATCCGCCTTGACAACCGAGGACCACTTGAAGCTTCAGTAACATATCCTCGATCTGCGGAATACTGATTCTCTGTTGTTTGTTTATACATTTCAGAAACAGAAGTACATTTAACTCCCGCTTCAATGCCCCCACACTTAAAATCTGAAGAACCTATAGTTGTGCAACCTGCAACTAATACAAATAATGTTGCTACTAATATTATTTTCATAACAAAGTACCTAGAATTTCTTTAGGTTCATTTTTACCAATCCAATTCTCATGGCTGATCAATATCGGTAATTCCATTTCCGTAAAATGGATTAAGCGAATGAGGTTGGACTGTGCCTGGCTGTACCGTGCTTGATTACATACCGTAGGAGAAGACTTGGATATGATGGCATCTATATGACGCGATGAACCACCAACCCCGCAGTACTTAAACTCTTTATCTAGTATTACCACCTGAAGCTTTTGTTTGTTTTTGGAAATATATGAAGATATTTCTCGCTTATTCAAAAACATTTCCTGAATAAATAGAGTCGCTTGTGGGTTGTCACCTGCATATATTGGATAATGAATCTTGGAATTGAGCGATACGCCAAGTGAATCTAATGGAAGGAATTTCCTCGATGCCGCTATTTGATCGAACTTAATTTCTTTTCTTCGTACTGTGTCGGTAACCTTTAGACGGCTATCAACTGAATGAATTACAAACCGCCCAGAAGACGAAGTAATCCAACTTTCATTCTTAGCATCAACAAATAGATAATTATCTAATTTTGATATAGATTGCAAAACGCCGATTCTCGACGCCTGATTTTCAATCAAGGTAACTTTTTCTATATCAGAACCAGCAGCACTAGAAAGCGAACTAAAAGCAACAAAGCTAAGTGCTAACATGTAACAAGAAAATTTATTCATCATCACTACTCTCCTTTACATTGTTAATGTCAAAACTTTCTTCGACTACAAACTCAACTACCCGACCAGCTTGAATCTCAATTACAGGAAATATATTCTGAGCTATATCGAGATAGCGCTTGGTCAGTAGATCTCCAGCGTTACTAAGACCGTTTCCGATTAAAGACCTTCCTACGTAACCTGCACTGGGGAGCTCATATGGGTTAGAAACTTGAGTTAAACTCTGAGGGTTCACTGCCGGGGTTATAGCGGAACCGATTGATTGCCATAGTGATGACGCTATTGCCTTCGCCACAATTGCACTATCTTTAGTGACAACCTCACCTCTCAAGCCAACCTTACCGTCAACTCCATTAGCGTAAGACCTTACGCTCACCTCAATAATCTCATTGTCTTCGTTAATACAACTTAGAAGTGTTGACCTAAAATATGCTCGCTCAGTACTAAGTGAGCCGTAGCTTCCTACGAGAAGATGACACCCTGAAAAATCATAACTCCGATCATTAGGAGCTAATGCATCCCCAACGATAACTGCTAAAGCTGGGAATGCAGTTTCTTCAGAACCTGTGAAAGTTGGAGTATCAACACCAGCTAACAATTTAGCTTGAAATATTGTTCCTGCGGGAACTCTAGTCATTGGTTTTCTAGCTTTTTCATATCGGTAATCAAGTTCTTTCTCGATTCCATCAATTACCGATTCTTTTTTCTCTGGTATGGATTGAGACTTTATATTTTTGGCACCATCACCATTTTGAACTTCTGAATTGTTTAAATTGTTTGTTTTTTGATTATTTGAATAAACCGTCGATCTCAATAAAACTCTTGGATCTCTAAGCTTGAACACGTCAAAAGCAGAGACTTCTAATACAATTTCCTCTGATCCGGCAGAAGCCGCCGGTAAACTGTTAAAATCTTGAATTCCGTTGGCATATGATGGACCAGAACCATTCTGCGTGTAGAATCCCCGAATCATGGCTTTTCGCTGTGAGCTTTCACTTGATAAATTTCCCTGTAGTTCAAGGTTGTCATCGGATAAGGATTCAGCAGTTTGTGTATTTTGTTCAACTTGCTTCGACAAAATACGAATAAGCTCCCTCACCTCCTTTTGCCCTGTTGCTACTTGAATGCCAATATCATCGATTTTCTTGGCATAGGTAGTTTTAGCGAATTCATTCAAAACTTCTCTTTCAACATCTTGCCCTACAATAGTTACTTCGACAGTTTCTTCCACAGCAGAAATAATGTCGTCATCAGTAACTTCACCTAGTACATTTGCACTCATTCTTTTACCAATGAAGATCAATACTAATAAAACGACGACCACTGCAAGTGCAATGAAAAATCGCTGTTGAGTGTTAAACTGGCTGAAGTTCAGTTTGAGGTTTTCAAGAAAGTCCTTCATTTACACTCCACTCAAACGTTTACGAAAATTAGTTTTTTGCTTATTGATAACAACCTTCTTTTGAATGATTACTTCTTTACTCTCTCCAGGAGCAATATTCCAACCAGGTGTAATTTGAACTGATACAACACCTAATGACCTACAACCAGATTCATCAAATTCAAAATACTCTTCACTTACGTTGGTCACACCAAATACTAAGTATTCATAATTCTTTCCGACGAGCCTTTGCCCTAAGCGAGCAACCAGTCTTTTCTCATTACAGATAAAACCTCGCTCTGAATTTGAAATTTCAATCAACTTATACCCGGCAGGAACTTCTCCCATTGAAATATCTTTGTGGGCATTAACAGTGCGCCTGCTTGAACTTGATCTCTTCTCAAACACAAGGGCCTTACTAATATCGCCAGAGTTCACTACTCGCTCTGATTTCTTGTCTACCGTTGCCTTACCAACGATCGTGATGGTTTTAGATATTACTGATGTGTCAGGTACAAAAACCAATGATATGGACTCGTTACCGCCATTTGTATTTAGAAAGACTACTGATATTGGTAACTTGTCATCTAATAAAGTAACTAGGTAGATATTATGATTATTTTGGATTGAAACTATTGATTCACCAAAAGGAGTTTTTGGAATATACCCATCATCTGGAAATATTATTGTATTCATAAGAAACGGTGGGCTCTTTACAGCAAACGTACCTGATGAATTTATTGGAAGATCTATAGCACCATTTTTGTCACTTTTTAGGGTTTTAACGCCTTTTGGAAGCGTCAATTTAATCTTTGGTTTTGGGTAAGGCGCATAGTTATTTTGACTAACTGGCCAAGGGAGTTGTTGCATTGAATTGGCATTAGAACCACTACTATTTGCGGCATACTGCACATTATTTCCAGTACGAGTACCTGAACTTTGTTGTACTGGCTCAACATAATTTGCTCCACTTCCAGGTTTATCTTTAAATGTGCCACCTATCTCATACAAACCATTTTGGAACCCATCTAACATCGAATTCGCACGTGATGTATTTACATTATCAGGGTCGGCAACCGCTTGAGATGTGTTCGAAACCATTGAGGGTACGCCATACAACCCATCTGCTACGACCACTATTGATATGGATAACAATGAAAATATTATTAAGTAACGAGATATCATTTCAGGCCCTCCACGTAACCGTGCTCATAGCCTTTAATATATGGACCGTAGTCAAATGATTCGATAACAAATTTATAAACGTACGGACGTATATCCTCTTCACCCGTTGTTATATTTTTTAGGGTTCTATATCCCTGAACTGTTACCTGGTTATTTTTCATATCGTGAAAGATTTCACCTTCTGGCCTCCAGTATATTTCAATACCTGATATTTCCATTTCAGAAAAACGTTCGGTTATTTCCATTTTCATTTGTGTATAGACTGATGAGGTCGCCATTGAACTAAGTGTGTTCAATATGTATTTTGACTCTCTAGGTGCAGCATTACCCAACAATTTTGCCGTACTCAGCCCCCAAACTTCTCTAAAATTTCGATCGCCTGTGAACCTAGTAATACGGACGTTCTTGTAAGTTGAGAATGGGCTTCTTTCAATAATAATTGTGTTGTTCACCACACTATGAATTAAATACAAATTGGTGACTGCTAAAAACAAACACATAATTACAAGTAATGATATCCACTGGGAAGATGTAGAACCTAGGGCTTTAGATAAATCATACTTCACCCTAGATATTCCCTATCGAAAGCTCCATCAAATAAATGACCACCAGAAACAGGTAATCCAAATGCGTACATAACGTGCATCATTGTTGTTTCTTCAAATTTTTCATTGATGTATTCCCAGAACTTTAATAACGCAAAGCCCAAGCCCATACATAAAAGCATCTCTCGGGTAAGCAATGCTGTAAATAGTGCACCAACCATGATGAATGCAGCTTCAGCTCTGAATGGACCAACATAACTTCCGTCATTCAGTGCGTTCGGGAATTTCTTAATGCGCTCCGACATAAAAGACTCACATACCATGAATTAAACTGTAGTTTACACAAGTAACGGAATGCGACGCAAGTCACTAATAGGGATATTGATAATTAAAATTGATTTTTGGAGAAAATTTGTTTGATTTTTGGCGGGATGAAACTAGTTAAAGGCCTATCGACCTTCAACTTTATATTCTATAAAATGAATTTAAGTTCTACTCTCCGATTTAATACGCGCATATAGTAATTGTCACTGATTAAATCCGATTCACCTTTAGCCTCTACATTGACTCGACCTGGCATAACTCCATAAGACACCAATAGGTCCTTAACTTTTGAAGCTCGTAAATAAGACAATTCAACATTATCCTCAACCGACCCCTTTGGGTCAGCATAACCAGTTACCAATAAGTTCAGTTCTGTCTCTTTAATAATTCTTACGAGGCACAAAATAGTATCCATTCCTGCAAAAGGTTTACTTGAACCAGTATCAAACTGTAATTTATTAGGTAATATAACTTTAACCATCCCGACATCGGACTCTACATGGGCACCACAGCCCTTAACTGCACCTTTAATACTATCGCCAACATCAGCAGCACTCATAGCAGACATGAGCATTAAGGAGCCAATAACCAGACATTTCATAATCCAAGCCTTTTAAAGTTACATTGTTTATTGAACAATTCACTAGTCGTATACCTTACTAAAGGTAAACCAGATTCTTTGAATATCTTGTTAATGAGTTTATCCCTTCTAACCCGCTCGGGCTTGTCATGACTCTTATCATCCAACTCCACGGCAACAATTGGCTCCATACTATTCCTATCGACAAAAACAAAATCTATATGTTTCGACGAGATCTTTCTGAATAACTTCCACCAACCACCAGAACCCTCCCTACCGCCAACGTTGATTACATCGGCGATCCTGACTTGTGCGAACAAGATATAACCTTTTGATTCCAGGGGCTTTAGTTGCTTAAACATCACAGTTTCAGCCTTAGTAAGTATCCGAGATCGCTTTGTGTAACGAGGTCTTCTGAGTCTAATTACTAACAACACCAATAAGATAAAAACAGATATTACTACTATATTCTGATTATCATTTGCCCAATAGATGGCTTGCTCTAGGTTCATTACTATCTCCAAATTAGGTATATACACATAGTCCATGAGAAATCATTTTGCGCAAGTAACTAAATTTTCTGCTGAAAGTTTGAAACTAGTAAATACAAACCCAAGAATGCTAGTAGTAGTAATGTAATTGGCATTAGAGGGTGTATAGGCACAGGAAAGAAAATGTAGGTAAAAAACCCTCCAAAACTAGCTATTATCATGTGACCACCCCAAGTGTATTTGTCAGGAGAGCTGTACCCGTACGTATATTTCAATATCTTCCTTTTCACCCTGGCTTGGAAGAACAAACCAATAAATAGGATACAAAGCACATACAACCATAATAATGCAATATGAGATCGTACAATAGACATGTAAATTGATGTCCAAAATGCCCCGTGTAATATTGATATATTTGATATAAAACCATCTGATACATTCCGATTATCCTCAGGGACAAAGATAATCGCACTGTACTCAGCCAGCCAGTTACAGCAGTACTTGTATATACTGACGGCATTAGCATTGATCTTAGTACCAGATTCATAACCTATGAACCCCGAGATCATTTTCTGCTCTTTGGTAGCATCGTCCTGGTAATTTTGTGCAAAAAATAGATTAGCGACAATGACAAACAAGAATGACAAGAGCCACATGACTAGATGCTTTTTTACCATTATGCGGCCACCCTATTAGCATGGAGGTTCCAAGGCAAATCATGAATAGTAGGCTTATTCTCTGAAGCTACCAATATGGGTACCCTACCTTTATAACAGTCCCCAGCTGACACGAAGGCGAAGTACTCTAGGTCCGGCAAATTCTTTAATAATTTTCCGGGTACCAGCTCGGTTGCAGTTTCTGTCGATCGCCCCCCATACCCTCCACCGAAGCTGGCAACTCCATCACCACCAGAACTCGAAGAAATGCTCTTCTGCACAGTGGTTACAAAAGCTTCACCAGATTGCTCTGAAATGTATTTCTTTGTTTCATCATCAATAACTCGAAGAGAAATCAAATTATTGAAATTGCCTAAGGCCTTCATAGCTTCATCATTGTCACCTAGAGCCACCGTCAAATCTTTAGTGGTCTGTGTTGCCCCGATAACCCTAAAGTGAGCCCCAGCACCCTTGTTCAATAACTCGATACAACTTGAGTTCATCAGGTTACTCATTTCATCCATAAGTAAGTTGATTGTATGTTCACCAAGTGGATTTGTTTCCTCTCCTTCAACACCTTTTATAAAATTGTATCTAGATGCAGCAACGGATGTTAAATCCGACATCAACAAACTTGCTACAGCATCAGCTACGTTTTTGTCCCCCATAGAGTTCAAGCCGATATAGACAACCTTCTTTTGTTTAATTATTTTCTTAAAATCTAGAATTGGTCTCGGATCTGACGCATCATTGTAATCAGGTGACAGTATCTTTTGAAGCTCACCCGTTGTTAATGACTTGAGTACGGGCATTAAGCTCGCAAGCATTTTTGAAGCATGCTCACGGTTATGTTCGAAGAACGTCAACAAGCCATCAATTGCAGAGTTAGGGTGCAACGGTTTAACAATTTCTTTATAGTAATCTGTTGCTGCTACTAATTCTGGACTTACAGTGGGATCAGCTTGAGCCTTCATTCCTCCGCTGTTTTTATACATTTGAATACCTTGCTTAAAGTTTTCAATATTCATAATTTCACAGTGGTGAAGTATAGCTTTAAAGAGCAAATCACCAGGCCCCCTTTCTAACACCGATCTTAGAGTCATAATTGAAGGCTTAATATTTACAAACACCATTGCCGAGAAAATTGATTCCATTACCCCCCAGGCAAATTGACTGAAGCTATCTCCTCCTTTTCCTGAGCTTGGAATAATCGGCTCAATTCGGGAAGCTAATTGAGCAGGAGAGTCAAAATTACTCATTGGGTCAAACCTTACCCCATATGATGGGAACGCTAGATGTAATAGCGCAAAGTTATCCATCAAATCAGCATCATTTGCAGCTTCCATCGCAATGTCCATCAAGCCTAGATCACCTTTTGGGTCAAATATTATCGTGCACTCTTTTCTCATTACTAATTGACGAATTAAATACTTTAACATTACAGATTTTCCAGACCTTGTAGTCCCTGAAAGTAAGGTATTACCTTTCGTATCGTCCAATGGCATGGTTATTACTTTACTCTCCTCCAAACCATGCATCCAAGACCATCCTCGGTAAACTTCAGTAGGTAAACTTAATTCTAAAATTGCCTCAGCTAATTTTTTCTTATCTCCAATTGATTTTGAGATATTCTTATAGTCTTCAATGCGCTTTTCTTTCTGCTTTACGATTTCATCCGATCCAACTGCGTTAAATTTGAGACCTGACACTTTTGAATAGATACTTACAAACGGTCTTGGAGGAATATAACTATCAACATCACCCATTGAAAACTCTTCGGCGTAATTCCTATGAAGTGTTTTCCATTTATATCCATTTCCAAGAAATAGATGGTTCGGAAGCGCCTTTACCATATTTTCATATTCATCATCGGATTGGAATGAAGCGTGGGATTGGAATAAATATAACCGTTTAACCCACACCTTATATACACTGTAAAAACTTGATAATGATAGTATTGTTGATATTGAAGCAGCGATGAGAACAACTCCATTTATATTACCGGTAACAGGGGAAACCAATAAATATACCGCTACTGCTAACCAGGCTAACCCTGCTTCTAGTTCAAATGCAGGGCGCCATGGGCGATCCAGCAATGCTTCATTACTGTCAAACATGAGTTATATTAACCTCGTAGGTTTTTTTTAGGTGTATACTGGAAAAGCTTGAAGTTCCTGCCTTTATAATTGCTTTCTCACTCATACCATAAATAATCTGTCTATCTGATTCAGCCATTAGACCTAAATCAATAACAGCTCGAAATATTGAAGTCATACAAGAGATCTGAATAATCTTTTTTTCTTTGTTAACAGTTATCTTTTCTTCGTACTTCGTGAAGTTTTTTGATAAATAATCGTCAAATGCATTTAATACATCACCTTCATTTGAACTAATTGTGTTCACACCATTTTTCATAACAGTAGCGCCTCCATTCGGTTCAATACTTTTATTTGGCTTATGAGTTAGTATCTCCTTCTTAATTACAGTACTTTCAGGTGTAGTGTTTACTCTAAGATCGCCTTCACTATCAGTCTTTTCATCTTCAAGTATTGAAATTTCTCCCAGGAGCCTCGAACTCAAACTTTTGGACAAAATTAGCACACGCATAGATCTTCCATTTTCTATAAATTCTGCAAGACCTGTATTCCTGATCTTCAGTTCCTTACTAGATTTCGCAAGCATCAAATCCTTATTCAATAATGCAATTATATCCTCAGGATCATCTCCCATAGCCTGGGAAAACTTAGGCCATTCCAGAATGATGAGCCCTTCATTTAGAACATAATAGTTTTTGCCAACCATCAACTTCAGTGCTATTTCAAATATTGTATCTCCTGTATCACCCTTAGAATTACAATAAATAGTAAACTTTTCAGATAATTTTTTTTCTGAGATTTGTATTTGTTGTGTTGCCGATTCATCTTTTTCAGGAATTGCATTTGCCACTGATGTAACCGGTTTCTTTTGTATTTCACCGGCTACATCACTTAATCCCCGACGTATCTCCTGTTCCACATCATAAGCGATCGGCATTACATTGAATTCATCTTTCTTCATAACTGAAGAAGCCTTGACTAAATCTTTATCTAGTATTCTTACAAGTGTTAACTTAAACGATGATTTATCTGATGAGATTTTTGCAGACCATGACCTTTCCTCATCTTTTGCCTCACAGATCAAATCGGAGCACATTGAACATAAGAACACTCCAGCTTGCTTTGGGTAACCTTTAAACCCCTGTTCACTGAATTGATTTTCAATAGCGTTGAATAACGATGGCCAGGTTGCCCATAACCTTTTTTCCTGGTCAAACCAAAACATCCCTCGGTCTTTACTTTTTACATTCACCTTGAAAAGACCGTCTAATATCAATTTATTTATAGCTGCCTTAGTCAACTCCTTCAATGATGAAGAATTTATCTTCGGAGTATCAGCAATTTCATTACTATCGACCTGTACTGCTGTGTCTATTGCTGGCTCTTGGATCACTCCTGATCCAAAACTTGCGACAACTGAGTCTTTATCACCTTTGCTAACTGAATCATAAAATAATGGTACTTCTGGGTACTGAATACCTGAAATGGCCATCATCATAGTCGGCAAGATCCTATGGTCACCGGATGCCAAATACGCCATTAATTCACGATTGATTATCTGGCTGGCTAACACTAAAGAGAAATACTCATGGTTTTTATGTCGCCTATTTTTTCTAAAGAAGGACTGTGCTGTTGGATTATCGACAATGAATTGCCTGAGATTTTCTGTAAATGGGTTCCATTCTAAACATTCAGGGGTTTTAACCATCTGATCCGAACTTATCTTGCCCAAATCGTGTAATAGACCCGCTACAGCACATGCAACTAACCATTTTTCTGAATTTGCTTTTCTATATTCAGGCGATTCTGTCCCAAGAAACTCTAGCCCCCCTGCTGATCTCGCACAGTTATTACAAACTTCAAGTGAATGAATAAATAATCCTGAAGTGTAATTATGATGGTGTTTTTCAGATGCTGGCAACTCAAATACAATATCCCTAAATGAGACTATTAACGGCAATACCAACTTTCTGTATGCATCATCAAGTAAACATACGTTTTGTCGGATCTGTGAAATCAGATACTTCACATCCGTATTGTCCCAGATAGCATCTACGAACAATTCACCGACTGGCTGTTCTTTGACCTTGTTTTTCCGAAATGCAGAGAGCATGTTAACTAAATCCCCAGCTCGACCTGTTGTCGATACTCAATTAGGACGTCATAAATCTTTGCTTGATCTTTAACAACTGCTCCGACACTCACCTCACCCTTAATCAAAGAACTTAGGATTCCATTTCCCTTAGATCCACTGATAATTGGGCTAAACACAGTCTTGCCACACCGGATTGGATATCCACCACTCTCTGAAAATTTGTCTTTACCACTTATATCAAAATGAGGATTTTCACAAAAGTCTGCTGACCCATTAACCACTGAAATTATACTTAGCAAATTTGATTGGGTTTTTGAGAATAGACGGACCTTATAAGTCGGTCTTTGAAACAGCTCTGAGATACCCGATATATTTCTCCTGGGTACAACTATTTGTATTGGTGCTACCGTGGTTACATCTTGATACAACACGGCCTCTTCAGGCCATACCACCTTAACTGAACGCATTACAGCTTCCCGCGCTGCGACTCCAGGTATGTTATCTACTGCAATTATATTGGGCTTAAATGCAGTGCAGCCAGTCACACTAAAAATGAAAAAAAGTATCGTTACCAAAATTAATTTTCGCTTTAACATTGACTATCCCTATTATATCGTTTTGAATGCAGTTAAATTCATTGTACATGCGTCTATTTAAGAATTGCAAGGAGCCTACTGAAATGAGCCAAACCGTAACTTCCAAAGCACCCCTAACACTAAGCCAGCTTAAAGTAGTAGTTCCACATGCTAAGTCTCACATCATTGTTAAGAAGGTCGTTACCTTAAAATCATTGGCCGTGATTAGGTGCCTCGTTCGTAATTATGAGTCTACTGAGTATGCATTTAGAAATTTATTTCGGAATTCGTACATCAGAATAATTGGACAGAATAAAGAACGAGCCACCGATGATATCCAGGAAATATACGACGTAGGTGCTGAGAAAAACCGAAAAGAGATCTTGAGCCAACTAGCTAACATTACACAGTATTTTCAAAAGGTCTTAGATACCTTCCAAGAAACTGCCGATACAGAACACGTACAAATAACCCAAGAATATACTCACCCACAGGATGTTGAACTCATAATCGAGGTTCCTGAGATGAACAGTATTGCCAACCTATTCGATATTGGTGATCTGGTCCATATTTATGCTGACAACCTCTATTTGGCTGGCTTCATCACACTTGACGATAAAAATAGCTTAACTACTGAATTCGCCACGAAAGTGAAAAATTTAGCTAAAAATGCATCAATAAAGGCTAACGCTTCACAAAAACTAGGTAGCACATTGAAAGCAAAAATCACCATTATACCAACCTAAATGGATGACTTAAACCCACAACAATTAGAAGCTGTAACGTCGATTGATATAGCAACCGTGGTTTTGTCCTGCCCCGGTTCAGGTAAAACTAAAGTTGTAACATCTAAGGTCCATTACATAAACAAGACTCATCCTGGCGCGTCTATATGCTGTACCACCTTCTCAAAAGAAGGCTCGGAGGAAATGAAGGAGCGAATCAGCCGTGGGTTTGACCACCTCCCAGCTAACATCAAAGTATCCACGTTCCACAGCCTTTGCTACAACCTTGTAAGAAGTCAGTATGGTAAGCCGAATATGATTCGTGGTTATGAACGAAATCACTTAATCAAACAAGTAATCGAAGAGTTCGGTCTTGCACTAAAAACAAAAGATCTTATTTCAATAATCGACAAGATTCCCACTAATAGCGATTCAACTGTGGTTGAACCTGTTTATATTCAAGCATTCAATCGCTACATCGAATTGCTAAATTCCTCAGGCAAACTAGATTTTAATAGCCTTTTAGTAATAGCCGTTAATGATCTAGAAAGCGGCAAAATGAGCCCGCTTCCATTTGATTACTTAATATGCGATGAAGCCCAGGATTCAGATAACTTGATGCTCAGATGGTTACGTGTGCATGTGGCGAACGGTTCTATTCCAACAATTATGCTCGACGATGATCAGACGCTTTACTCCTTTCGTAATAGCCTTGGAGTAGAGATATCTAGGTTTGCTGCCTCAGAATTTGACGCAAAAATTATTAGAATGGGAACCAACTATAGGTCTCATGAAGAAATTTTGGCAAAAGCTGGAAAATTAATCACCCATAATTTGAACCGTGAAGATAAAGACCTTATTTCCCACAAAGGCCCAGGGGGCTCAGTAACTCTACATACCGTTCAACATCAATATGGTATACCTCCCCTTCTGGGGACTCTTATTGATGGTAATTTTAATGATTGGTTTATTCTTTGCAGAACAAATATAGACTTGCTAACCGTCAGCGCCCACTTAGTAGAGATTGGCCTTCCCCATTACCTCGCATCCGGTAAGGGGCTATTTGAACAAGACAAAGTAGCAAATTACTTAGGATTACTACAACATATTGATAACCCTACTGATTTATCTTCCGATATGCTTCTTACAACCTTAGGAGCAAATAAAGATGCCAAAGACTCCATCATTAAGCGTTACGGATCAGTTTCCAAATTTATAACTTTAGATGAACCTATCGAATCAGGTGTTGCTCCATCAAGACTTATCGATGCTGTTAATGATCTACGAAAGCGAATCGATGCTTGGAAAGAGTTGGCTCTTAACAAGAGGTTTAGCGCAATATGTAAACAGGCTGCCAGATTTTCAGCTAAATATGAACGTAGTGATAACGGTAAAACTTTAATTGAAATGACAGGGAACATTTTAGCAAAATCATTAAAAGGCTCAATAAAACAACGACTTAACGCATTAGAAAAAAAACAGAAGGAAGAGAAAAAAAATGGCATATCACTTTTAACTGCACATGCATCAAAAGGTTTAGAAAAGCCAAATGTAATTATCTGGAATTTATCGGAAAATAGCTTTCCGGCAAAACCCGATGAGGATGCCAATGATACTGAAGTGGCAGCTCACTTTGAAGAAGAACGCCGTATCCTATACGTTGCAATGACAAGAGCTGAAACACAATTACATCTTATCTTCCAGCGTAAAAGAGAAGGTATTAGATCAAATACTTACTTTGAGCCTTCACAGTTCTTGGTAAACTTAGGCTATAATCCTAAAACCATATTAGAAAGTTTAAAATCAGATTGACTTGAAAATCAACCAAACCTCTGATATTAATTATACTTAATACATACACAATTCTAGCTCCCAGTTTTTGACCTATTTATAGGTTCTTACTACCCCACCTTGTTCGGAAAGCCGTTCATGGCTTTCTTGTAACTGGAGAGCCAACCATGCAATTCAAAAAAGAAGTTCATGATGGCCAGATTAAGCGCGAGTTTATTGCTGATTCTGTCCATTTAACCCTCCCGTCGATTATCCCTAAAGATGGTGATATTGATTCACTCTTGCAAGAAATTGCGATGGCTGAAAATCAGTACTTCCATCTAACAGATAAAATGACAATTAAGTGTTTAGCTTCAAAGTCTAGTAATAGTAACTCTCTCGTGAGTCACTCTTTATACTCTCAAGCTAAAGCTAAATCGCACGAACCCACAAACGATACCCTTCCTACCGAAAGTAAATCATCAGTTGCAAACGGCCATACAGATGAATCTCTTGATTCTTATGATGGCTCAACTTCTGATAAACGAATCGGTCAGGTAGCGGCATCCAAAGTTACACTGAATAAAGTCAAAGACTATGTCGATGGCAATTTTCATTCCTTCGGAACTCGTTGGATTGAAAAACAGAAAAAAACTTCAGTGATATATCTAACCGTAGACGGTGAACTGAGCTTCATAGTTGGCTCCAATTTTCAAGATCATAAACTTGAGGATGCCCATTTACGTGAAGACAATATTCGAGTAATTAAAGTTTCAAATTATAAAAAGGCCGCTGATCGCTCTAATGCAAAAGCAGCTAGATTTGAAATTTTGAACACCAGAACACTCGGTATTAAGTCTTAACCCCCCCCCTTGGGGCATCTTGCCCCCCAGCTGATGCCCTATTTTGTAAAAAATCCGGAGCACAGAATGACAAACCTTAATTATGCAAGCGCAAGCCAAATCTTTGATAAATTCGTCTGGGTTATGCCAGAAATAATTTCGTATGGTGGACAAATTTCCCTTGGGAAAACCACTCTAGCGACCAAAGACTTACCTAAAGATTTAATATCTGAGGGTGGCTTAAAACTTGTTGACCCAAAACGTTTCAATCCCATTCAGAAGTTCCGAACGAATGTTAGGAATCTTCTTCTTGAACATGGCCAGACCTTTCTTAAAGGTTATGCTATACCAATTGAAAAATGGGACGTGATAGAAAAAGAATTACAGTTTATTGATCGTGAATTTCATGCGGCTGTTAGTGTTTTTTCTATTAATTGGGCTAAGTACGTTACCGAGTGGGCTGATCTTCACCCTAAGCACAGAGACATAATCCTTAATGTCGCACCTCAAGCTGAAGCTATCCGTAACCGGTTTCGCTTCACTTATAGTGCAACTCATTTTTCACCGCTTAACGGTTGTGAAGAATCAATGGCTAATCAAGTTCGCGGTCTTAAGGATGACATCTATGATGACATTGCTAAGAAAGCAAAAGCTGCGATTAATAGCTATGAAAAGGGATCTTCTCAAATCACTCGTAAAATGCGTACTACCATTGATGGTTTAGTGACTAAGTTAAAGAGCTTGGCATTTGTTTCTCCAGAATTAGTGGAAACTGCAAATGTAATTACAAACTTTTTCAACAACATCACAATGCCTGATAAAGGAAACTTAGATGAACGTACTCAGTCTCAAATCGCAATGCTTCTTTTAGCGATGAAAGATCCGAGTAATTTACCTGATCTTGGTATGGTTTTAGAAACTGAAAATGACAAACTTTCCAGTTTAAACCGACAGGTCAGCGCACAACTGAACACGCCTATCATTCATCCATTGAGTGCTGGAAACAGTTCAGTTGCAAATGTTGATCTAAGTACACCAATAACCAAAGGAAGTCCAGAATCTGCGATTCAGGACATAAAGACTTTACTTGGCGTTCTTCCTGAAACTCATAGCGAGTTTCAAGAGACACCACCAACTAAAGTAAACCCAATCGATGAAAGCCCACAAGCTTTTCATCTATTTTAAACGTCATCGCCACTCCTTTTGGAGTGGCGATGTCCCTAAATTTCTTAGCTAATAATTGTATTAGCTAAGTGATTTCTAGATCTTCGGATCTTTTTACTACCCTAATATAAGGCTCAGCCTTACGGAGTTTTGAATGAACACTAATCAAATCCGATCCCTTGTTGGAATGTACTCGCAGAATCTCGGCATAGAAGTTGTTGTCGGCGGTGATCGAGCATATACAAACGGTTCCAGAACAGTAATTCCTGGTTACTCAACCCTGACTAATAATCAGGTAAATACGTGCCTCGGCTATATTGTTCATGAATCGTTCCATAACAGGATAACTGATTTCGAACCTTTTCAATCCGGAAGCCCTTACTTGAATTTATTTGAGGATCACCGAATTGAAAGAGAAGCTGAAATCGAACTTCCTGGAAGCAAACAATGGTTTCAAAATCTTGATGATCAATGTTATTCGCCTATGCCTGTAGCTGAATTGCATAACTTCACAAACGCACAGCTGGTTAATAGCTATTTAATGCGTGCTGGAAGTAAGATCACCATGAACAGAGACACTGATACCGAAACGCTCTTGCATGTTAAAAGTCTTATTGAAGCCAAGATAGATCCACAAGTTATTTTGGATTTAGATCAAGCTTTACTTAAGTCAAAACATACCCAGTCAACTGAAGAGTGCTTTCAGCTGTCTAAACAGCTTGTGGAAACACTCTCAAAGTATGACCCACAACAGCAAGATAACGATCAGTCTGACGACCAATCTGGTGAGCAAGCTGATAACCAACCTGGTGATCAAACTGCTACCCAACCCGGTGAGCAAGCTGGTAACCAACCTGGTGATCAAGCTGGCAACCAAACCGTTGGTACTCTTAATATGAGTACTATTGATAACTCTCTCGTTAAAGAGGTTAAGGATAAGACCGACTCTATTGAGGCGTTACTATCCGAAATGACTGAGAACCAAGAAACCTCATCAGAAATGGTTACTGTAGCTGATTCTGGGAGTGATTTTACTGATTCGACGCATACAAGCGAAAGCTTAAGTGTCGCCCAGCATAACGTTTCTATTTCAAATATTAAGCGAGAGATCGTCGCTGTATTTGAAGCAGAAGCAAAAACCCAAAAAGTGGTTAAAAAGAAGGGGACTCGACTCAAACACAATCGTCTTCATCGTATAGCGGTGAAAAACCCGAAAGTGTTTGAAAAGAAAACTAAGCATAATAATGCTAAGTTTGATGTAACCCTTGTATTGGATGCAAGTGGGTCTATGCAAAACGATATTGAAGAAGCAACTTCTGTAGCCGCATCTTTCCTTGAAGGGATTGATGCAGCAAAGAATTGCAGCTTTTCATTTCTAGCATTCCCAAATCGACCCAATGCTTACCATAAAAGAGGAGCAAGATTAGAAACCAGTCTTGTTACTTCAATTGTTGCTGGTGGTGGATCACCTATAGTTCGGGCTTTAGATGAAGCTACGAATGAGTTGAGTGTTTCACGCAATAAGAAAGTGATTATTTGCATAACCGATATGGTGATAAACGAATCAACAGCATATATGATTCGTGATATTGTCACTGGAAATTCAGATATTAATTATGTCTGGATCGGTGTTAATACGAAGTTTAGGTTTCCCATCCCTGGCCATGTACTTGACCAGATTAAGATCCCGGAACTTGCAAATGCAGTAAAATCATTAAAAGATAAACTAGTAGCATAAATATAAGGGACTAAGCCATTAAGGCTTAGTCCCTTTTTTTTTGATATGCAGTTAACCTATATCCGGAAATAAAGCTGCTGCTACTGCCTTACCTGTTTCACCGGTCGATTCAGCTTCTACGCTCTTCTCAAGAGCCTCGGGTAATTCATTTGTTACCGCCAATTGATTGCTGCTAACGCCATACTTTGAAATAACCAAGTAAGCCTCAGCCAGCCTTTGTACTTCAGCAGCATTTTGTCCTTTCAGGGATTCCCTGTTTTCATCTAGATGCTGATATAGCAGAGAGTTTTTATTACTGATACGTACAGTTGTCTTAATCATCGCATCGCCCTTATTGATTTATGAATCAACATGTTCAGCATGGCTTAAGGCTGCAAATCTCAATCCTAATAAGTTTGAATACTGCCCCTCTGTCTCTTCATGAACATCATGGTTTGGGAATGCCTCCTTAACAGCCTTCAAGTACATGGGAGCACTACCTCCACCCATCGTTATCTTGTCAATTGTTTTGGCTGATTCGCCTATATTATTTCTACAATCCATTATTGCCTGGCGTGACACTTGAAAAATTATATTTTCGACGGGCTTATGTTTTTTATGGCCATCCACCTCACCATCCAGGGGTATCTTTTGACCACAAAGCCTTAAGTTTCTTGTCCTCAAACCTTTATCGAGCCTGGCGTAATCCGAAGATTCTAGCTTATCCAGTTTCATATCAGGTATTACAGTTTCGTTTAGGTGACGCATCACCTGATTGTAAATTGAATATGCACCTGTATCACTGGCATCACACAGGTTTTCAACTGGCGTAAATCCATCAGCTACAATCCAGTCAGTACTAAAGTAACCAAAGTCCAATCTTAATGTTCGACTCTCTTTCATTTCATCAAACTTAGATTGATCTTGCGCGTATTGAATTAGGCCTGCAATTGGTTGCCGAATTACAAGCACCTTTTTGACGTGTACTGTTAATTTCTTAGATATTTTGTGCTTTCCTTGCAACAGCTTTTGTAACGTTCCCTTCATCCGCTCATAATTATTATTGGGCAAGCCTACCGCCAGGTAATCAATCTCAGTATGCCCCATCTTGGATAAGCACCCATAACACAGAGCCTTGTACTGAGCTGATGAAACATAATCACGATTAAGTACTTTTGTTTCCGTGGTGGCAATTTTCTCTATTTCCGGACCGACAAGGTACTCAACATCATCAACACGTACTGCCACTACATCAGCTGATTCTAAGTATTCACCCTCAACATGTCGGTTACTATTCAGAACAGCCAGTGAGGGCATAATGTTAGGCTTGCCGTTAACCGTATATTTTGAATATCCAAAACCAAGATCTATTGCTTCAATCACATGATTCTTCATACTTATCTCCCAACAGTTAAAAACATGGTACGAGAATCATACTAACAATTTTTAAAATCTACTTCCAGCACCTTGCCACCAGCTAGCCTTTGTATAGCCTCTATATGATGGCAAATGCCGTATTTTTTTAATATTTTCTGATTTTCAATTTAGTGCCGTCAATCAGACACTTATCAGAGCCAAACCCTTTTCATTTCAATATTTAAATACCAATTGAATAAGCGAGCCAAAACATCGCTTACACAAGTAAGGCTACTGGCTTCTATTAGGTCCAGTACCGCATTTAATTCAATTGGCTATCCCTATTATAGGGATAGCCAATTTCAGGTTCCTGCGGAATACATAAGGGGATAGTGGGTTTGATTCTAGTCAATAAAACGCAATGGGGATTTACGGGTGGCTATCCCTAAGATAATGAATGGGTAATTCATCCATGCGCAGCACCAAGCGCAGCTAATCGCGGTCTAATTGCAGGTAGGTATAAGGGGAAAACAGAGAGGGAATAGGCCTACAAAATCTTATCTAACAGTTTTTCAATCTCAGCTAGGGATAAATCAGACAATGCCAACTCGCCCTGGATCTTTTGAGAGGAATCTACTTTCGAGTTAATCAAATCCAATAATCGGCCAAACTCTTCAAATGAGCTAAACGATACTTTCATGCCCCACTTGGTCTTAGCCATGTTTTGGCCCTGAGGTGTAAATTCAGTCCCCAAGCCCAACCTTGCAGTTACCACCTCTTCAAACCTAGTAATGTCAGCAGTCTTCTTTATCGTCTTAATATTGCCTAGTTCGGATTTTGGGCTAAATGAAGGGTTGATTGCTTTGTACAAATCCCGTGTGCTCATTGCACGCTTTATCACCAACATAGTGAAATCAAGCTGCTTGTGAAAAGGTGCCATTCTGAGATGTTTCGCATGATTCATGGATATCGCTCCAGACTCCACATACTCATGAACAGCAGGATTTAGCTGTAGCAATCTCAAGGTGTGATTAACACTTGATCGAGACCCCCCGATAACATTGGCAATATCCTGGCCGTTCAACTTAAAACCACCCTTCACTGCCAAATAGAATCGGGCCAATGACATGGGCTTTAAAGCCAACTCAGCAGGTACCTTCTCCAATAGGACACTAGGGGCTTCTGGTTCAGGTACCAGGAATGCCTTAATACTCCCTTGGGGATATGAGACGAAGTAGGCTTGGGCACTCTCATATCCGGACAATACTTCTAGCCCATTCTTAGCTTCCACTACGTAAACCGGGTTACGGGGTAGTGCACTCTCCAATGAGTAATCAACCATCTGGTCGAAATGGTATTCATCTACCCTACCCAGTGGATAGCAAGGGTGGGACTCAATCCCTTTACGCTTAATCTCTATAAAATCCATCATTCACTCTCTTTAAATACTCGCCACCCCATTGATATCACGGAACGCCAATCGCGCAAGAGTATGAATAAAGAATATTTAATTGCAAATCCCGGCCTTGCCCAGGCTAAGATCCGGTATAGCTTGGTCCCCATAAATCCATAGCTGAGCTCGTGAATGCCATGCTCTATACCCCTACCAACTCATATGGCAACAACGCAGAATGCGTAATCTCTGGTATTGAACTACCTGAGCCCGGAAGCATGAGTCGTCAAGCCCTCAATGCTGAGCTTGAGCATATCTCTATAGCGGTTAACGAGCGTATGGATGGCCTGAGTGATAACTGTGTAACGACCTCCCCCGAATTCTCGCGATGGGCCACAGAGTGTGAGCTTTCTCGACTTCATGACCTAAAGATGGCGTTCCCCTCCCATGGACAACTCAGGGTAGAAGCCAAGGCGCGCTTAAAGTTGAGGCTGGCTGAACGTACCCGTCGCCGATTAACAAGCCGAGATACACAGATATCGCTATTTGCTTAAGGTAGGCCCGATGAAGTCCATCTATTCGGAGGTCACCAGCAGGCCAATGTACCGTGAGCGGAATACCCCATTTGAAGCTACCAAGCATCCTTGGGCTCTACCCAGTAATCCCCTTGCCAGTATCGGCTCTACCATGGGCGATGCTATAGACCGGCCTACCCTGATGAATACAACTGAGCATGCTCTTTGCTGGCAGGGGAATCTAACCTGGGAGCAGCTCCAGTTACTGTTAATGCACTGGGGCCCCAACAAACATCCACCTATGGGGGATTACCCTTTCAATAGACAACCAACACAGCACTACCGGCAGATGGGTACCAATGGTTCTCTAATGAGCCCGGCTTAACCCGGTACCCAATCCATTACTCAATGGATATCCTTCTACTCGTACACCTAGCAATCCCTATCCATATATATGCCATCCCCACAGTTCCTGCCCACTACATTGAATTGGAGCAAGCGGATGGTGAATATCTCAATTGTATGATTCCAATTACTGGAAGGTTTACAGGCATTCATAGGACCCTCTATTTATCACAGGTTCCTAGTGGCGACTGCCCTAACAACAAGGATTGGCCGTGCCGGTAATAATTGTTGATTGCCAGGGTAATAGAATATCCAGACACCAGGTAAAACATCACTGTAATCCCCCCGAAAATTAGTAGAAGTCAAAAGTAGAGAATTCTC
>Ga0209396_1000691_pt1 | contig 38899 bp, 34 predicted proteins | sample GOMGulsemesocosm_6_FD_184638 | JGI IMG/M metagenome (GOLD analysis project Ga0209396, IMG submission 184638) | Methane-oxidizing microbial communities from mesocosms in the Gulf of Mexico - GOM8C Gulf of Mexico (SPAdes) (version 2) | ecosystem: Environmental > Aquatic > Marine > Cold seeps...
AATTATTACCAATTCATTGAAATATGCATTCAAGGATAGAGAAAAAGGTGAGATCACCCTTGAATTAAATCATTTAGAAGGTGTTAAATATGAATTACTCATTGGAGATGATGGTTCAGGTATACCTGAGGGTAGTGAGAAATCAGGATTGGGTCTTGAATTGATAAACATATTTACAGAACAACTTGAAGGTGAAATAACCCAAATCGAATCAGAAGGAACCAAATATCAAATACTTTTTGAAAATATTGATGCTAATTGATTAAATCAATTTGAGTACTGTCCCGTTAATTTAATCCATCATTGTAAATTACAATTTCTAATACATGCTTAAGCTGGTAATGATTAATATGTTTTGAACTTTCGTTGCACTCCAATTGGCAATTGGTAAAGTTTTTATTTTAGTGTTGACAAAACCGTTTATTGGTTTTCCTTTTATTAGTTTGAAACGGAGTAGGTAGATAAACACTCTTTTTTTTGGAGCGTAAGTTAAGGAAAACAAATGTTTGTGTGGTGAATATATATAGTTATCAAGTCCAAAAAAATGATTGCCTAAAGACATATTGAATTCTAAATAAAGCAACCTCACAACCTATTCATTTCTAAGTATATTTGGTCTTTAATGAATACCCATGAAAATTATAGAATAAATATGTGCCAGGGTTAATTGAAAAGCTGTTGAATTAGGTAATGATAGAAATTTAGATATTTTATCTGTTTCTAGAACAATTGGATAATAAGATGGCTTGGTATGAAAACTTGGTCGGAAGTAAATTAGACTACAGCAAATAATATCTATTGATTTATAATGTTAAATGTATTAAAGCTGCTAATATGGATAGAGATTTTGATGATTCTATAATTACGAAAAAAGCAAAAAGGTAAACTGAAGGCCTCATCAAGAGGCCTTCAGTTTGGTTTTTATTCTTGGTCTGATAAATCTATTGTAATTATAGTTTCAGGCGCTTCGGTAGTAACAGAAAATGCATTACTATCACAATGAAATCCTGCTCCTCCACCTTTGGTATGGCTATTGTCTGGGCAAGATTGATTAGTCTTGGTTTGTATAGAAACAGTTGTGGGGCCCCCACTTGGTGACTCCCAAGTTAAAGTTACTTTATCTTTATCAATTGTTTGTTTACATGTTGTATCACCCTTAAGGGGTGAAATATAAATTAATTGACCGTGTGAATCAGTAATACCAGTACTATTTTTATATTCTCTCTTTACGAAATAACTGTTAACCCAATACCCACGTCCATTCTTTGTTTGTGCATAAGCGCTACTCACCCAGCCATCTGGCTGTGCATGACTTTTATAACCATTAGTTTTATCTTCAGGGTAACTTAGCTCTTTCTTGTTGTCTTTAAAACTAGGCCCTTTAGATCTTGAAGAAGCATTCATTTTTGTCTTTCGGTTATCATAGGTCTGTTTGGTAAACAAGCTTAAAGAGTCTAATTCTATATTGTATTTCTGAAAAACTAAGTAATAGTTACCAAATATATTTCCAGATGTATGTGCTACCCAAGTCCAAGCTCCAGGGACATCATTAGGGGTATCAGCAATAATATTTTCAGATATATCAACAACATCATTAAAACTAATCAGTTCTCCATTTTCTAGATTTGCCTCTAACTGTTCATTTTGGCAGTTAATATTTGGTTCGTTTTTCACTTCAACTTCATGTAGTTGGTTCACGTTATAAGGAAAGTTAAAGTACATTCGTTTCAGTTCAATTTTTTCTGATGTAGAAGAACTGGTTTTACATAACGCAGAAATTGTTCCCGTTTGTGAACCTGTGTCCTTAGACGGCATAGTTAAGTCTTCTACCCAGAAGTTGATATTATTTTCATCCAATAGTTTACTTGAATTCTGCCCAGCTGGTGCTGTTACAAAGTTTAAGTAGTTCGCTTGTGTACGAAATTTGATTATTCCATTATCACGAGTACCATTTTCGTTTGTTCCTCCAAAGATTTTTTTAATCTGATCCCCTAATTCTATAAATTTAGCGTGCATATGTTTTAAGGTTTCATTATAACCTTCTTCACCAAGTAAATTAGATACAACAAATGGAAAATCGGGTTTTTGTTCGAAAAATTCCCTATGAGAATAATATAGTGCGACCTGAAGCTGGTTCATAATGAAAATTTGCTGTAAATATGAAATCAGGTTAAGTTGAAGATCGACAATTGGGTCCATGGCTGCCATATAAGGAACAACTAAGTTATTCGCTTTATTGTTATTTCCTTTATTGGTATTCAACACATCATTGTAAGCCTTGTTCAAGTCGGACCAAATCCTCTTTGAAGGATCTAGATTATTTATGTAGGAATATAATAAGTTTGCTGGAGATTCATACGGCTCAGAAGAAGAGCTACGAGTTTTGTTTGATACGTTACCATTTAAAGCGGTTATAATTGCCATATCTTGAATTGAGCAATCACCATCATTACAAAGATCTTTCATAAAAGGATAGAAATCATCCGATTTGAGCGGGAATATTTTTTTATCATAAAAGGATTTATATTTAATTCCAATAGAGCTATTAGCATCATATAGATATGTGATTATATCTTTATAATGATTTTCAGAGATTACCAATGCTAACTCTTTTACAGCACCATAAGTAGCAGTACTGATAATTTTAATATCATCTAGCTTTTCATCCATTTGATTCAGCTGATCCAAAATTTGATTCAGTTTTTCTAGATATAAATCTGGCTTTGGAAAAAAGAATCCTGTTACAGCCTTGGCAGCTTTAACCGCAATATTGTATGGCTCAGGTACTACCTTAGCAGCAATATCAAAGGCCGTATCATATTCTCCCGCTTGTAACTTAACCGGTTTTTTTTCATCAATCTCTACCAAAAGACTTGAGTTGTTATTCATGTTGTTTTCCATATATATATATTTATTTTGATTGTTTTTCGTTATCATAAGATTATAGACCGTTGCATTCAGTAACCTCCCCCAAAAAAATAATAAAGACTTTTTTTATCTATTATTCTAGAGTTGTTTGCTTTTTAAATTTAATTGTGATAGTCATAGTTACATGTTAATTTGTAAATTATTCTATGAGCTCTAACACAAAATTAAAAACAAAAACATAACAAAAACCCGTATAAATACACCTTGTATACGTATTTATACGGAACTTTATGAGTAAAGATTATCTGTAATAAATTGTTAAACTTTATTTGGTAACTAGTTTATTTAATTATGAATAAACATTGCTTTACACGTTCATTGTTTCGTTCAGCCTGTTTTATGTTACATCTTTTTGAAAAAGTATTTATCGGATTATTGTTATGTCTAATGAATCGTCAACTCATTATTCCTTTGTATTATGTAGTAATCTATTACAATTATGATAAACAAGGTTATAATGGAGAGTTGGTATTGAAATATCAGAAGACAATCTAGTAAAATGAAATGACTATTATCAACGAGAGATAAACAACAATACAGGTGGTAGTGTTGTGAGCCAACTATATGCTGGAGGATCTCAAACAGTATTGACATTAAACGTTATATTATTTTGATAAACACTCAAAAATAAACTGATGAACAATACGCCTACACAATAACTCACCTCCTTAATAACGATAAACAATACGTTTACAAGATAAATTATTCAATTAATAGATAAAACATCTAGAGATTTTTAGCCAAAAAAATCTAATTGTCATGAAAGTTTCATTAACACAATCAACTTTAGTTAAACTCATTATTTTAATAATGTGATATGACTATTGATAATTAATTTTCCATCATCAAACTTGGATTTCGTTGGAGGTGAATATACCGATAACTGTAATTTGTTGATATATATAGTTAAGGTTTGACTTAGCTGTGTGGTAAACTTGCTTAATATGTACTGAAAACAACTTTCGTTTAGAAAACCAAACTTAGTTCAGATGAGAATTACACTAGGACTTTACCCTGTTTTGTTCACTATCTGATCCAGAGCCTTTGTACTTCTTTTTGTTTGAATTAGATTTTCCAAAACGCATTGAAAATGCTACAGTTATACTCCTAGAATCATATTTACTGTTCCAATCTGCATTGGTTTGACTTAAATTATTGATGATTCCGTCACCTTTTCTTGAATAAAAAAGATCATTAGCATTCAATCTTAGAGTTCCTTTTCCTTTAAATACACTTTTTTGTATCCCACAATTCATAGACATATAACCCTTTATTAATAATTGAGAATATACCTGATCACTCAAATATCTAGCACTTACACTTACCTTCCAACCCTTATTAAAGTTAAATCTATTTGTTAAACTGGCATAAGTATTTACCCCTTTTGAATTTAATTTTTCAGTGTATAATTCACTTTCAAAATGAACAATTGAAGCCTGTGTATATGCGCTAACTGTGTACCAGGTTGTGAGTGGTATAGTTGCGTTTAAAGAAAAGGTAAGAAATTGACTATTTGAAATATTTCCAGGTCTACTATAATAAATATCATCTTGAATTTCTAAAGTCTCATTTATACCATCTATGAGCATAGCGTATGATATTTCTGTGCTAATTATTTCATTATAAGAGTAAGTCATAGTTAAATTATGAGAGTAGGTAGGTAGTAAATTTGGATTTCCGGTATAATAGGTAAACTTATCTAAAGGACTTATAAATGGATTCAAGTCCTGAAAATAGGGGCGTTCAATTCTTCTACCATAAGAAAAATTGAGGGAATGAATCCCTGCAGAATCTAACGGTCTACTCATATAAAAAGTTGGGAAAAATGAAGCATAAGTTCTTGTGAAACTGGTATCAGGTGTTTGTATATTACCCAGTTGATTTCCTTCAAGGTGTGTTGCTTCACCTCTTAGTCCAAATTGAAGTTTTACTTTTCCTATTGAGCGGTGATAATTAAGATAGGCCGCATTAATCCATTCGTCATAGAGAAAGCGATTACTTAAATTGTAGTCAGGTGCAGTAATTCCTTCAGTTGTTTTACTATAAATGGCCTCATTATCAGTTTGAGTGAAAGCTGATTTAAGTCCAGTTGAAAAAATCGAACCATCTTTAAAAGGTTTCGTGTAGTCTGTTTTTAATGCATAGATACTAATCTCTGACGGAATCTCACCATTAATCTGATCACTATATATTAAGGAATCATTTGAATTGTACTGAAAATTTTTAAAATTTTGATCATTGGCTGATACGTATTTTACGAAATCAGCATCAAAGGATATTTCACTTCCAAGTGTATCTAATTTCTGTAGCAAATAAAAGCTAACCAAATCATTATCAAATCCTGTCTCACTTAGGTTATCTGCAACTACACGTTGAAGTAAAGCACCGTTCACATCAGAAATCAGTGCCGTATTATCTATATCTGCTTGTCCAGGGGAATGAGACCTTTTGTAGGACACACCTAAAGTTGTGCGGTCAGTAGCATAAAAATCCATACCAACACGTCCTTGCAGGTAATATCCACTATTTCCATTAAAGGAATTTTGATTGAATGCGGATTGCTCAACACCCAATTCATTCAGGTAATAACGATTTATATTTAAATCTTGAAAACTTTCATAAAACCCAGCATTAAGGTTTGTAGAAAAGCTAATTTTTTTTGTATTATAATTGAGGTTCAGACTATTATTACTTCCGTTGTAGCGACTTCTACGGTAACTTACCGACCCATTTCCAAATACCCCTTTAATGGCACTTTGCTTAATATTAATATTAATTATCCCGGCATTTCCCGCAGCTTCATACTTGGCAGGTGGATTCTCAATAACTTCAATATTTTTAATTGACCCCGCAGGTAAAGACCTTAAGTAACTATCTAACTCTGACCCTGATAAATAAGATGGTTTATCATTAATATACACAGCAACGCCAGCTCTTCCTTTTAAAATTATTTGTCCATTTTGATCAACAGTAACACCAGGAACCTGTTCCAAAATCTCCAAAGCATTACTTCCTGTACTCGCAATTAATGCATCAGGCGTAATTACAATGCGGTCTATTTTTCTAACTACAAATGGTACAGAACCATCTACAATAACTTTATCAAGTATATTTGGATCTTCAGTTAATGAAATAGCCTCCATTTCATAAGACGTACTAACGCTCATCAATTTTGTAGCCTCAACAAATCCAGTAGATTTAATTCTTAAAATATAATTACCTGCTTTAGTTAACTGAATTAAAAAAGAACCATCACTGTCGGAAAAAACGGTTTTCACCAGACTTGAGTCCGTAGCGTCTAAAATTGAAATAAGTGCCAAATCTAAGCCTTTATGATTTTCATTCAAAACTTTTCCAGAAACACTGAATTCAGCTTGAGATATACCGGAAGATGTGATTATAAATAATAGACACGTTAAAAAAAATTTCATATATTTTATTTCATTTTGTTAGTTAAGAGATAAAAGTATAAAATTTATTGATTTTTCTTAGTTTTAAACGATTACTTAATTGTTTTTGGTAAATAAATTTAATTAGTTTGTAAATTGAATACGTTTTTTATCGTTCTCACAAATCCATCAAATTCGATTTGTGATATACCAAATTGTTTAGTCATAATTTACTTTGCTTTATTCATTCGATAATTTACTTTTTAAGGTATTCATGATTTACGTTGCACTCCAAATTGGTGATTTTTTGTTGAGTGCGCTGGTGAAAACCATTTATTTGTTCTCTTTTATTAGCTTAAAACGGAGTAGGAGGGCCAACACTCTTTTGTTGGAGTGTAGCGGGAATTAGTGTGTGTATTAACCTAAATTTAATAACTAGGTCTATTTTTTTTGTTAAACTCTTGATTTATAATTGAAAACTCATAAAAGAAATCAATTTTCTTTTTTCAAAAAAAACCGGCAAGAAAAGCAAGCCTTTTTTGCCGGTTAATAGGATAAATATAATTCTTCTCCGAAATCTTACTCCAAAGATAAATCTCTATTCTTTTACTATCTTTTTTATTGAGATTGAAGAGTCAGCGTGTTCTATTCTTAAAAAGTATACGTTAGGACTAATATTTGAAAGATTAATTTTAGTGCTGTTGAATTTTGCCACTTCAGATCCTAGAATATCAAATAGAATAACCGATACCACTTTTTTATTAGATGTGATTTCAATGATATCCGTTGCTGGGTTAGGAAAAACAGATACTTCTGTTTTTACCTCTTTATTATCTAAATTCAAGTTGGATTCTGCAGATCTGCTTCCTGCTTTTTTCATATTCTCACAATCAGCTGCAACTATGCCATACTTCTGGGTACTTTGCCAGTTATTACAATCGTCCCAAATCCCTCTTTGAATGTAGTAGTTTTCTCCAAGAACTAATGGCAAGTCAAAAGAGTAAGGTCCTACACTGTAGTTATATGGATTTGTTCCAAATTCCCACCAGGCTATCGTTTCTACCAAGATATCATTCCCTCCAGCTACCACTTTCCAAAGGTTATATTGGTGATATGGGTTAGGATTAGCAGTTGAAGCCTGCGAACGTCCCGTAACCGTAAGAATTGGTTGAAGTAGGTTGTTACAGTTAACTTCCCAGTCAAAATCAGTGTCAAAGGTTATTGGTCCGTTAACTTGTATACCGTATTCTGCATGTGAATCCCACGAATTACATCCATCATAGACTCCACGTTGTACAAAGTAAGTTACCCCTTGTACCAATTGGGTAGAGAAAGTATAAGGCCCGCTGTTATAAGTATAAGGATTTGTAGCATTTTGCCACCAAGCAATTGTCTCCAATAATACATGATTACCGCTTGCATCCCATTGAAACAAATTAAATTGGTGATATGGATCAATTCCACAAGGTTGATCTACTCCAGTTACAGTAAGTGAAGTGCAATTCACCTCATAAGTAAAGAATGGGTCTGCTTTATTAATGGTTATATCATCTATCATTAACTCTGCTTGTCCAAGACCATATGTCGTTGATAGCCTTGGAAAAATCAATAAGGCATCATGATTAGTAGCAGCGGTATAACAAACCTCAAACTGTGTCCAGTTTGCACCATACAAATCAGCAAAAGACTCACTTGAATTGGTGGGGTAAGACCAAATCTCTTCAGCATTCGGGGTTGAAGGTTCTGGTGAATAGGCTACTGTAGAATTCAAAAGAATATTTGATTCATCAACAGCATATAAATTAACTGAGGAATTAGCAGCAATAGTATCTTTATATACTTGAAGTGCAGGATTCCCATCTGCAGTTCTAACTTTAAAAGAAATGGAATACATTTTACCAGCTTCAAAATTGTAATCGGTGTAAATAGACTCAGCAGAATAAACACTTCCATTGTTATATATCCATGTATAAGGACTAGTTGGATACCCATGTATTGATGGTGTTCCATGCCCTTTTTGCCAGTCGTCCACAAAACCATTTTGGAAAGCTGTTTGTTGTTGCTGACTAGTTAAACCTGTAGTGTTTACATCAAAAGTAGAATTTTCAATACATTGTCCAATTCCATAATTGGAAAGCAATAGTATTAATGGGGTTATTAAGCGTAATTTCATTTCTTATATTTTTAATTTGAAAACGAACATACCGACTAATTTGGTTTCTTTATGATACTTTTTCACTAACAGACAATTTTAGTTTATGAATGGACGGATTTTGATTCTTTTTGTTAAAAAAAACTCACTAAGATTTCAATTTAGTTCGCGTCCTTTATTTCTTTTTATTTGTGCTAATGAATATTGAAAAGAATGTATACCCGAAAGGCTCGACATAATAGACACTATAATGGTAAAGCAGATCCTTTTTTCGTTTTCAGAAAAACATACTGATTTAGTTCGGGGCGTGTTTAAAAAGGTTTTTGTCCTCATGATTTCCGTTTTACTACAATTGGCTTATAATTTATATTATGTTAAATAGCAATATGCCAAACGCTACAACTATGGCAGAAAATGATACAAAAGAATTTGAAAACGAAAAATACTGTATTCTAGTTAAATTAAAAAATGAAAAAAATTATAATTTATTATCACATGGAGAATACAGTAAGGAATCTTTAGAATCTGAGTTAAAAGTTTATAGTAATGAAAAAACTGATAAAATAATTTTAATACAAGGTGAAATAATTAACAATCTACAAATTTAAATTTTGAATCAGTTTGAAACCTTAAAACGTCCACTTCTTCACCTGAAATTGTAACTTCTATTTCGTCAATGCTAATCATTTTATTATGTCTACTTATATTGTCAGACACCCTATTGCAGACGAAATTATACAGTTCTAATCCTAACACTTCTGAATCATGATTTTTAATAATAGTTTTTACTTTTCTCATAGCATAAAATTTTAACAACCAAATATAACAAAAATATGACTGATTTAGAAAAAGAAGAAATACTATTACATTTAAAAAATAAAGACTACTCAAAGATAAATATAGATGTGGAGTTTAACCATATAAATACGATAGTCGTAAATTCTCCTTGAAGGGGGGTGTAAATTGGTTTGAATTACGAGTTAAGCCTGATTGTTTTTATGATTTCATTGAAAAAATATTCAACTAAACACTTATCAATTTTTACCGAACAAACAAAATAAGACACCTAAGTGTATTTCGATTAACTACTCAAAAGTAAGGTTAAATCAATATGTAAATCGTATTAACTGGTAAAAATAAACAACCAAAGCTAATTTATGATAAATATTCTATATCTTTGATTAAAATTCACGTGTTATGAATCCTTCCTCTACAGTCATTAATAAAAAATTTGTAGCGAAAATTATAGAAAACAACATATATTATATCAAATACAACGATAAAATAGCTTTAACAGTACAGGATATAAAACACTCTTATAACGCTTACGCCGTATTGTCAAAAGGAAAAAAACTTAAAATTTTAATAGAATTTGGCATTTTATCAACTATAGAGGATGAAGCGCGGGAATATGCAGAACGTAATAGCGTTCCAGTCATTGCAGAGGTCTTAATAATGAAAACTATTGCCTACAGAGTATTAGCTATTATATATTTTAAATTCCGTGTACTTAAACATCCAGTTAAGATACAAAACAGTTTTGCAAAAGGAATTGAATGGTTAAGGTCAATTAATTAAAAAATAATCGTATTTTTGAATGTGGTCGCTGTTGAAACAAAAATAATTAAAGGACGAATATTTACTGCTCAAATTATTGAGGGTGATATTTTTTATTTAAACTACGCCGCTAATGAACTTGCTTTAGGTTCTGATTATAAAGCTGGATATACTGCTTACAACAGTTTAAGAGAAGGAAGATTATTGAAAGTAATTGTTGAAAATGGAGAGTATACTATTATTGATAATAGCGCTAGAGAATACTTACAAAATAATAAACTACTAGCAAAAGCTGCTGCAATTGTTTTGCCTTCAATTGCACAACGTATCATTTATAATTTTTATGTTAAGTTCAGACCACATGAACACCCTGTAAAAGCCTTTAAGAATTTCACAAAAGCTTATGATTGGGTAAATTCTCTTAATATTTAAGTTTTATGATTGAAATTCTTTTTGAAGATGCCTATTGTATTGTTGTCCATAAACCTAACAATGTTTTAGTACACCACTCCTATTACTCTAGAAACATTAAAGATGATTCTTTACTGCAGTTGTTACGAAAACAGTTTGTCGATTCAAATTTTTACCCTGTACATAGATTGGATAGAAAAACATCTGGTATCATTTTATTAGCCAAAGACAAAACATACGTGTCTAAATTTCAAGATTTATTCACTTCTGACGCCATTCAAAAAAAATATTATGCGGTAGTTCGCGGGTTTTGTGATGAAACCGGTACAATTGACTCACGTGTGAAAAATCCTGATACTGGAGTTTACAAAGATGCATTAACAGGTTATAAAACTGTTTCTCAAATCACCCTTAACATTCCTGTAAAACCTTATGAAACGTCTCGTTATAGTGTGTTAGAGTTTGAACCAAAAACAGGACGTATGCATCAATTACGTAAACACGCCAATAAAATAGCTCACCCCATTATAGGAGACCATAAATATGGGAATCGTCATCACAATCAAATGTTTGAAACCAACTTTGGACTTGATTATTTGTTTTTACACGCCCATTCTTTAAGTTTTACCCATCCTTTTACAAATCAGGATTTAGTCATTACAAAAAAAACGCCTTCCTTTTGGAACACGTTTTTTAATTCTGTTAATTGGGAGGTTAAATTGTAATTGAAAAAACAAGTACTATCCCCTACTTTATCCCCTGAAAAATACAAATTCTGTTTCGCTACTTTCATTAGCTTGAAACTCATACCCTTCATAGTTAAACCCTTTTAATTCTTCAATGGTGTCAATTTTATTTTGAATGATGTACTTTGTCATCAATCCCCTAGCCTTTTTTGCAAACGTCATAATAACTTTATACTCTCCAGACTTTGAACGGTCTTTAAATATTGGCGTCACTACAGGATACTTTAAATTTTCTAATTTAGCCGCTTTAAAGTATTCACCAGAAGCTACATTAACTAAAAATTGGGAAGAATCATTTGCTAATTCTGAATTTAATTCATCTACAATTTTTGAGTTCCAAAATTGATATAAATTGGTGATTTTAGGCGTAACGCTAAATCTAGTTCCCATTTCCAATCGGTAAGGTTGAATTAAATCTAAGGGTTTTAAAATGCCATATAATCCAGAAAGGATACGTAATCTATTTTGCCCTTCTACTCTATTCTCTGGTGATAATGTTAGATAATCTAAACCTTGATAGGCTGCTCCTGTAAAAATATCTGCAGCTGATTTACTATTATCGTCTGTAAAAGGTAGATTCCAAGTTTGAAAACGATCATAATTTAACTCTGCAATGGCATCACTAACTTTCATCAATTTTGAGATTTTATTTTTTGATAATTTTCTCAATTTTCTAATTAATTTTTCAGACTGATCTAAAAATATAGGCTGACTTTTAATTGGATTTTCAACTTCTATTTCAAATTTAATTGATTTGGCTGGTGATAATAATATTTTCATAATTCAAAAATACTAAAAGAATTACCATTGTTAATAAATCTTACGTAATTTTGAAACAAAAAATATGAACTTCAATGAATTGAAACAGTTTTTAGATGAAAAGGTAGAAGAATTCAATACCTCTGCATTTATTGAAGAAGACCCAGTGTGTATACCACATCAATTTTCCAAAAAGGAGGACATTGAAATCATTGGTTTTTTGGTCGCTACCATTGCTTGGGGGAAGCGTCCCATGATTATTAAAAACGGTCATAAAATGGTAGAGATTATGGGTGGTGAACCTCACGATTTCATTTTGAATGCAAGCGCCAATGAATTGAAAGATTTAGAATTTGTGCACAGAACCTTTAATGCCATTGATTTATCTTACTTTTTTAAAGCACTTCAAGGTATTTATAGATCTGGCTCAAGTTTAGAAGCCGAATTTTCTAAAACATCTGGTGGCATGAATCATAAAATTGCTGGTTTTAGAGATTCATTTTTGTCTTTTGGACATGAGAAACGGACTGAAAAACACATTTCAAACCCCTTAAAAAATTCATCAGCTAAACGATTAAATATGTATTTAAGATGGATGGTACGTGAAGATAAAAAAGGCGTTGATTTTGGTATTTGGAATTCAATTAAAGCTTCTGAGTTATATTGTCCATTAGACGTACATACAGGTAATGTTGGCCGAAAATTAGGGTTTATTACACGAAAAGCAAATGATTGGAAAGCATTAGAAGAATTAATGGTTCCCTTACGTAAAATGGATCCAATTGACCCCGTTAAATATGACTTTGCGTTATTTGGTTTAGGTGTTTATGACAAGTTTTAAGTCAAATCGTTATTTGTAATTTTTCTTACATACAGTTCATGTGATTATGTTTATTTTTGAGCTATGATAAAAGAAAGACTAGGATTAATATGGGGTAAATTAAAAAAAGATTGGATGACTAATCTTCTTTTATTAGCACTAGCTATTGTTATGCTAGTTCCATCTTGGCGATTAGCCTTTTCAAGTGGTCTGCAAAAAATATTTATGAGTAGTACCGAATTAAAAAAGGATACATCTACCCCATTGAATTTTGCGCAAGAAAATTGGATTTTATTGGATTCACAAAAGAAGCCATCTTCATTTAAAGTTTATAAAGGAAAACCAATCGTACTTAACTTTTGGGCCACGTGGTGTCCGGGGTGTAGAGCTGAATTACCTGAAATTAAAGCTTTAAAAGATAAATTTAAAGATGACGTTCACTTTATATCCGTAACCAACGAAAGTTATGAAGTCATTAAAGCATCTGGTGAATATGACGTCCATGCTGATTTCATTTTTTATACACAGTTCTTTTCCCCTCAATTTGATTTTTCTGCTTACCCTACTACATTTATTATAGATTCTGATTTTAATATCGTTCAAAAAATTGAAGGGGCTTCAAAATTAGATTCAGATGAAAATATTAAATTTTTAAAAAGTTTATAATTAACACGTTAAGTTACAAAGTAGAATAGACCCATATATGACTATTTAATCGTATGTTTGTTTACATGCGTTATTTAGTTATTTTTTCATTTTTTATATTTTCCTTTACGTCATCTGTTTCTTCTGACAATATTATTGGAGTTTGGCTAAATCAGGTCAAAGACGCAAAAATTGAAATCTACAAAAATAATGGTAAGTATCACGGTAAAGTGGTTTGGATTAAATCGCCAAATGATAAGAATGGAATACCAATCAAAGACGCAAATAATCCAAAACAAAATTTAAGAAGCAAAGCTATTTTCAATTTAGTCATTATAAAAAACTTAATTTATAATGAAGGAGAATGGAGCGGAGGAACGATTTACGATCCTAATAATGGAAAAACGTATGAATGCACCTTTTGGTTTGAAAATAACAAATTAATGTTACGTGGTTATATTGGTTGGTTTTATGAAACCAAAACATGGACAAGAGTAAAATAAGTTGAATGCCTCCATAGTATCCAAACAAATTAAGGGGCCTCAAACCTAGATGCGGACAAACATATTCAATCTTTAATAATTTACTCTAAACGAGCACAATAAATCGAGTGGAAAAGAGGTGTTGACCAATTTTTTCATTAAGTTTGTTTAGTATGAGTCAGCTAATTATCTACATATTTCTCTTATTTTCCTTTACACCAACTACGTCTTCAGATGAGATTTTAGGTGTTTGGTTGAACCAAGTTAAAAATGCAAAGATTGAATTCTATAAAAGTGGCAACAAGTATTATGGTAAAGTGGTTTGGTTAAAAGACCCATCTAATGTAAATGGAACACCAGCAGTAGACGAGAATAATCCTAATAAAAGTTTAAAAACAAGACTAGTTTTAAATTTAGTAATTATAAAAAACTTGACCTACAAAAATGGAAAATGGAGCGGTGGAACTATTTACGATCCTCTGGTTGGAAAAACTTATGAGTGTTCATTTTGGATGGAAGGCGATAAATTGAAATTACGTGGTTATGTTGGTTGGTTTTATGAAACAAAAACCTGGACTAAAGTGAAATAGGCTTGAGATTCGCTTTCCATTCTGTTCTCGATACATTTTTCGTACCTCAAAACACTCGAACTGACATTGGCTTTTATAGTTTTAAACTTCATCATAGTATCATTTACTAAACATAAAAAAAACACTACCCAATTAAGGATAGCGTTTACTAAATTTTATTAAAGTAAAATTCTTCAGGCTTAAATCCTGTATCTAAAAGCGGAGCGTTCTATTATCTAATAAAGTTATACGTTTTTTACATTCTTTCAGGAACATTAATCCCTAATAAACTCATAGACGATTTAATGATACCAGCAACTGTTTTAGATAATTGCAATCTTAAATTAACTTTTGCTGCATCCTCTTCTCTAAAAATACTAACAGATTGATAAAATGAATTATACATCTTAACCAATTCATAAGTAAAGTTAGCAATTAACGCTGGACTGTGATTTGCACCCGCCTCTTGGATTAATTGTGGATAACCTACTAAATGCTTAATCAATTCTTTTTCTGAAGCGTGTAGCTCAACATTTGAATCAACACCTGTTAAATCACCACCTTTACGTAGTAAAGATGAAATTCTTGCATGTGCATATTGAATGAAGGGTCCAGTGTTTCCATTTAAATCAACTGATTCTTCAGGGTTAAACATCATTCTCTTTTTAGGATCAACCTTAAGTAAATAGTATTTCAATCCACCCATTCCAATCATATTGTAAAGATTTTCTTTCTCTTCATCAGACATTCCTTCAATATGACCACGTTCTTGTGTCATTTCTTTAGCCTTTTGAACCACATCTGCCATTAAATCATCAGCATCAACCACAGTTCCTTCTCTCGATTTCATTTTACCTGAAGGTAAATCTACCATTCCATAAGATAGGTGGAAGCAGTTTTCAGCCCAAGAATACCCCATTTTTTTAAGAATAAGAAATAGTACTTTAAAGTGGTAATCTTGCTCATTGCCTACAGTATAAATCATTCCATTCAACTTAGGAAAGTCTTCATAACGTAAATTAGCCGTTCCCATATCTTGCGTCATGTAAACCGCAGTACCATCTGAACGCAATACTAATTTTTCATCTAAACCTTCATCCGTTAAATCAATCCATACAGACCCATCTTCCTTTTTGAAGAATATACCTTTCTCTAACCCAGAATCAACTAAGTCTTTACCAGTCAAAAAAGTAGTCGATTCATAATATAACTTATCAAAATCAACACCCATTGCTGTGTAAGTTGATTCAAACCCTTTATAAACCCATCCATTCATTTTCTCCCATAAGGCATATACCTCAGGATCTTTAGCTTCCCATTTTAGTAGCATATCTTTAGCCTCAATCATTATAACTGTGGCATTCTTTGCTAATTCTAAAATTTTTGAATCTAATGCTTTAATTCCCTTTTCGTCCTTATCTGCTTTTGCAGTTTCGAACTTTAAATACTCTTCTTTTTGTTTGTCAGTTGCATTTGAAAAATCGCCATCACTCCATTTAGCAATAACAGCTTTAGCTTGATCGCGTAAATGTTTGTCGAATTCAACATAATATTTACCAACTAATTTATCTCCTTTTAAACCGGTTGACTCTGGAGTCTCTCCACCACCAAATTGTTGCCATGCTAACATACTTTTACAAATATGAATACCACGGTCGTTTATAATTTGAGTTTTGATCACATCATTTCCGTTCGCCTTTAATATCTCAGCTACTGAATACCCTAAGAAGTTATTTCTTAAATGCCCTAAGTGTAATGGTTTGTTTGTATTTGGTGAAGAATATTCCACCATTAATGTATCAGCAGTTTCTAAATTAAAACCAAAGTTTTTTGTTTCAATAGAGTTGTTTAACTTGTTAACCCAAAATGAATTAGATATAACTAGGTTAATAAAACCTTTAACTATATTGAAGTCAGAAATATCTGATACATTATCTTTTAAAAATTGTCCTATCTGTTCTCCTGTTTGCTCAGGAGATTTTTTAGACGTTTTTAGTAAAGGAAACGTTACTAAAGTAATATCACCTTCAAAGTCTTTCCTTGTTTTTTGAAATTGTACTAAATTATCACTCGCTTCCACTCCGTATAACTCTTGAATGGCAAACTTAACTTTCTCTGTTAACAATTTTTCTAAATTCATATCTTAAAACTTTTATGCAAAAATAGTATTAATATTTGTATTTTTCTCTCTATTTAAAAGGGGATACTTAAAAAAACTAAGTATTCATTTTAGGAAACAATAACGAATAAAAAAAGCCATTCAAAATGAATGGCTTTAGTACTTAGTAATGACGTATTGATTAAGCCATTAATGCTTCTAATTTTGCTACTAATGTAGCTTTAGGTACAGCACCTACTGATTTATCAACTAATTCTCCATTTTTCAAGAAGATAATTGTTGGAATATTTCTTACACCATAGTTTCCTGAAATTGATCCAAATTTGTCAACATCAACTTTACCAACTACTGCTTTTCCTTCAAAGTCATTAGCGATTTCTTCAACAATTGGTCCAACCATTTTACAAGGTCCACACCATGCTGCCCAAAAGTCAACCATTACTACTTTGTCCGTTTTTAAAGCTAATTCTTCAAAATTTGCGTCTGTAAATTCTACTGCCATTTTATATAATTTTTTATTTGTTAATGCCTAATAAAGATTAGACTTGATTTTAATTTTTTACTAAAGTAATATCGATTTTCAATTAATCAAATAAAATGCCAAAATATTTTTATGAAATATTGGCATCTTACACCTCTTTTTTGTCAGTCTAATTAGGTCAACTTTTTACTTTATTGCTAAGTTGTCAGTCTTTGAAGAAAACAACCATAACGTTAAATAGACTAATCCTGCATTGATACCTAATAGTTCTGAACCAAATTGGTAAGTTGTTAAATCAGCCCAAATAAATGTAATAAATAAGTAAAGTACTACTGCTACAACTATAGAAATTAGAAAGGAATACATATCTGCAATGTAGCGGTTTGTAAGAACACCAAACATAAACAAACCTAATAAGGGGCCATACGTATAATTGGCTGCACTAAATAATTTCCATACCACACCGTCATTCTCCATTGAGTTAAAAACTAAGATAACAATTAATAAAACGACTGACATTCCTACATGTGCATACTTTCTAATCTTAACCTGTTGGTCTACTGGTTTCGATTTTGAATTTAAAAAATCAATACTAAATGAAGTTGTTAGGGCCGTTAAAGCGGAATCGGCTGAAGAGTATGCGGCTGCTATTAGTCCTAAAAAGAAAAAAACACCAACTGATAATTGTAATCCACCTTCCAAAGCAATGGTTGGGAATAATCTGTCTCCTTTTGTTCCATGACTTGCCCAAACTTCAAATAGTTCTGGGTTATCTTGTACATAAACGAATAATAAACCGCCTAAGGCTACAAAAACAACATTTACAAAAAATAGAACGATAGAAAAAACCATCATGTTTTTTTGAGACTTTTTTAGAGAAGAGACTGATAAGTTTTTTTGCATCATATCTTGGTCCACCCCAGTCATACCAAGCGTAATAAACATTCCGCCTAGTAATCCTTTTAACCAAAAGTTTTTAGCATATACATCTTCTGTTTGCCACATTTGTCCCATATCATGTTCCGAAATTGAATTATAAATATCGGAAATACCAAGATGTAGTTCACTTGAAATGAAATACACACTTAACCCAACCGCAATAAGCATAAACAAGGTCTGCAAGGTGTCTGTCCAAACAATAGTTTTAATACCTCCTTTAAATGTATAAATCCAAATTAATAAAATACTCAACGTAACTGTCATCCAAAAATCAACACCCATTTGAGAAAATATAAATTCATGCAAAACATCTGCTACTAAATACATTCTTAAAGATGCACCAATTAAACGAGATACTAAAAAGAAACCAGCTCCCATTTTATAAGTGTAATTACCAAACCTACCTTTTAAATACTCATAAATAGACGTTAAGTTCATTCTGTAATACAGTGGTAATAGTACAAAAGCAATAATAGCATAACCAGCTATATATCCTAATGCCATTTGTAAATACGTGAATTCAGCTCCGATTTTCGGGTCAATTGGTCCGATTGTTCCCGGAATGGAAATAAAGGTGACACCAGACAAACTTGCTCCAATCATTCCAAAAGCAACCACATACCATTTAGAATTTCTATTTCCAGTATAAAACGTATCGTTATCCGCTTTTTTACCAGTAAAGTATGAAATAAGTAATAGTACAGCAAAATAGCCTACTAGCATTGAAATTAAAAGCGTATTCGTCATGTAATGGTTAGTTTAATCAAGGTTAATGAGTTATTAAGCGTCAAATTTTAGATATTATCAAGGCAACCATTTCTTATCAAAGTTAGGTTTACGTTTTTCTAAAAATGCGTCTCTACCCTCTTGTGCTTCTTCTGTCATATAGGCTAAACGCGTAGCTTCTCCAGCAAACACTTGTTGTCCAACCATTCCATCATCCGTTAAATTCATAGCGAATTTTAACATTTTAATTGACATTGGAGATTTTCCTAAGACTTCTTGAGCCCATTCATAAGCTGTATCCTCTAAGTCTGCATGCGGAATAACAGCGTTTACCATCCCCATTTCAAATGCCTCTTGAGCGGAATAATTACGTCCTAAAAAGAAAATTTCTCTTGCTTTTTTCTGACCAACCATTTTTGCTAAATAAGCAGACCCATATCCACCATCAAAACTAGTCACATCAGCATCCGTTTGCTTAAATATAGCGTGCTCCTTACTCGCTAAAGTCATATCACACACCACATGTAAACTATGACCACCACCAACTGCCCAACCAGGCACTACACAAATAACAACTTTAGGCATAAACCTAATCATTCGCTGTACTTCTAATATATTTAATCTATGTTGTCCATCTGTACCAACATAACCTTGTTTTCCTCTTGCCTTTTGATCTCCTCCACTACAAAATGAATATACACCATCTTTTGAAGACGGTCCTTCTGCTGATAATAATACACAACCAATAGTTGTATCTTCTTGCGCATCATAAAATGCGTCAATTAATTCTGAAGTTGTATTTGGTCTAAATGCATTTCTTACATCTGGTCTATTAAATGCAATTCTTGCTACACCATTACTTTTTTTGTAAGTAATGTCTTTATATTCTTTGGCCGTTTTCCACTCTATTGTTTCCATCAAATTTGTTTTTACGCAAATTTATAAATTTATTAATGCATTTAGATTTTTAGTGATTAAACTTATTCACATCTAAATTTTACTGACTAATTGAAAAGGCAATACTCTTAAAAATAAAACTAATCCAACCAATTTAAATCTATTACGTTATTAATTATACAATCTATTTTTATTGATATACTTGATTATTAAAAAACATTGTAACCATGCACCCTATGAAAATTAAATTAACGTTTCTCTTATTTTTTTCCATATTCAGTTCATTACTTAGTTTTTCACAAAGCGTACCCATTATTAATTACTCCACAGATATTAATAATCAAGTTCAGTTAGAGATAAACTCAACTATTGAGCACTATTATATCCTAAAAATAAGACATAGCTTAGATTCTGCATTTAATTTACCACCAACATCAATGACTATGGGTGAGTCCGGAGTCACATATATTTCAGAAGGATTAGAAGCGTATCCAATTGACCATTATCAAGTTTTAGAATATGAAATTTCTAATCCATTTGATAGTGATGGCGATAACATTGATGACATCACAGAATACAATAACCAACCTTTTCAAAACCCATTAAATTCGGCTTTTGAAATTGCGTCAAATGACGGCTTAGTGACTTTAGATATTACAACTTCTTTTAATGAGCTTTCAGTTCTAAATGAAACCGTTCAATGGTCACCGTACCTAAACGAAAAAGAATATCTAAAATTCATTATTTTGAATTTTAACACATCATCACCAGAAGTTTACTTTATTAACACTAATACCCACCCTCTTCATATAGACTTTACAACAGAGTTTGGGTTTAGCTACTTTGATCCTGACGCCATCAAAGGCCATATTATTTATCATCCTACGGTAATTTCAAATAATGGATCTCTTGGAACGTATGCGTTTAACTATACAAATAATGAAAGCAAACCCTTTTTAACTGTTCAGCGCACTCAAGAATTACTATCAACTAATATATTATTTTTAACTAATAATTTATCTTATTATATCAATTCTAACAATGAATTGGATTACCAGTCAGAAATTGAATTATTTCAAACCGCCAGAATTCCAGTCCTTTTTGAGACAGATGTATTTGCAGGGGTTAACTATTGGGGATTACATCAAGCTGAAGGTTATGGTTTTTTTCGCGAAATAGCTAACGGAGAAACACCAGGGACAAGGGATATCGTTTTATATCAAAACATCCCTAACAATCTTCCACATATTTCTGGAATTATAACATCTTTTATTCAAACTCCTTTATCTCATGTAAATTTGAGAGCTATTCAGAATGACATACCAAATGCCTATATTCGTGATCCTCTATCAATTGATACTATAGCTAATTTACTGAATCATTATATCTATTACAAAGTAGAACAAAGCGGATACACAATAAGAGAGGCAAGCGTTGATGAAGTTAATCATTGGCATGATGCCAAAAGGCCGAAAAATGAACAATTTCCCCCTTTAAATTTAGATTACCAATCAATATATCCGTTAAAGAACATAACTTTTAACATGTTTGACGGTTTTGGAGCAAAGGTATCAAACGTAGCAACTATGGGGACTTTTGGTTTTCCAAAAGGAACTATTCCTGACGGTTACGGACTTCCTTTTTACTACTATCAAGAGTTTATGAAGTTTAATGACTTTTTTAATTATGTTAAAACAATGATTTCTGATTCTGATTTTATAAACAATAGAGGAGTAAGACTAATAGAATTGGAATTATTAAGGGGGAAAATTGAAAATGCCCCTATCCCTCAATGGATGTTAAATGATTTTACAAATCTTCAAGAAAGCTTTCCTAAAGGTACAAATATTAGATGTCGGTCAAGTACAAACAATGAAGATTTACCTGGATTTAGTGGTGCAGGGCTTTATGATTCAAAAACACAACACCTAGATGAAGGTCATATTTCAAAATCTATTAAACAAGTATTTGCTAGTTTGTGGAATTTAAGAGCATTTGAAGAAAGAGAATATTATAAAATAAATCACTATCAAACTTCAATGGGAGTTCTTTTTCATGCAAATTATAGTGATGAAAAGGTAAATGGAGTTGGCATTAGTACTGACCCAATATATAGCACAAAAACTAATTTTTATTTGAATTCACAGTTAGATAATAATTTAATTACAAACCCTAATAACAACACTAAACCGGAAGAATTATTGTTAAATAAAGTAAAATCAGAAGATTTTAAGTACTCAGTTATTCAATGGTCAAGTTTATTACCAAATGACTCTCTTTTGTTGACTGACAAACAACTTATCCAATTTAGAGAATACCTCTCAATAATACATTCAGAATTTGCAACTTTGTATAATGCAACGAACAACAACTCCTTTGCAATGGATATTGAATATAAAATTACTAAAAACGATCAACTAATCATCAAGCAGGCCAGGCCATGGGTTTCATATGTTGCTACTGATGTATTACCTTCAACTTCAAAAAAATGTAATATGAATATTTTTCCAAATCCTACAAGTAGTTACGTTAACCTTCAAAACCTAAATCAAAATATTACAAAAGTTACTATTTCCGATCTATATGGAAAATTAGTTTTAATTAAGAATAATAATATAGAAGCACATAATATCCATATCTCACTAAATAATTTACATTCTGGTTTATATATATTAAGCGCTTACACTTCTACTAAGGTGTGTAACACAACAAAATTAATTATTCAGAATTAAATATGCTTTTTGTATAAATCATAAATTATCCCATCAGACAATCCAATCTTAGGTGCATAGATTTTGTAAGCTTTTAATTGAGACAAAATACGAGTATAAATAGTTAAAGCAGGTACAATAACATCTGCCCTATCTTGTTTTAAATTATAGGTTTTTATTCTTTGTTTAACTGTCAGTGGTTCAATGTTTTGGAGTAGTTCATTTAACTCATCTAAATAAATAGCTTTCATGTATTCTTTACTTAGTAATTTGTGGATTTTGTTAATATTCCCACCTGTTCCTAAAATTTGATAAGCTGTTGATTTATCCGTATTACTACTAATCCATTCATTAACTTTACCCCAAACACTTTCTTTAACCTTACCCTGTAACAGTCTAATAGTTCCTATTTTAAATGATTTAGCTGAGACAATCTTACTGTTTTTAAAAATTGTAATTTCTGTACTACCGCCACCAACATCAACCACAACCAATGGTTTTGTGTAATCAAGATCTAGTAGAAAAAAAGTGGAGAATATAAGTTTCGCCTCTTCAGCACCATCAATAATTTCAATATTTACGCCTGTATCATTTAAAATTTGTTGTTGCATTTCAACCCCATTTTCCGCTTCACGCATTGCAGATGTAGCACAAGCTCTTAAATCGGTTACTTCAAATACTTCTGAAATCAATTTGAAAGCTTTGATTGTTTTGGTGAATTCAATTTGCTTTTTGGTTTTAATTCTCCCTTTATCAAACACGTCAACACCTAGACGCAATGGAATACGTGTGTAAGATATTTTTTTGATAAACTTAAACCCTTTTTCATTCGTTAAAACTTCCCCAATCAATAATCTTGCGGCGTTTGTTCCAATATCAATAGCACCAAATCTCATTACGCTTTCAATTTATGTTTAAAGTATTTATAGGTTTCTAGTTGAGAATTGCAAACGGTTTTATCATTCTTAAAGTATTTATTTTTTTGATGCTCATCTATAATTCTAGATTTCACATTATCAGCCCACTGCAATTTAAAAATATGCTTAATGTCAGCTTGAATAGATTCATCATAAATTGGAGTAGCCACTTCTATTCTTCTATCCATATTTCTTGACATCCAATCTCCTGAAGAAATGTAATATTTTTCATCTCCTCCATTTTCAAAAATAAACACCCTAGTATGCTCTAAATACCTGCCAACAACACTTCTGACTTCAATATTTTCCGACTGATTTTTAACACCTGCAACCAATGCACACATACCACGAATAATACATTTTATTTTAACACCAGCATTTGAGGCTTCATACAGCTTCTTAATTAATTTAGTATCTACTAAATTGTTCATTTTAATATAAATAGAAGCACTTTCGTCTTGATTAGCATTTTTAATTTCAGTATCAATCAACACCATGAATTTACGTCTAGAGTTAAATGGCGATACAATTAACTCTCTAAATAAACTACGATCTATGTTATTCTTAAATATTTTAAACACCTTCTCCACTTCATTAGTAATCGATTTGTTTGCTGTTAGTAAAGAGTAGTCAGTATAAATTTTCGCCGTACTTTCATGAAAATTACCTGTACCTATATGAGCAATTGATTTAGTTGAACTACCTGATTTTCGTTTAATCAAAATCAATTTAGAATGCACTTTTAAGTTAGGTACACCAAATAGAACGACTACTCCATTAGCTTCTAAATATTTAGACCAACTAATATTATTCTCTTCATCAAATCGTGCTAATAATTCAATGATAACAACTACTTTTTTACCGTTTTGAGCCGCATTAATCAATGCATTAATAATTTGTGAATTAGAAGCAACTCTATATAGATTGATGTGAATACTAATCACTTTTGGATCTATTGCCGATTCTTGTAATAAATCAACCACATGATTAAACTTCTGAAAGGGGTAAGTCAATAGAATATCCTTGTCAAAAATAGATTTAATAATTGGTTTTAAAGGCGTAGAAATATCTGGGTGTTTTAATGGTTTAAGCTTTTTATTAACTAAGTCTTTCTGGCCTAAATCAGGAAAATTAATGAAATCTTTAAAGTTATGATATCTTCCGCCTGGAATTATGTTTTCACCAGCTGTCAGCTCTAGTTCTTCAATTAAATACGTTAAAATATCTAAAGGGAAAGCTGAATCATACACCATTCGTACAGGGTCACCATCTTTTCTTAAGGCCACACTTTTCTTCATCTTTTGATAAAAACTCTTAGAAATATCTAAATCAAAATCTAATTCAGCATCTCTTGATATTTTAAAAGCATACGATTCAATTTGATCAAAATGAAATATGTAAAAAATGTCTTTTAAATTAAACCTAATGATGTCATCCAATAAAATTACTTTTTTAATACTATCATTTGAATTAGGTAAAACAATAAAACGACTAATGTTTTTAGGGATTTCAATTAACGCATACCTGACTTTATTCTTTTGGAATTCAGTCATTTTAGTCGCTAAATAGATTCTATCATTTTTTAATTGTGGAAATTCTCTTTTTTCCGACAACATAATTGGCACAATTAAAGGTCGGACATTGTCATGGAAAAATTGTTTAACAAATACCTTATCTTCTGCTCGTAAATGTTTTTCAGTGGTTTGGATGATGTGCTTGCTCTTTAATTCATTCAAAATCTTTTGATAAGCCAACTCAAATTGTTGTTGCTGTTTAACAACTACTCTTTTAATTTCTTTCAATAATTGTTTAGGTGTCCCATCAAAACCTTGTACTTTTCTATTTTTTATTTCAATTAACCGTTTGATTGTAGCTACTTTAACTCTGAAGAACTCATCTAGATTATTTGAGTAAATCCCTAAGAATCGCATACGCTCAATAACAGGGATACTAGTATCCAAAGCCTCTTGCAACACCCTTTCGTTAAACGACAACCAACTTAATTCACGATTAAAAAATTCCATATTACTAAGATAATAAATTCCTTTTTTACTTGATTCCTTTTTTAGTAATTTATTTAATAATATCTAGTTTACTTACTCAAAACTGATAAGTTTCAGTTATAATTCGATTTAGATAAGTATATTTGTGGTTCAAATTCAAAACTTAAGCTATGGTATTATTAGATGGTAAAAAAACGTCAAACGACATTAAGGAAGAACTTAAAATAAAAGTTGACAAATTAAAAGCTGATGGAAAAAAAGTTCCTCATTTGGCTGCCATTTTAGTAGGTGGAGATGGCGCTAGTATTACATATGTAAATGCAAAAGTAAAAGCATGTGAATATGTTGGGTTTGATTCAAGTTTAATTAAATTAGATTCTAATACAAGTGAGGCTGCTTTATTAGCTGAAATTGAAAGATTAAATAATAATGATAGTATTGATGGATATATCGTTCAATTACCACTGCCAGAACACATTAATGAATTAAGAGTGACACAAGCCATCTCACCATCAAAAGATGTTGACGGATTTCATCCAGAAAACTTAGGGAAAATGATGTTAGATTTGCCTTGTTTTTTACCAGCAACGCCTTATGGAATTGTTCAGTTACTAGAACGTTATAATGTAGAAACTTCAGGTAAACACTGTGTTGTTGTTGGAAGAAGTAATATTGTAGGTTCTCCTATGAGTATTTTAATGGCACGTAATCATAAGCATGCAAACTGTACCGTGACATTAACGCATTCAAGAACTAAAAACTTAGCAGACATTACAAGATCTGCAGATATTTTAATTGTAGCCCTTGGAAGAACAGAGTTTATTACAGGAGATATGGTCAAAGAAGGAGTAACAGTTGTTGACGTAGGAATTACTAGAGTTGAAGATACTACTAAAAAATCTGGATTTAGATTATTAGGAGATGTTAATTTTGAAGAGGTTTCTAAAAAAGCTGCATTCATTACACCCGTTCCTGGTGGAGTTGGTCCAATGACAATTGCATCACTTTTAATGAATACATTTAAAGCGGTAGAAATGAACTAAATTAATTTCAAAATTATATATTAATCCCCTTATCAAATGTTTTGGTAAGGGGACATTTTTTGTCTCATTTTTTTGTAAAATAGCCAAAACGTTTAGCAATTAATTGAATTACCTTTTTTTATCTTTAAATTTAATTGAAAAACAAGCACCTTCATCATTGTATACTAATAATTTACCATCAATTTGATCTATTAAGGTTGTTATTATTTCTATACCAAGTGTTGATTGGTTATCTAGGTTGAAACTATCATTAACCCCAACTCCATTATCTCTTATTAGCAATGTGAACACCTCACCCTCTGAAGTTAAGCTAACGTTTAAGCAGGGGCTGTCAATATCTTGAAATGCGTGTTTTAATGCGTTTGTAAACAATTCGGACACAACAATACCTAAAGGTACAGCGACATCTAAATGTAATAGAATGGCTTCACTATCCAAATAACACTTAAGGTTATTATTAATCAACTGTTGTGTAGATAATATTTCATCTAAGTATGATTTAAAATCAACCTGACCAAGCGTATCATATTGATACAGTTTCTGATGAATCATAGCTATAGCATGGACACGTGCCCTACTCTGATTCAACACTTCTAACACACTTTCATCTGAAACTGAATTCGACTGTAAAGACATTAAAGATGAAATGATTTGTAAATTATTCTTAACTCTATGATGAATCTCTTTAATTAATAATTCTTGCTTTTTTTGATGAGCTAAAATTTCTTTATTTTTTGTTCGCAAAGCCACCATGTTTTTTTGAAGTATTGCATCTCTAAAATGTAATACCCTACTAAAATAAACAACAATAATTATTATGATACTGGTTGTTCCTACTAAGTTTATGAGGTTTACATTAGTAATTAAGGCTTTAGATAGTTCAATTTGCGCTTCTACTTCAAAGTATAGATACCATAAAACGAATCCAATCACAACAATACTAAGATTAAAAAAAATAATGGCTAGTTTTGACCAACTATAATTTAAAAAGAAAACTAAATTAAGGAGGAATAAATAATAGTAAAAACCTAAGGACCAACCCAAAAAATGAGTGTGAATAGTGACTTCCACACAAACAGTATATGCCAATACGTAAAATACAGTTTGTGTTGAAATTTTATTTTTTTGTAATGCTAATAATAAGCTTACAAAAATTATAGACCCTACAAGAGGTGATAAGATAATCGAATACCCCTCAATTAAAATCAATAAACAGATTATATACAAATTCGTTGCAACCCCCAAGTATATACTTGGTATAAGTGCTTGTCTAAATCTGTCTGTTTGTTTAATTATATTCAAGTTGTTTTTTTGTGTCGTAATTAGATAATGTAATATAACTATATTTTTCACTACACAACACTTTCAGATGCGATTATTTTTTAATTCAATTGATGCTCACAATTTTTTAAGATTTTTTTTAGTAGTATTATTTAAAAAACAAACATGGCAAAATCGTATAAAGATAACTTGATACAACTACTGAAATTTAACACTAGAAATTTGAACATCTATCCGCACAAAAGTGTGCATGTAAAAACAGAAATACCCCAAATATTAACAACTATAAATTGAAAATAATTCTATATTCAAAAAAACTTTTTTATGGTGAAATTTCCCCCATACCGTGTATATTATTCAAAAAGCAGCTCTATAAATCGTATTTTTTCAATACTACCTTAAAATGTTTTTTTATTAATTAAAACTTCTGCACCTTTGTCTAAAACTAAGCATTGTGAATTTTAAAGACAAGGAACTTATCATATTCGACTTTGACGGAACGCTTATTAATAGTATTCCAGATTTAACGCTGGCAATAAATAAAATGTTGTTTTTTTATAATTTATCGCCCTTAACAGTGACGCAAACTACTCCCTTTATTGGGAATGGAGCTAAACCTTTAGTAAAAAGAGCACTTGAATATGCTATGCAAAATAAAGATCTTTCTGAAGTGCTTTTAAAGGAGGCTTTTGATATTTACTTTTCTGCTTATAATGAGGTTACTTGTGACAAAACATATATGTACCCAGGTGTACTAGAAACATTGAAATATTTGAATAAGAAAGGTTATAAAATGGTTATATGCACTAATAAACCTTTTAATTTTATTGAACCCATTTTAAATAAATTAGCGATAAAACATTTCTTTAACTACTGGATCGGTGAAGATTCATTGTCTGAAAAAAAACCAAGTGCCGCTCCTCTATTATACTTGGCTAATGAAATGAGTATAATTAAAGAAAAATGCATAATGATTGGTGACTCTAAAAACGATATCCTAGCAGCTAAAAATTCAGGTATGAAAAGTATTGGTGTTAGTTATGGATACAATTACAACGAAAATATTTCAGATTATAACCCTACTCTCGTGGTAGATAGTTTTGCTGAACTTCAAGAGGTATTTTAATATGGATAGAATTTATAATATTGGTATCATAGGTGGCGGAGTTTCTGGTGTTGTTACAGCTTTAGAATTGGCAAAATATGGAATAGAGTCTATCTTATTTGAACATAAACAAAGTGTGGTGAATGGTCCTCCATTTTGTCATTTACATGCAGGTGGAAATTTATATCCAGACATATCTGATGATCAATGTAAAGTTCTAATGAAACAATCGATAGATATGGCTCGATTATTCCCAAATTCTATTGACGAAAGACCTACATTTATCAGTATTCCCAAATCAGAAAAATATCAGGTAGATAAAATTAAAAATCGTCTTGACATGTTAGTAGAACACTATCAAGACTTAATAAATCAAGATCCTGCTAACGAAATTTTAGGTACTCCAAAAGAATATTATAAAGCATTTACTAAAAAAGATTTAATTGAACTAGCAGAACAATCAACATTTAAACAACCTAACTCATTGGATGAGTGGATGTCTAATGCTATAAAGTTAATTGATTACGAAAAGTTGAAAACACCTGTGTTCTTAGTTCAAGAATATGGATGGAATCTTTTTAGATTAGGAGCGCAAGCTCAATTAGCTTTAATGAAAACGGAAAAGTGTAATCTAAAAACAAATTCTAAAGTGACGAGTATTAAGGATGTTCGAAATCAAAATTTAGATTATAACTGGGAAATATACACTACCGAAAAAGTTTACAAAGTAAATTACTTAGTGAATTCTTGTGGATTTAAAACTGGAGACCTAGATGAGTCACTCCATTTAAATACAGAACGGTTAATTGAATTTAAAGCCGCCTACATTTCTAAATGGCACCCCCTACCGGGGTTAATTCCAGAACTTATTTTTCATGGTGAACGTGGTACACCAAATGGAATGGCTCAACTTACACCGTATTGTGAAGATTATTATCAAATTCACGGAATGACAACCGATATTACACTATTCAAAGATGGATTGGTACAATCTAAAGGTAATGAAACACAACCCAAATTTAATGATGATATAAATCAAAAGTTATCTCGTGGTTGGCATAAGGATGAAATTAAAACTAGAACTAAAAATGCAATAGCTTTTGTCACCAAATTTGTTCCTGAATTTGAATCTGCAATGGTTGGAGGACCTCCATTATTTGGTGCACAGCAAATTCATGGTAATGACCCAAAACTTAGAGTTGGAGAAGTCAGTTTTCCTTGTAAGTCTTATGCTAGAAGTGAGATTATTAAAGCTTCATCTGCCCTAGCCGTTGCTAATAAAATAATAACCAAAATTCAAGAAGAAGAAATTATTCCATTAATTGAAAAAAAAGTAAATCGGAATTTTTTATTAGAACGCATTTCTAAAAAAGAAATTGACAAATTAGCTGGTGAACTAGCAGTTCAACGTGGATACCCCAAAACACTATCCCAACTAGTAATTGAAAGAGAATAATTAGACTAAAGTATACTATTAAGAAATACCGTATTTGAGCGTAAATGGTTTATATAATTCTAATGAATATTTAAAGGTTAGCTACAAGTTAACCGCTAGATAAAAATAAAAGCCGTATGCTTTTGAATAGAAAATGTTTATATTTGACTAAGGATCTATTAGAACTTAACACATTCTATATTTCTATTTATTAATGTTAGTATACATTTAGAATCAAATGATAGAATTCAGGCCACTTAATAATTTATCAATTCATTTAGATCGGCTTATAAATGGTCGCTTATGGCTGAAGGTAATTATTGGACTTATTTTAGGTGCAGGGTTAGGTATTTTACTTAATCCATCTACAGAACTAGTTTCAGAAAACATTACATTAAGGCTAGCTGACTGGCTTGATTTACCAGGTCAAATCTTCATGAGGTTAGTTCAAATGATTATGATTCCATTGATTTTTACCTCAATTATTACAGGAATTGTAAGTAATACGTCAGACAATCTTAAAACTTTTGGCTTTAGGTTATTACTCTATTTTGTATTTACTACCGCTATTGCTATTACTATAGGATTAGCTGTGACTCTTATACTGAAACCTGGTCAATATATTTTTTCACTCGGTGGATTTCCCAAGACTAGTGAAAATCAAATTGTTCCCAATGAACAAACTAATCTAATTGAAAATATTCCAAGTGCAATTTCAAACCTAATACCTAACAATCCATTGGAGTCTATTCTAACAGGTGAAATGCTGGGTGTAGTTATTTTTACAATAATTATTGGTGTTGCTATTACTCAACTCCGTACTGAAACAGCAAAGCCTATTATTCGTTTTTCAGAAGCCGTACAAAAAATATGCATGATTGTCGTGTCATGGGCCATGATATTAGTGCCTTATGCAGTGTTTGGATTGATAGCCGCTCTGTTGTCTCGAACAAGTGTTGAGATATTCCTTGGATTAGGATATTATATCGGAGTAGTTATTCTAGGTCTTATTATATTAATGGTATTCTATTTGGTGTTAATTGTCATACTCACTAAAAAGAACCCCTTTAAATTTTTAAAAGCAATTAAAGACCCACAATTATTAGCATTTTCTACTGCAAGTTCAGCGGCTGTTATGCCACTTACCATGAAAACAGCAGATGAAAAATTAGGCGTATCTTCTAATATCAGTGATTTTGTTATACCTGTAGGCGCAACAATTAATATGGATGGAACTGCTTTATTTCAATGTGTAACTACCTTATTTATGGCACAAGCCTATGGTATTGAATTGACAATAATGAATTTGTTATTAATCACTTTCACTGTTGTTGCTGCTTCTATTGGAACACCTGCGATTCCTGGTGGTGGAGTTATAATTCTGGCTTCTGTATTACAGAGTGCAGGAATTCCACTTGATGGATTAATTATTATTATTGGTATAGATCGTATTTTAGGAATGTTTAGAACAGCTGTCAACGTTACAGGAGACCTAACAGCTTGCTTAATTTTCAACAAGTTTTATGGAGCTGTTTTTAAAAAATAACATCTACCAATAACACTTACATGTTTTTTTATGAATACTAAAAATTTAAAAAAATGAAATTAGCCTCTGCTCAAATAAATTGTACTGTTGGAGAGATTCAAAAGAATTTGAACAAACATTATAAGGCAATTGAATTAGCTATTGAAAATAATGTCCAACTGATTACCTTCCCAGAAATGTCAATAACTGGGTATTGTAGGAAAGAAGCAAAAGAATTGGCATTTGATGAATATGACACTCGATTAAATATCTTAAAAGAACTAGCCAAAATTGGTAACATAATTATTGTATTGGGCGCTCCTATAAATATAAAACAAAGACTCTATATTGGTTCTTTTGTAATCCACCCGAGTGAACCAATCATGATTTACACCAAACAGTTTTTACATAATGGTGAAGACTTCTATTTTAGTACTTCATTCAACTATGACCCAATTATTAATATAGAAGATGAAACTATTGGCTTAGCTATTTGCGCTGATATAAATAATGAAAAGCACCCAGAAAATGCTGTAAAAAATATGTGCTCAGTTTATTTACCAAGTATTTTTTATTCAAAACATGGAATGAGTAATGGATTTGAACAACTTAGAAATTACGCTCAGAAATATTCACTTAATATATTAATGTCAAATTATACTGGAGAATTGTGGGGTATGGAATCTGGAGGGAAAAGTGCATTTTGGAATTCAGAAGGTGAATTAATTGATAATTTAAACTCAACCGATAGTGCAATATTAATTATTGAGAAAGAAAATAAAAAATGGAGAACACAAAAAGTGTACATTTAGTACAATCTCAAGTCAAAAATGGCTAATTCTATTTACCGAAGTAATAAAAAACACTTTACACAAGAATAACATATCCAAAACGTTTGTAGATTTATTTAAGGACTGGTTTTCATGGGTAAAATGAATAATGTCTCACCTTTTATTTTAAGTGGCGTAATTATTTCGAATGTAAATAGTATGTTTGCATAACAAACTATTAATGAATGAGAAAAAGTGATAGTCGAATAGTACATAAACCCATACTGATTAATGCATTAAATTACAACTTATTAACGAAACAGGGATACAATTAATTTCAAACTATGAAAGAGACTTCAGAAGATATAATCACTCAACTTATAGTTGATCAAAAGACATTTTTTGCGACACAACAAACTAAAGATGTACATTTTAGATTAAGTCAACTTAAAAAATTGAAATCTTCAATTATAAAAAATAGATCAGCTATTGAAGATGCCTTATGGAAAGACCTTCATAAATCACCTGAAGAATCTTATATTACTGAAATAAGTGTAGTGATTGGAGAACTTAATCATCATATTAAACACTTAAAAAAATGGACAAAAGCTAAAAGGGTTCCTACCCCATTCTATTTATTCCCCTCTAGAAGCAAAGTCATTTTTGAACCTTTAGGCTTGTCCTTGATTATTGCACCTTGGAATTATCCGTTTCAATTACTAATAAATCCTTTGATTGGTTCAATTTCAGCAGGTGGCTGCAGTATTATAAAACCATCACCTTATACCCCAACTGTTGCTTCTATTATAGAGAACATGATTACAGATATTTTCGACCCAAAATACATTACTGTTATTCAAGGCGGAAGATCAGTAAATACATATTTGTTTAAGCAACAATTTGATATTATATTCTTTACAGGAAGTACAAATGTTGGAAAAGTAGTCATGAAAGCAGCAGCAGAGCATTTGACACCTGTAATATTAGAACTAGGCGGAAAAAGCCCTTGTATTGTAGATGCTAATGCGAATATAGATATTGCAGCAAAACGTATTGCATGGGGGAAATTAATAAATGCAGGTCAAACTTGTATTGCACCAGATTACTTATTTGCACATTCGTCTATTAAAGACGAATTACTAACTAAAATCGCCGCTAATTTTAAAGAAATCTATAGTAACAATAGTAAGGAGAGTCGATTTTACCCACGTATTGTAAATAAACATGCAGTTAATCGATTAGATGGCTTATTAAAACAAGGAGAGATTCATACGGGGGGAGAAGTTGATATCAAAGAGAGATTTATTTCCCCAACCATTATAGATAAAGTAGAACCTGATTTTTTAATTATGCAAGGTGAAATTTTCGGTCCTATTCTGCCCATTATGTCTTTTAATCATATTGATGAACCGATTTCTTATATCAACAAGAAAGATAAGCCTTTGGCTTTTTATTATTTCGGTACTAATAAACAAGCTAAGTCAGTCCTATCTAAAACAACTTCAGGTGGAGTCTGTATAAATGACACTATCATGCATATTGCAAACCATAACTTGCCCTTTGGAGGTGTTGGAAGTAGTGGTATGGGGAAGTATCATGGTAAAGAAAGTTTTCTAGCATTTAGTAATCGTAGAGGTGTAATTACTACACCAACATGGATAGATTTACCATTGAAATATGTACCATTTAAGCACTTTAAATGGATTGAGAGGATTGTATAATATAGGAACAAAAAATAGTAAATAGAAAAAGACTAGTTTAATGGAAATCGAACTTCATACACAGCACCATTATCATTGTAAAATTTAAATTCACCATCAAGTTGTTGGGTTAAGTCATCAATTAATTCTAGTCCTAAAAAGTTCTCGTTGGGTACAGAAATGTTTCCAGGGAAGCCAATACCATTATCAGTATATTTAAGTAAAACAGTGTTATTTGAAAGTGTTCCATAAATTTTAAACTTACCATCTTCTATTCCCGAACAATGTTTGAAATAGTTTACTCCAATTTCATTAATAATTATACCCAAAGAGATAGCTTTCTCAATATTTACTAGAATACTGTCTGAAATTTCTATTTCAAAATCAATTGATTTATTGCTATAAAGAGAAGCTAAATTATCAATTAACTCTTCTGTAAAGTCTTTCAAACCGATTTGACTAAAATTAGAAGTTTGCTTCATTCGTTGATGAACTAATGACATAGAAATAATCCTACTTTGTGTATCTTTCAATAGATCAGAGTTTTCTTTGTTTTTTAGTTTTGAGATTTGTAGGTTGATCAAACTAACAATTAATTGTAAATTATTCTGTACCCTATGATGGACTTCTTTTAATAATAGTTCTTTTTCTTTTTCAATAACAACACTTTGTTCATGGATAATTTTACGTTGTACAAATGATAATCTACTATTTGATTCTGAAACCCTTCCTGCAAAGATCACAAATACTAAAGTCATCCATGAAACGAAAATATTAAACAACGCTTGATCATTAGTTAAATCAGAATATAAGGTAATATAAATATGATATGCAACAGTATAGGATAAAACAGCAAAAAATGCTAGTATCCATCTTAACCGAACCATATATAGTCCAAAAAAAACAATAAAAATTAGCACTGGTAAAATTAAAACATCTCCTTTGGGAAAGAAATCACAAAAATAAATGGCATACAAACCAGCCCAAGCATTCGATAATGCTCCAAGTCGGTGGTAATAATTTAATAGGTTTGTTTTGAATGTAGCATAGATTATAAAACCAAATAATGATCCAATGTAAAAAAAGGTAAACGTTCCTAACCACTGAAAATGGTCAGGAATAATAATATAAACTAAAGAAATCCCACTATACCAAGATAAAATTGATATGATAAGTCCAAAACGTAAGGGTTTCTTTATACTATTATTATAATATTCTTTATAGGAGCTTTCAATTGCTTTATCTTTAAAAGCTAGTGTAAATCTGTTCTGTTTAATTACTTCCATTTTTACAATAATTGATATTGATTTTTACTAATCTAACCAATTTATTTCAAAATGGTATGTGTTTTTCATTCAATTTAATTTATGTATCCAGAAAATAACACTGTTTTTTTTAATTAGATGACAATAATCATAGAGTTTACGTAACTGTATATATGTCAATAACTTCCCGCTCGATTAAGCTTGCTGTTTATAATGTTTTGGTGATTATACTACTATTTTAAGCCGATAATTAATGATTATGAGTATATTGTGCTTTAAAAAAATATAAAACTTTGACTTAATTCTATAAATTGTTCCGTTGATTTTCTAATTTATAAAGCTCAGCATTGCTATTTTTTTAGAAGGCCATCAACAAGACTAATTATTTAATGTAAACGACATATTTTTTTAACTTTTATTTACTGTAGTCTTTCATTTTATCAAAGAAAAAATGACTGTAGTTATGATACAAATGAATTATACTTAACTTATGTTAGATTACGTAATTATTGGAGGTGCACAAGCAGGATTATCTATGGCTTACCATTTGACAAAAATGTCAAAAAAATTCATTGTTATAGATGGCGGTAACGAAATTGGCTCATCATGGTTAAACAGATGGGATTCATTACAACTCTTTACGCCTACAGAGTATAATAATTTACCAGGTTTAAAATTTGATGCGCCTAAAGGATATTATCCTAATAAAATTGAAGTAGCAAACTATTTTAAATCCTATGTTAAAGAATTTAATATTCCTGTTCAATTAAATACATTAATAACATCTGTTAAAAAAACAAAAGATGGATTTCACATTTTACATAAAGATGGTGAATTGGAAGCTAAAAATGTAATTATTGCAACAGGTCCTTTCCACACACCTTATACCCCACCTTGTCACACAAAAATATCTGAAGATACGATTCAGATGCATAGTAATTATTATACAGCACCACATCAACTACAAGCTGGTGATGCCTTAGTTGTAGGTGGTGGTGATTCTGGATATCAAATCTTAGATGAAATTTCTAAAGATAAATCTAGAACTGTTTATTTTTCAGGTGACACATCAGTGAAATCAATCCCTCAACAGTTTTTAGGTAAAACGTTATGGTGGTGGTTTACTTTAGTAGGATTTTTAAGTTATAGCAAATATAGCTGGGTAGGAAAGCGATTAAGCAACATTACGCAACCGGTAATTGGAACAGATACTAAAGAAATTCTATCCAGAGAAAACGTGATTTCTGCAGGTAGAACAAATGATGCTCTTAATGAAGATATTCATTTTGAAAGTGGAAAAGTGTCCACGATAAAAAATATAATTTGGGCTACAGGTTATCGACCTAATTTTAAATGGATTGAAGGTTTAGAATTAGATGCAGATCATTACCCCAAAAATTATAGAGGGGTAAGTAATATAAAAGGCCTATACTTTATTGGTTTACCTTGGATGTTTACTAGAGGTTCTGCTACCCTTGGTGGTGTAGCTAAAGATGCACAGTACTTAGCTAATTTAATGAAAGAGGAAAACTAATTAATAAAGCTACTTTGTTAACAGTTCAACAGGCCGGTACTTTGGATTATATTAGTAAATAAAATCCCATATGCTTAGGGTTTTATTCATAAGTAAACGCCTAATTAAATTTTAAACTTATAAATTTGAATTAGGAAATCTTACGACCATATTGAAACTTGTTTAGAATGTTTTTTATTCTAATATTTTGTGGACTATACATTAATTATAAATTAAGCTCGAGAGTTAGTAGTCATAAAATTCAATATAGTTAACACCTATTTATAAATTACTATATCCATTTAATTGAGTAGACTTCTATTTTTATAACTCTAAACAAATTCTGCACGTCAAATATTATTTTTTAATCTATTTCTGTGATTTCTAGCCATGAAATTCACTTAATTATTAGGGGGCTAATGTTTTATATTAGACTAACTACTTCAGTTAGTGTTGATAAAAAATAAACACTAAAATTAGTTTTTGTTATTTTTATAACTACCTTTCGGCATTACAAAATGAAAAATAATGAAACATATAGTATTAATAATCATGTCATTACTTATAAATGGCGCTCTGTATTCACAAACGGTTAATACACCTGTTAAAAGGTTAAGTAGCGAGTTTAACTCTTTCGCTGAAGAAGGAACATATCAAATTTTAGTAACAGCTTTAGAGTTTCAAACTAAAATTTTATTGTCTCCTGCCTCTTTACGAGAAATTGAAATAATTAGAAATAACACGGCAGATGTGGTAACAGAAATTGATGGAATGGTTATCACAATCATGTCACAAGAAAAAATCAATAATGGTTTAAAATGGCCTAAATATAAAATCAGCATAAAATGAAAAAACTCTTATTAATAGTTGCAATACTTATTTTAACTAATTTAAGTTTTGCTCAGGCAAATGATGACTGTGCAGATGTTCAAAACATTACAGCATTAGACGGTACATGTCAAACTGGTTATACGACAAGTGGAGCAACACTTGATGCAGCTCCTGCTAATTTTACAACAGGTTGTCAAGATGAAGATGAAACTGTTTGGTTTTCATTTACTGCTCAGGGTGGAGAAGCAGACATTACTGTTACCACTGCTAATAGTAGTGGTAACGCTGAAATAGGATTATTGGATGCCACTGCTGGTAATCCTTGTGACGTTGGAACTGCTGTAGAAATTGGTTGTGCTGATAACACAGGTAATTATGGATCTATTACGTTATCAAGTCCAACCCTAGTAGTTGGTAATGTTTATTATATTATTGTTACTGCAAAAAACCAAGGTGCTTTTGAAATTTGTATTGATAATCCACTGCCACCAGTAAATGATGATTGTGGAAATGCTATAGAAATTACAACTTTAGATGGAACATGTATTGGAGGGACAACTTCTAATGCTAGTTTTGATAACTATGTTGGAACGTGTCAAGATGGATCGAATAATGTTTGGTATTCTTTTACAGCTGAAGGGTTTGAAGCTACGATTGATATTACAGGAACAGGAATTGATGATCCAGAAATATCTATTTCAACAGCACCAGGTGGTGACCCTTGTTCTATTGTAGATGCAGGAATTGTTGATTGTCAAAGTGCCGCTGCTGGAACTACTGTTCAATCCGTTACATATCCACTAACCATAGGACAAGTTTATTATGTTCAAGTAACAAACGAACCTGCTGCATTAACTGGTGCCCCAGGTGATTTTGACATTTGTATCACGAATCCAGAGACTCTACCAGGTGCATTGTGTGAAAGTGCTGCTCCATTTTGTACAGAAAACCCAACAGTTTTTCCAGCTGAAACAAATACCACAGCACCAATTGGCCCTGCATACAATTGTCTATTAGCTCAACCTAACCCTACTTGGTTTTATTTAGAAGTTGCTACATCAGGAGATATTGAATTGACTATGACTAACTCTGCAGCTACTGATATTGATTTTATTGTATGGGGACCTGTAACTGATGTTGCAACAGCATGTGATTCTGAAATTGATGTCGCAGCTAATGT
>Ga0209396_1000692_pt1 | contig 38889 bp, 37 predicted proteins | sample GOMGulsemesocosm_6_FD_184638 | JGI IMG/M metagenome (GOLD analysis project Ga0209396, IMG submission 184638) | Methane-oxidizing microbial communities from mesocosms in the Gulf of Mexico - GOM8C Gulf of Mexico (SPAdes) (version 2) | ecosystem: Environmental > Aquatic > Marine > Cold seeps...
CCAGGCACACCCGCTGCGGATTTAGAAGACGATACGCCTGAAGAAGTGAAGAAGCAGCGCTTAAAAATCTTACAAGATCGCATCAACCAGCAAGCCCAAGACATCGCGCGCAAGATGGTAGGTAATATCGAAACGATCTTAGTCACCGGCGTATCACGCAAGCTTGAAAGCCAGCTACAAGGCCGCACCGAGAATAACCGCGTCGTGAACTTCACCAGTGACGACCACAGCCTAATCAATAAGTTTGTGAAGGTTGAGATCTACGAAGCATTGCCAAACAGCTTACGCGGTACGGTACTGAACCCAGAGATGGCTTACTAAAATTTAAAAGCCTTAAAAGCCTTAAAAGCCTTAAAAGCCTTAAAAGCCTTAAAAGCGAACTGTTGGTGATCTAACCGCACTTCGCTTGCTATCGACATTGGGTGTGTCCTTCTGCGGCACGCCGTGAATACTTCCCTGTAGGCTCGAAGATCCCATCCATGGGATCTAACGGCCTTAAATGACTCACCCAATATCAATACGCGAACTGCTAACAGAAACCTTTCTTGTTTATTCGATTCAATCAATTAAACCTAGAACCTAGAACCTAGAACCTAGAACCTAGAACCTAGAACCTAGAACCTAGAACCTAGAATATTAAAACAAGCCGTCAGATACTGACGTAAGCAAAGGCCTAAAATCTAAAACGTTATCATGGGCGAAGTATTAGATTATTTGTTCAAAGCCCTTCTACAGCAGGGAGCTGTAGTAGAGCCTACAGGGAGAAGGAGGCACGACTGGCGTATTCACGGCGTGGCAAAGAACGAATAACCTAATACATCGCTTAACACACCATTGATTCACGGCGTTTAAAAGAATCAGACTACTTGCGAATTCACCACATTTCAGCATAAGCTAAGATATACCAATCTTATCGGGAGCGTGACCCCAGTTGAGCGAAAATCTAGCAGAACTAAATGAAGAGCTAAACGACAAACAAAACGAGGAGCCAGCCAGCAAAAACGCTAAGCACGGCCTAACCTTCCGCGTAGAGCCGGAAGACGTCAAACGTCTCGCCAACCTCTGTGGACAACTCGACTGCCACATCAAACAAATCGCCGAGCACTTCAAAATAAAAGTGTATAACCGCGGCGCGCGTTTCCAGCTAGAAGGCAACTTAGATAAGGCCCAAGTCGCCAAAGACTTATTATTACGCCTATATAAAGAAACCCACAACGGTACCCAGATCACCCCCGACCTAATTCACCTGTTATTGCGCGAAGCCAAAGCCAACGGTGCCCATAAGCGTAAAAAGAATAACAGTAAGGTCAATGATGCTCATACGATCACAACCCCTCGTATGGTTCTACAAGCCCGCGGGGACAACCAGCAAGACTACCTAAAAACCATCCGCGAACACGTTATCAACTTTGGTGTTGGCCCTGCCGGCACCGGTAAAACTTACCTAGCCGTTGCTTGCGCAGTTGAATCTTTAATGCGCGATGAAGTCAGTCGCATTTTACTGGTGCGCCCTGCGGTAGAAGCCGGTGAAAAACTCGGTTTCTTGCCTGGCGATTTATCCCAGAAAATAGATCCTTATCTACGCCCACTGTACGATGCTCTCAACGACATGCTGGGTAGCGAACAAGTGGAAAAGCTAATCGAACGTAACGTCATTGAAGTCGCGCCACTAGCCTACATGCGCGGTCGCACACTCAGTCATAGTTACGTGATCTTAGACGAAAGCCAAAATACCACCCGCGAACAAATGAAAATGTTCCTAACTCGCATCGGTTTTGGCTCAAAAGCGGTAGTGACTGGGGATATTACTCAAATTGATTTACCCCGTGGTGTACAATCTGGCTTACGTCACGTAATGGAAGTTTTAGAGGGCGTTGAGGGCATCGGCCTAACGATATTTGCAAACTCCGATGTCGTACGTCACCCCATGGTACAAAAAGTTGTCGAAGCTTACGACAAGCACGAAACTGCCGAGAAAAAGCGCAAAGACCAAAAACATGCCGAGCAAAAGCGTATTGCCTTAGAACAAAGCGCGCAACTGCAAGCAACCCATGCCATTCTTACTGCTACTCCTGACTATCAAGAGCAAGCAAGTAAAAGTAACCCAATCAATAACGATCAAGATAAATAATGACACAAGAATATCCCACTGAATTAGAGCTGCAACTAGACGTACAACTGGCTGTAGAAAATGAAAACGACTTACCCACAGAAGAACAACTTTCTAGCTGGGTAAGCGCTGCGATATTAAAACGAACTGAACATGAAGAACCTGAGCTAACCATTCGTATCGTTGACGAAGCCGAAAGCCAAGAATTAAATAACGAGTACCGCGGTAAAGATAAACCGACCAACGTATTATCCTTCCCGTTTGAAGCCCCAGCGCACGTGCCGATTCCGTTATTAGGGGATTTAATCGTTTGCAAGCAAGTGGTTGAACGTGAAGCGGTCGAACAAGGTAAAACCTTAACCTCGCACTGGGCACACATGATTGTTCATGGCTGCTTGCATCTACTGGGTTATGATCATATCGAAGATGAAGAAGCCGAAGAAATGGAAGGTATTGAGCGTATCGTGATGGCCGAGCTTAGTTTTGAAGATCCGTATAAGGATGATGAACCGGATAACGAATCGAGATAAACAGCTAAACCCGCTTCAACCCAAGTGCCATCATTTATACGAAAATGTCATCACCTTATAAAAAAAATAAGGCGATGACAATCCAATAGCCTAACAAATAGAAGCAGCTAAAAGTTGCTCAAACTAGACCACTCACATTAAATCATTTTGTCTTTTTTCCCAAAAGACCAAGCCAGAACAAAGCTTCAAATATCAGCCCTAGTACAAAGAATGCAATTCCACCCGCAGGTATACCAAAACCATAGCAAGCGATAGCAGCAAAGAAACATAATACGGTAAAGAGTATTCTTTTTAATAGCCTCATAATTACAACCCTGTAATTTTTATCTAATCATTCATAAACCAATAAAATTGCTTTCTATTCAATCCAAAGAAGTTGTCACTATTTACGCCAGCCTACCTGTTTCTTTGATTTCAATAATAAAAACATTCCAATACCCGCTTCAATCACTTCCACCAATATAAATGAGAGCTGTACATTCGTCACTTCACCTACAATGAAAGAGCCTATTAGTCTAAAGAAAATGAAAGAACAAATGATTGTTGTCGCCAAAACGGCCGAATAAACCCATGATTTACTCATATAGGCGATCAAAGCGATAGCGATACCTATTCCGATCATAAGGCTGCAATAAATAAGAATAAAGGCGACCTTACCATCTAGATCGTTAGCAGTTAAACCGATCCGCGCTAACTTAGCATCAATATCGAATAACGCATTTAACCCAGACAGCATAAAATAAATCGACATAATGGCGGCATAAATTTTCCCAAACACTTCGACTTTCATATAATCCTTCAGCACCCTATTTATAGTCATTATTGAATACCCCATTAACTATCCTGCTATTTATTCCGCTAACTATACAACTAGCTGTTCGACTTATAACGTTAAATATTTTGGCAGTAGCATCAACAACAAACCCACTACAACCAAAGCAACCGTATTGGAAATAAAGTAAGGATAGATCATTAACGCAACACCTGTATAACGTGCAACCATGTGAGATTGTTTCTTACCATAAATGAAATAGCCAAAGCCAATAGAGCTAAAGAAGATTCCCCATAGAATGGTTGTACTGTCCATATAACTATCCATATAACAATCCCTACTCTCTTTTTTGCTTAATGTTTGCAGCAATCTTGATTTTTCTGAATAGGCGGACACTTAATTGAACCATAAGAACAATAAACACAGCAATCCCCTGATTTCGGTTTAAGCACTTTATGGCAAGACTCGCACTGATAAAAAAACTGACATGAATCCGTTGACATAGTTTCTTCTTTTTTATGCCCACATTTTGGACAAGTAAGAATTGATTGCAAAATCACTTCTGTCATTACCGCTTCCTTTTTTAATGACTAGGCTTGCTCGACCTTATTAAATACGGCAGATTAATGCCAAGCTAGTTTGCATCATATTCAGTATTTGATTTTATAAATGAAGGGTCTGGTATAGCAAATGAACATAAAGGGCCATAAGGATAAGTTTCGGTATAATAATAACCATAATTTCCGTAGGCATCGACCATTCCATTACACTCATCTAAATCACCACTAGCCGCAACGTATTGCCAGTCGGCCACAAATAATCCACGTTCATGTGTCGTAATTGAAGGCACTGGGTCAGTGGACCCTAGTGGAGTTTCACGCTCCACCGTCAATGTTTGCCAGCTCGATTGTGCCTTGCGTAACCCCTGGCTCGTAGTGTCATAAAAATAATGACCATAAATGGGAAATCCATCAGGAGCAAAACCGATCACAGGTGATCCACTCGCATCCAGCGGCAGCGAAGCTGAAGGGATATCATTATTTTCTTCCACATTTGAAAGGCCGTGATTATCACCATGATAATGATAACGACCGTCAAATGGGTGGCCAGTATATTCATCCAAGGTCACATAGTCCGGATTAGCTGCAGGCACAGCATACCAATCAGCAAATAATCCACACTGCTCACGAGTCCCTAAACTTATCTGTAAAGGCGTGGTGAATTCTGTGTTATAGCAAAAAGCGGAATCCATATCCAAATCAACACCGTTTAACATAATGCCATTCAAGGTGATTGAACTGGCAACTTTACGTACATAAGTCGCATTGTCAGTTTTAATTGGATTACGCTTAACGGTTAAAACATAGCTCAACTGATTAGGTGATACTTGTGAAGCAAAGTTATTACCAGTGGTCGTATTAGCCCCTACATCATGGTTTGGAATATTATTACTGCTAAAAATACAACTATTGACGGTTGCCGTAATGGTTAACTGACTATCAAAGCTAATACTCTGTTGAGCATCTAAAATGATAGAACTGTATTGCCCTACATAAGCACCACAATCTGGATTGCGATTAGTCAATCTCGTATTGGAAATATCCCCTTGTGGATTAACGGTTAGATTATTAGCAGGAATTGAAGTTTCTTCGCGGGGTTGATCTTCATTAACATTTAGAACTTGCTCGTTATCACCAGATGAGCAGCCAGAGCATGCTGCTAAAAATACGATAAGCAAAAGCCCTACTGTTTTTTTAGACAAATAATCCATACAAAACATGATCAGTAACCCATTCAAAACGAAGACAGAAATATGCATAATTAACCGATATTATAAACACAGTCTAAGCCTATCGTCCTAAAACTTTAATGCTTTAATACTGATAATTTGAACCATGTTGAAATTATCTCAGTCCTGCTCAATCTTCCAAACTTGAATGGATACTGTCGCCTGCGATAGAAATTCACTATCGATATAAGAATAAACATTAATTTTAAAGATCAGTTAAGTAAGGATAAAATCGTTCTCTCAATCACTTCACTGCGTGAGTCGCTATGTCATTTTCAACACTCCGGTAAGTAATACGGCTTTGGTAGCGGAAGGTGGCGGTCAGCGAGACATATCCACCGGTGGCGGGGCAATCATCTTGGGTACACAAACTAAAATCTTGGATATGCAGCACTAATCGCTGCCCAAGGCATTAGGTTTAATCACTTATCATGAAAATGCTTACCAAAAAACATTAAGATTTCTCGCCAAGCCACTCAAAGATATTGAAATCCTTCAAGCTTATCCTGAGCAACCCCTAGCGAGTGCTTTAGTTGGCAGTAGCGACGATGCCCTTATTGACGACTACCAATTGGGAATCAAGGTAGGGTCAATATTTTTACAGCAAGACTCAAATTGGAATTAAAGATACAACCAGTGCTTTAATTCATTCGATTGAATCATTGACGATATTAATCCTCATAACCTGAAATTTATTAACCAGATAAGTAAGTAAAGCATAGATAAACAATGCAATACCAAGCATTTCGAGTAGCTCTTCACATGTATAAAAAAAGGAATATAACAGGTCATTCGCACCGGCTTTTTCAGCTTGCTGTCCACCGAGCAATTCAAAGCCAATTGCCCCTCCGATATAAATACTGCCAGAGACAATAAATAGAATCATAGTTTGCTTAGGCAGATTTAATAGGAACTTCGAATAAATAAGTAAGAAAACAATTAAACCGATACCGTAAGGAATAACCCAAGCATAAAATAACAAGCCAGATGTATTCAATGTTTCTTTAACGGGCGTTGTTAATCTTTCATGAATTGATGACGTCTCATCAATCGAAAGAAATAAAAATATGAAAGAGAGTCCAAACCAAGGAATATACGATAGATTTATTTTTTTATGTAGGGACCCGATAAGAAATAGTAAAATACTGGCACAAATTAATGCAAATGAAGAATAAAGCGTTGGTACATTCATTTCCGTATTGAAGTTAAACATCGGCCCAAGACCATAAACAAAGTCATGATTATAAAAGAGCTTCAAAACCAGCCCAATTAGATTTGCAGCCAGCAAAACCATAATCAAACATACATTTTTTCTGAGAACATCTTCAGGTGATAAACTAATATTCATAACAACCTCATAATTAGTCAAGTACGAGAGTAGCTACATATAATTCTACAGAAATAAATCTAACTACAGGTTTAAGAATAGCCATCAAAACTATTTTTTTCTACCACCTACATTTTCTGTAAAGCCATTAACTTTTAACATAATATTAAAACGTGATATAAATAATTTCCTTATAACATTCACAACATAATAAACATATAAAATCACTCAGTTTAGAAATCGTAAATAAACACATATTCCTTATGTAAATCAATGAACTTCACCGCTGAAGCTGCAAAAGCAATGCCCTCTAAACAAACTTATTTGCATTATGAAAATATCAACCTTGCAAAATGAAAATCTATATTTTCTAAGCAGATGTTTTTTTATCGATTAATTTTATTAAAATATATTAATGAACTTAAAGAATTCAAGAAAAATAAAGCAGGGAGGGGGCATAAATTATACTGAGCGCCTTACAAACCTAAATTTAGGTTCATAAAACAGCTCATATACAATCCAAAATATTTTCTACAATCAAGCACGGCGGTTTCTAAATGCGTAAATACCAGCATTCAATAACGTACCAAAAAACACTTTCCACTCACTAAGGTTCGCCTTAGGTTGCTTACCTTTCGACATACGGGCAAGTTGAGCTTCATACCAAGTAATATCCAGCATTGCCATCTTATCAATTGCAGGCTTACCTGTGGTTAACTTCTTCAATTGCTGCTGATGATTTTCGTCAGCGATTAACTTATTTGGAAAGTCAGGATCCACAGCGGTGGTACGCGCAACACCAATAAAATCGGTAGCACCAGTATCGAGTGCTGACGTCATTGCCTTAGATGAACGAAAACCACCCGTAACCACCAAAGGTGTATCTACTTGAGCACGCACCTTCTCGGCATAGTCTAAGAAATACGCTTCACGCTTAAGAGTCGATTCTTTTACATCGGCGCCCATCATCGATGGACTCTCGTAAGTACCACCAGAGATCTCTATTAAATCAATACCTGCATCTGCAAGAGCCTTCACCACCTGCATGGAATCATCTTCGCTAAAACCACCTTTCATAAAGTCAGCAGAATTTAACTTAATGCCAATGGGGAAATCACTACCCACTTGCTCACGAATAGCGCTATAAACAGACAATACAAAACGCATACGGTTTTCTAATGAACCGCCCCATTGATCGTCACGTTGGTTATGACGCGGGGATAAAAACTGACTGACCAAATAACCGTGAGCACCATGAATCTGCACCCCAGTAAATCCAGCTTCTTTTGCTAGCTTGGCACTGGTAGCGAACTTTTTGATAATAACTAAAATTTCAGTTTCGGTCAGAGCACGAGGTTTATTAAAGCCTTTTTCCAGTCCACGAGTTAAAGAAATCGCCGAAGGCGCAACAGGCTCTTTAACAATAAAGTTAGGAATCTGCTTACCAGGATGATTTAACTGTGGCCAAATCTGCGAACCATGCTTCTTACCCGCAGCCGCCCATTTTTTGAATTCGGTTAAATCACTTTTCTCATCCAGAACTACGTTCTTTGGCTCGCCTAGGGCGCCACGATCGATCATGATATTACCAGTGATCGACAAACCAATACCACCATCTGCCCAACGACCATACAAGTTAGCCAAGCCCGGCTTAGGGTTGTGAGCACGTGTGCCTAGCTGCTCACTCATGGCTGATTTGAATAGACGGTTTTTAATCTGCTGGCCATTCTTTAGGGTAAAGCTAGAACCAAGCTGTACTGAAACAGATGCTGAAGTTGTCATTTTGTTTTCCTCTTTCTTATCAACTTTAAAATAATCGATATTTAGACCGATCGTCTTTTAACTAGTTTTAAAAAAAGCACAGCCAGTTAATTGGGCTGTGCTTATTAATTGTTAATGATTAAAACTTCTACTCTTTATTTCTGCTCTTTACTTCTTGAGAAGGGTCTCAATCATCAATTCCATAATTCGTTTTACCGGCTGTGTATCCGCCGACATTTTCATCTTAATTAATGAACCTTCCCAAGCCGCCCAATAAACTGCGGCCATATCACTAGGGCTCATATCATCTCGGATCAGGCCTTGTTGCTGACCTTGTTCAAATACACCACTAAAGAAACTTAGCCACTGCTTCATTGAACGCTCTAGCTCAATACGGCACATTTCACTCTCTGAAGAGATCTCACTGGCCATAGACCCAACTAAGCACGACTTTTTAAAATCATTGATAGCGTAGCGTTCCAGACTATAGCGATAAATGGCCCTAAGCTGCTCAACGGAGGTTAAATCTTTACCCGCCCCATTCATAAACTCATCCAGCTGGGCTAACAAGTCTTGGCTGTAATGACCAATCAACTCCGCCACAAAGGCTTCTTTACTGGCGAAGAAATTATAGAAAGAGCCCTTAGGAACACCGACCTCATCCAATATCTGCTTAATACCCGTGCCATGATAACCATGCACCGACAAATGCTCGATTCCGGCTTCGATTAAGGCTTCTCTGGTCTGTTCACTGCGTCTGGGTCTATTCATACATTCACTTTATGACCGATCGTCTTGGAATGGAAGTGTTAAACAGTAATTTCGTGTAAAAAGCACTGTTGCAGAGGCGGAACAATAAAATAACCCCACAATACTAAATAGCTTTTCCCTATCGTAACAATATATATAATTAATTATACCTATTAAATAATTTCACTCAGAATACACCTCATGGATTCACAAGAAGCCAAACGAAGCACTACTAAGTATTCAGCCCAAGCGGGCAATTAATAGGAATAGAAAAATGATCAATACTCAAATAAAACCATTCAACGCGTCGGCTTTTAAACAAGGCGAGTTTGTAGAAATCTCTGAAAAAGACGTACTAGGTAAGTGGGCAGTATTCTTCTTCTACCCAGCGGATTTCACTTTCGTATGCCCGACTGAGCTAGGTGACGTGGCTGACCATTACGAAGAATTGCAAAAGCGTGGTGTAGAAGTTTTCTCTGTATCTACAGATACACATTTCACTCACAAAGCATGGCACGACAGCTCTGAAACAATCGGCAAGATCAACTACTTCATGGTAGGCGACCAGTCTGGCAACATCACCAACAACTTCAACGTGATGCGTGAAGGTCAAGGCCTTGCAGATCGAGCTACTTTCTTGATCGATCCAGAAGGTACTATCCAAGCAATGGAAATCACTGCAGAAGGTATTGGCCGTGATGCTGAAGACCTAATGCGTAAAGTGAAAGCCGCTCAGTATGTTGCTGCTCACCCAGGTGAAGTTTGCCCAGCTAAGTGGAAAGAAGGCGAAGCGACATTGGCGCCTTCACTAGACCTAGTTGGCAAGATCTAATAGCCAACACCTAGGTTAAAAGAAATGCCTCAGTCGCTTTTTCAAATGAAAAAGTTGCTGAGGTGATTTAAATATAATTCAAAAGGTATCACTATGTTAGATCAAGCGATGAAGACCCAACTAAAGGCATATTTAGAAAACTTAAAGACCGAAGTTCACTTGGTTCTGAGTCTTGATGATAGTGATACGGCACAGAAATTACACGGCCTAGCAAATGACATAGCATCACTAAATGATAAAGTTAAAGTGATCGAAGATCAGAATGCCAGTGCACGTAAACCTGTGATGCAAGTCATAAACCCAAATAAACAAACCGCCATTGGTTTTGCCGGTTTACCTATGGGTCACGAATTTACTTCATTGGTACTCGCCTTACTGCACAGCGGAGGCCACCCGATGAAACTAGAGCCAGAAGTTATTCAGCAGATTTCTGCTCTGGAAAATGCTGACGGAAAAGAAATGAGCTTTGAAATATTCATTTCATTAAGCTGTCAGAATTGCCCGGATGTCGTACAAGCCTTAAACATGATGGCGGCGATTAATCCCAATATTAAAACGACTATGATCGACGGCGCCGCTTTCCAAGACGAAATCGCCGAACGTAACATCATGGCCGTTCCGAGTGTTTACCTAAATGGAGAAGTCTTCGCCCAAGGACGTATTTCTTTAGCTGAAATTATTGCAAAGCTAGACACAGACTCAACAGCAAAAGAAGCCACTGCATTAAACGAAAAAGAACCTTACGAAGTATTAGTCGTAGGCGGTGGACCCGCAGGTGCTTCTGCAGCCATTTACGCCGCACGAAAAGGCATACGAACGGGTATTGTCGCAGACCGTTTTGGTGGCCAAGTCATGGATACTATGGCGATTGAAAATTTCATCTCGGTAAAAGAGACCGAAGGCCCTAAACTCGCGGCAGCGTTAGAAGAGCACGTTAAAGAATATAACGTGGATATCATGAGCGAGCAAAAAGCAGATAACATTATTGCTGCAGAAAAAACTGAAGATGGATACATTCATGTTGAGTTAGAAAGTGGCGCTACCTTAAAAAGCCGCAGTATCATTTTATCAACCGGCGCACGCTGGAGAGAAATGAACGTACCCGGCGAACAAGAATACCGTAACAAAGGCGTAGCTTACTGCCCACACTGTGACGGCCCTTTATTTAAAGGTAAACGCGTTGCCGTTATCGGTGGTGGTAACTCAGGTATTGAAGCTGCGATCGATTTAGCGGGGCTAGTAGAGCACGTAACCGTATTAGAGTTTGCCGATACATTACGCGCCGACCAAGTATTAATCGACAAAGCCAATAGCATGGGCAATATCAACATCATTAAGCAAGCTCAGACTACCGAAGTGATTGGTGATGGAACTCGCGTCACCGCACTGAACTACATCGACCGAGTTTCAGGCGAAACGAAGCAAGTCGAGCTGGCCGGGATTTTTGTACAAATTGGCTTAGTGCCTAATAGTGAATTCTTAAAGGATTCTGGTATTGAATTATCACCGCGTGGCGAAATTGAAGTCAGTAGCAAAGGTGAAACTTCTGTGGCGGGTATATTCGCAGCAGGTGACGTCACTACTGTGCCTTATAAGCAAATCATTATTGCTATGGGTGAAGGATCGAAGGCCAGCTTAGGGGCATTTGATTACTTGATTCGTACACCAATACAAGGAAGTAAAATAGAAACAGCTGCCTAAGCAGCTGAACTAGAAAAGAATCACCACCATCGCTGTCGTGAGACAAAGGGTGGTTTCTTTTCTGCTTTATTACGAAGAGAAGCAATACGCCAATTCTTACTCATAATCATAGCGATCTGGTATACAGTCTCACGAGTTAACAACAACCAAGTAGGCGCATTCCAGCTTTTATGAGTACTGGATTTTATCGCCGCTGCCGCATCCGGAGAAGTATTGAGTATTTTCTTAGCCATCACTTCGGCTTCCGCCATAGGGTCATCACTTACTCGTGTCACAAGGTTATATGATTCGGCTACCGTCGCTGAAATTTCATCACCTGTATAAATTAATTCCAGTGCTAAATCTTTTGGCAATAGTCCACGAAGTGTATCCAGACCTGCCATATCAGGCAACATCCCCCACTTCACTTCCATAATACCCAACTTGGCATTTGGAGAGGCGTAACGCATATCGGCACCTAAAGCCACGTTCATCGCGGCACCAAAACATACACCCTCGATTACAGCAATTACAGGCACAGGCAGTCTCTGCCAACCGATACATACACGCTGGGCTAAATTGGCACTCCATGGAAAGAGCTTAATGCCTATTTTGGCAAAATTAAAACTATTCCCCATCATGCTGCGAACATCAATACCCGAACTGAAGTTACCGCCTGCACCGTTTAAAATAACCACCCGAATCGTTTTGTCTTTTTTTACTTGCTTCTGAACCTTATCTATTTCACAGAATAGTTCGTAATTCATTGCATTTATTTTTTCAGGTCGATTGAGAGTGATATAAGCCACTCCCTCTTCAATTTTTAATATTAGATATTTATAGTTCATAATTTTTCCTTGTTATTATTTTGAGCTGTAAGGACAGTCATTTTCAATCTACCACTATAGGAAGTTTGGATCTTACTAATAAGACCTTCCGCGTATCAGCATCCATCTTTTCAATTGCATAACGCAGGGTATGACGAGTCATTCTAGATAAGTTATTCTGAATATATGCAATCACATCAGCCTCATGTTCAACAGACGTCACCTTCAATAACCAGCCAAGACTCTTTTGCACAAACTCATCTTCATCAGCCATCAACAAGTCGCAGTTTTTAAATACCAGCGCTTTATCCAGATAGTAAGTTGACTTACCCATAGTGCGTTTAATAAATTTAACCCAAACCACATTACTTGCACGTCGACACCAAGATACTTCCGAATGAGCCCAATGCTGTGTTTTCTCAATCAAGTGCGGGCGTGACAATAAAAACTGATAGATAGTTTTTATGCACAAATCATCAACCAGAGACCAATTATTCGCATAGTGTTCCAACCAAAATTCAAAGCGAATTAACAACTCATCATCGTAGTTATCCTGCCTCTTCGAATTAAGCTTTACAAATTTGTTAAGCAAACCAAAAGCCAACAAAAACTCTTCATTAAACTCAGCCTGGGTTAAAATGTACTCAGTAATAGAAAGCATCTCAGTGGCAGTTAAATCAGCATAATCCGCATGAAAAGCCTTAATGATTAACTTGATATCCGCCGCGTTAACACCAAGACACTGAATCCCATGAGGAAAATAACGGCGACTGGCCTCAGCCTTTTCTAGCGTACTAATTTTCTTCAGATCGCTTTTAAGGCGCTTTAAATATATATCAGGCTGTTTCATAATTTATTTCGTCGCCAAAACACTGGCCGCTGCTAAGTACAGACTGCCAACGCATTTATTAGCAAAAGAGCTGCTGTTTAAGCGACCTTTAAGTTTCGCCGCTGCCAGACTATAAGTGCTATACACCAAAAATGAAACAAGCATTGCCGATAACGTTAATACAATAGCCTGTATAGAATAAGAGGAGTCTGAATTTATGAATAGAGGATAAACCATAAAACTTGCAAGCAAGGCTTTTGGATTTGTTAACGATACCAACAAAGCAGAGAAGTACATTTTCAACTTAGGAATTTCTTGTGGACAAACTTCAATTTTCGACGGTTTAGATATAATAGACTTATACCCAAGATAGGCTAAATACAGAACACCCAGCCATTTCAATAGCGTTAATATCAACGCATATTCTTTTATAACCAGACCAACTCCCGAGAATACTAAAGCTGCATGCAGCCCAGTGGCTGTCATAAACCCCAGAGGCACCGCTAAAGAGCCCACCAGCCCAAACTTTAAGGACTGGCCAACTGCAAAAGCTGAGTTAGGTCCAGGCAAAATAAGTATTGAAGCGAATGTAATAATAAACAAAATGATCGACGTAAATTCCATGTCCTACTGATATCCTAAAAATGAAATACATACATGCATTAGATTCAATTCAGAGTGAACTATAATTACTTAATATCCCCAAATACTAAGGTAGGCAGCTAAACATGCTTATTAAAAAAATAATAATACTCTTTATCGTGACATTTATGCCACATATATACGCCGAAGAAACCTGGAAAATTGCGTCTCTAAACTGGGAGCCCTATTCAGGGGCAGAAATCGAGTATCAAGGTAAGTCAATACAAAAGCTAAGACAACTGCTCAAAAAGGAAAATATAAACCTCATCGTCGAATTTTATCCTTGGAAAAGAGCCAAGCACCTAGTTAAAACCGAAAAAGACTATTTAGGCATATTTCCAGCATGGCCTGAAGATGTGTTTGACGGCGCAATAGTTTCAGCCGCCATAGATTGGTCAGAAATTGCCATTATAAAACTCAGCGATAATGTCGTAGATTTTGACAGTATTGACCAACTGTTTGAAAAATATCCAGTGGGCATTGTCAGCACCTACATTTATCCACAGGTCTTTACCGATGCGATAAGCAAATACCCGCATAATGTCGCTTATGCCCCAGATGAGTATTCGTTACTAAAAAAATTGGCCGGAGCGCGTAATACTGTTGCCATCACCGACCCCAAGGTAATGCAATACCTCGCCTATAAAGAAGGCATTAGCAACCTAGAAATCGTTCGTAGCGTTATGCAAAAAGAGCTGGTAATTGCCTTTAGAGATGATGAAGAAAATAGAGCCCGCTTAAAACTATTAACAAGGCTGATAAAAGAAAGCGAGAACGACTAACTGCAATAATCGATTGGATATACCCACTTTCAAAAAAGTAGCGGCTACTTCTGCGCTCGAACCCCCATCAGGTGTTCGACTTTTTCCACATTCTTAAAACCAGCGGCCTTGAGTCTGCGGATAACGCCATCAACAAAACTGCTGCCTGTCTTAATAACATGAGGGTTGCCGGTATAATGAAATAGTTTCCCGCCTTTACGGAGCACGCGATAAATTTCTCGATAAAATTCTTCACTATACAGTTCCCCCGCAAGAGAAAAACGTGGTGGATCGTGAACCACAGCATCAAAAGAGGTCGCATCCATCGTCTGAATCAGCTCATAGCTACTGCCCTGACGTTGCTCAATGCCATCATTGCCTAAATCTTGCGACCAAGGGTTCTGTGCACGCAGCCCCATCACTTCAGGGCTCAACTCAATCGTAATGACTTCACTGGCACCTAATCGGTGGGCCGCAATGGCCGCATAACCCAGTCCGCTGCAGCAATCCAATACTCTATCGCCCTTACTCACCGCGTGCTGAGCCATATCAGAAGCACTAGCAAAAGGATCTGTCCCCTTCGAGATATGCATCTTAACGCCGCTAATTTCTAATAGCGGAGCGCCCGATGTGGGAGCAAGCTTGTAGTAGCCAACACTGCGGTCTTCCAATGGATCCATACCACCATCATGACAAAGATAGATTCTTCCTGTCTTCTTTACGACTTTTTTGAGTTCAGCTAGGGTAAATCGATTGTCTTCGTCGAGTACTAGCTCCTGATCACGTAGGGTGAAGTCCTGTTGCGAAATATTAAGGTCGGTAGAGAGGCGGACGCTGGAAAGTCCTTTAGTAATGGCCTCTAAAGCCAGCTTGGCATTTTCGCTATGAAGGTAATAGGTGGGCAAATCGTTGGACATAGTGTTTGTCTATCAGTTAGAAATTCAGTTAGAGATACTGGGCACACTATACACTGGCAAGACTGAAGCTAACTGTATTTATTTTCACACAGTTCTTTCGTCTAGGCATTCATAAGAACCCATCTCAAATTCTCGACAAATCCAAGGGCGATTTTCGTAAATAGTACACATGAAAGTCCCACGGTCTAAAGCGGAACACCAGCCATCGTCTAACCGTAACATGGTTTCACCGCCCCACTGATCCTGAGCAATATGCTCCTCAGGAACACCGGTATCGGTAATGATCATAACCTCTAAACGACAGCAGCAAGCCTTACAATTTGAACAACTAACTTCGCTCTCAGATACATCTTTGATATTAATGGTCATGCATGTCATCTACTAAAATAATTGCCTATTCTAGCAAAAATGGGCCCTATCCGACTAATGTTAAAATACGCGACTGATACTTATACCAATACTTGTCGTGTCGTCGCGATGTAATGATGTACTTGGCGCTCAACTCTAGGATCAATCATATCATCTGGCCGACGATCATTTGGACAAGCCATGCTAGGCGTAGTACCAAACAAACGGCAAATCAACGGACGTTCCGTATACACAGTGCAGCCATCAGGGCCTAAATGTACGCAGTTAAGATGCTCAAGTGCGGCTTCATGTTCGGCATCTGATTTTACTGGTAAGCGCGACATCTCTTCCGAAGAAGTTGTTACCGGTCCACAGCAATCGTGACACCCTTTCACACATTCGAATGATGGAATTTTCTCGCGCAGCCGCGCTATGATATATCGGTTATCGTTCATGTTGCTCTCTTAGATAATTAACCACTTTCACTGCAAACGAATCATCCGAATAGAATTGTTTAACCAGATTAACAGGTGAAATATTAGTGCGTTCCATCAACGGCGCTGCACGACCTGTGGCTGTTACGTAAATATAAGCTTGTGCTTGATCATCAGTCTGAACAGCGCGACAAGCTGCCAATAGGGGTTCAACAATATCGTTATACATCGCATTGGCTAGCAGTGTGGCATAGCCCTTATTACGATGTTCATCAAGAGTAATAAAATGAACGACTCCCAAGTCCTGATAACGAATCCCTTCATGCTGCACAATTTTATCCGTACGGGCTTGATAATTTTCAAGCAGGCTATAACCCACTAACTCATCATCGACATACAGTTTAATTATTTCTGCCTGAGTCCCATGTTGCAAATCATCATGCTTAGATAACCACTCAAAGATATTCCACATCCTCATGTTGATATTACCTAAAGCCAGCAGCTCCTGCACACACGTTTTGACATTGCACTGTTCAAATCTATGCATCGATGATCTCTTTGAATTGTTAGCTCGATAACACTGAACTTGCGATGGGTTAATCGATGAAGGAAATATTATAGGGTGGGATTAAGCGGCTAAATATAGCTGGTTATAGGTTGAAAATATAAGACAACCAACTGTATTTTTCCGCTTAAATAATCTGCTAATCAGTATTGATCCACTTAGCTAGATTCAACTAAGTAGGTTCGTTGCTTGGTGCTTGCTCAGCCTCAACTTCTTCAGTTGCTGGCTCCAATTTCTTTAAGCGTTTCTCTTCCTTCTTCTTCTTTTTCGCAATTTCTTTCTGACGTTTTTCAAATGAATAATTAGGTTTAGCCATTAAAATGCTCTCTATTTAAGGTGGAAAATTTGAGTTCATACACATAACGGTGAACTATACGACATTATAGCGCATAATTGCTTATATCTAGAATAGACTAAAAATCATAATAACCTTACAAATCAAAAGCCTACCCCTACCAAACCCATACTTCAGGGTTAAATTCAGTGCAGTTTACTTGATTAGCCCTTTCAGACCCTCTAAAGCACTGCGCATCCCTTCATTAGGAGATTCTGAGGCAACCTTAGACAATTCGTAGTCGTTCCCCTTCTCTGCCTTCTTCATAATGAATATCGCATCACTGCCTTCCATCATGACCTTGGCTGATCCTCCTGCCTGCAATACTTTATCTAGCTCTATTTGAGTATCAGGCTCAAACGGGATAATAGCGCTCTTTGCATCTTTCATTTCATGTTCCTATATTGTTTCAGCAGACGATATCATGAACTCAGGTAAAACAGCATAATTCTGTCATTGCTGTGTCCATATCGATCATTAAATAGGGTGTCTGTTAATCTGTAAGGCTTGCTACGAATGCTCGACAGTATCTTTATTTGTACCGACCTTCAAATGATGCTTTTTCGAGCGGCATAACCATCCCTAGTTTAAAAATTCTTGTAGATTTATTAATAGTTCATTATTCATGCTAGCTAATGCCTCATGAGTCATATAAGCAACATGAGGACTTAAGATAACATTTGAATATTTTCCTAATGAAGATTGCTGTAATGGCTCAGCATCAAATACATCTAAACCAATACCTAGAAATTTACCTTTAAGTATCAGCTCTTCTAAAGCGACATAATCTAATACCGAACCTCTGGCGGTATTAATCAGAATTGAATCCTTTTTCATCATCGCCAGCTGTTCATGACTTATATAATTGTTATTGCCTTTACTGGGTAGGTGCAAAGAGATTACATCAGAACTTGCGAGAACCTCCTCTAACGTCAACTCCTTTAACGTCAACTCCTTTAACGTCAACTCTTCTAACGTCAGCTCTTCTAATGTCTCTTCACCTTTCTTGCCATCTTTTCTACCCGCTATGAGTATCTCCATGCCAAAAGCTCGGCCTAGCTCTGCAACTCGGCGGCCAATATCACCATAACCAATGATCCCTAGCTTCTTATTACTAAGTTCATAATTCAAACTTAAATTATCTCTCCACCTACCTTCAACCACATTATTATGCGAGTTAACTAAGTTTTTAGTGAGCGCCAGAATCAATGAAAAAGTATGCTCAGCAACCGCATTAATACCATGCTGCTTGGTTAAACCTTTAACCACCGCATCCTGCTCTTCAGCAATCACTTTATTTACATAATCGGTATTACGGGCTCGTATGCCGATATACTTACAATTGGGCATTCTCAAAAGCAGTTTATCTGATAACTTACTGTGTAATAACAGGTATTCAATTTCACTAGGATCTATTACATTTTCATCAAAAATATTTATTTCTAAATCCAATAAATTTATAAAAGCTTCGTCAGTCTCAGACAACCCGATATTGCTATCAACAAAACATTTTCTACTCATTTATTTACCTGTACTTCAGATGGCACTTTATTAATTTATTGAGTTGAACATTCAGGCTCAAGAATTTAGGACCAAACATTTGAGGAAAAGCATTTGGGGAAAAGCATTTGGGGAAAAGCATTTGGGGAAATGCATTGAGAGCTATAAAACCACGATTACTACTTCTGCCTACAATGAACGCCCAAGCAGTAGCCTAATAGATTTAACAAGGGAAAAGAACCAATAAAATAATAATAACGTTACTTAGCTATAACCTTCCATCAACCAATTTAGGATTTTCTTGCCAACGCTTAATCCACACAGGGAAATCACTGGCAGGCATGGGCTTCGCAATGCCATAGCCCTGAGCTAACAAACAGCCTAATGAAAGCAGTTCCTCTCCATGAGCTGGCGTCTCAACACCCTCTGCAATCACTTTCAAATCAAATGCTTTCGCCAGTTCAATGATACCTTGGATGATCATTCGGTTATCAGTATCCATCAACATATCTCTGACAAACGACTGATCAATTTTTAAATATTCTGCAGGTAAGCGCTTCAGATAAGTCAGCGAAGAGTATCCCGTACCAAAATCATCAATAGAAAACTCTACACCCAACGCATTGCATTCACCGATTACCTCAATAACAGTATTAATATCTTTAAGGGCACTACTCTCTAGTATTTCGAGTTCCAAATTATTAGGATCTACCAATGGAAACTCATCTAGCATAGACTTTAATTGCGCCACAAAACCCGAATACTGCAATTGTAACGGGCTAACATTAACGCTTATCGGCATTTCTAACGATGTAGAACGCCAACAATTCAATTGTTTAAGGGCCGACTTAATGACCCACTCACCCAGTTCAATACTTAAAACATCTTCTTCTAGCACGGGTAAAAATGCTGCGGGAGGTAAAAGTCCTTCCTCCGGATGCTGCCATCGAATGAGTGCCTCCATGCCAATCACTCGATGAGTTTGTAAATCAATCTTCGGCTGATAAAACAAAATGAACTCTTCATTCCTCAAGGCTTGTTTTATCCTATCGAGCTCTTTTAATCGATGTTTAATAGCATAGTCGTGGGCAATATCAAAAATATGCCAGCGATCTTTACCCAGCTGCTTAGCTTTATACATTGCTTGATCAGCTTGCCGCAACAACAGGTCTGGACTGCAGTTATTTTGCGGATAAAACGTGACCCCAATACTGGCTGTTACTTGTAGGCATTCACCATCAATGTCTAATGCCGTCGTAGCCGCCTTCAGTAACCGCGACAGTATTTTGTAGCTATCTTCAGTTTTATTTAATTCATCAATCACGGCGACAAATTCATCACCACCAATTCGGGCCAAGGTATCGCATTCCCTGAGGGAGTGTTGAAGATGCTGAGTTATTCTCTGTAAAAACTGATCTCCAGAACTATGGCCATAAGTATCATTTACAAACTTAAATCCATCCAAATCAATAAACGCGATTGCCACAAACTGACCATGCCGTACGCTTTTGGTCATCGCTTGCTGCATACGATCAGACAACAAAATTCGATTCGGGAGCTTTGTTAAAGCATCATAATGAGCCGACAACTGTAAAGCAGTATTGGCTTGTTCAAGATTAAAATTACTCATTTCAAGCTTACGCTGAGCATTCTTCTGATCCGTAATATCCTGAAAAATTCCGGTTAAACGAATTGCAGCCCCATCTTTTTGCGTCACATTACACGTTGTACGCACATCAATTTTTCGCCCTTTAGTGGTGTAAGTCTCTAGCTCTAAATCATAATCAACACCATGATTTATCGCTTGGTCTAAAGCCTCACTAATTATTTTCTTGGACTCAGGAAGGAAATAGTCAACACCAGCATCCACACTTGGATCAAATTCCTCCGGTAAGGCTTCATGAATGCGGTAAGTTTCAGCTGTCCAATACAATAAGCCCGTTGCTAAATTTAGCTCCCAGCCACCGACCTTGGCAATCTTTTGCGACTCTTGTAATAACTGATTGGCAATAATTCGCTCAAACTCACGATTCTTACGATCTGTAATATCTAAATGAGAGCCCAACATACGCTTGGGTTTATCACCTTCCCACTCAATAACCTTACCCGATGCTAATACCCAGACATAATGCCCTCTCTTATGTCGCATCCTAAATTCAACTTCATACAGCTCTAGTTCCCCAGCCCAATGTTGGTTCAGCAGCTCTTTGGCATGGAGTAGATCATCAGGATGTACACTATTAGCCCAAGTATCAAAGCTCATTGGGTGCAATTCAGCCACCGTATAGCCAATAATTTCAGCCCAACGTTGGTTAAACCTCAGCTCACCCGTTTGTACCTGCCAATCCCAAGTGCCCACCCCCGTTGCCTTGATGATCAATTCTAGGCGTTCAGCGTTATCACTTTGAGAGTCATTCATTGAGAGTCATTCATTGAGAGTCATTCGTTGAGAAAATCATTCGATCACTACATGCCTAAGTCATTAGAGAAACTATGGATATAATTATGGTTCAGAATACTCAATTCAGCAAAGATTCGAGGTGGTGGGTACCGGTGGAAATAAACAGGCTGGATGAAATACCAAGTAATAGAGCGTAATCGACATTTGTGTAAGAAAACTGACACCATTAGTATTGGATATATTTATATAAACATATGGGTAAATAACTAAACGAAATATCACCAATCACAAGGGTACTTAACAACCCAAATTGCAGTTAACTTACGATATATGTCTACAATATATAGACAGCTACTAAAAACATGAGTGTCCGTTGAGTAAGGCTTGAAGAACTATGCATTCGTTTGACGGATATGAGATAAAAGAGCAACTCCAACACAATGAGAACAAGCTAGTATTTAAAGGTGTACGCCAAAGTAGTAATAAGCCCGTTATCTTAAAATACTATCAAACAGACACATCCAAATATACCAACCTGCCACACATTAAAAATACCTTCACTTGCTTGCATGAAATAAGCTCACCCTACCTAGCAAATGTCGAAAGTTTAATACTTACCGAAGAAGGCGTAGAGGTAGTACTAGAATATTTCCCGGGTCAGTCATTGCAGGATTTGCTTACGGATCAACGAATACTCTCACTCCCCCTAGCACTTAACATTATCGACCAGGTGAGTGCAGGACTCGTGGAAATTCACAGTAAAAAGATTATTCATCAAGCCATAACCCCAAAGAACATTGCCCTTGAAGTAAGTACCAACAAAGTAAAAATCATAGGTTTTGGAATTTTTAATGCTTTTTACCAGCATACACCGCTAGATCAAATAACCGATTTATTATATGCCTCTCCAGAACAAACCGGACGCATGAACCGCAGCATTGATCGACGCAGTGACCTGTATTCCCTGGGCATCATTTTTTATCAATTGCTGACTGGCTACCCTCCCTTTCAATCGACCGACTTATTAGAACTCACACACGCGCACATAGCGCAACAACCCAAACCGCCTAATGAAATAAATAGCACCATACCGATAGCCGTATCTAACATCGTCCTCAAACTATTGTGCAAAGAAGCCGAACACCGTTATCAAAGTGCTAGTGGGTTAAATGCAGATATTCATGCCTGCCTCGAGCAACTGGAGAATAATGGACATATTTCCGACAACCTTGAAATAGGGCAACTGGATTTACGCAGCCAATTTCAGATCCCTGAAAAACTGTATGGTCGCAGCCATGAAATACAACAACTGTTAAATACCTTTGAAGCTAGTGCAACAGGTAGTTTCGAAACTATTATTGTCGGCGGATATTCTGGAGTGGGTAAATCAGCCCTCATCAATGAAATACAAAAACCTCTGGTCGCTAAACGAGGTTTGTACACCTCAGGAAAATACGATCAATTTAAAAAAGCTCAACCTCACAGCGCTATCATACAAGCATTTGCCGATATGGTTCGCCAGATACTGGCGAAACCTAAAGACCAGATAGAAGAGTGGGCCAATACCTTACGGCATGAGCTTAACGGTGAAGGCCAATGTCTAATAGACGTTCTGCCTATTCTAGAAACCTTTATTGGCCAGCAACCTGCTTTACCTGAATTGAACTCAGTGGAAACCCTGGCTCGCTTTAATCGCAGCAGTGCTGCATTAATAAGGGCTTTCTCCGCCCCCTCTCATCCTTTCATTTTATTTCTAGACGATTTGCAGTGGGCCGACCTCGCCAGTCTTAACTTAATTGATCACCTGTTGCGCAGTCGAATCCCGCATCTGATGTTAATCATGGCTTACCGCGATAACGAAGTGGATAGCCACCACCCTTTCAGCATTCTTATGCATAACAGTAAACAAGAAGGCCTACAGCTAAAAGAAATTTCATTGCAACCCATTAACCAGCTAGACATCCAGCATCTGATTTGTGACACCTTGCATAAAGACCTCAGTCAAGTGGAGCTACTCGCTCAAGAATTGATGCTAAAAACCCAGGGGAATCCGTTTTTCTTAACTCAGCTATTTACCGCCCTACATCAGGATGAACAGATTATATTTAATCGAGAAATGGGCTGGCAATGGGACATGGAAAGTATTCGACAAGCGAGCCTAAGTGGTGACGTAGTTGAATTAATGACGCGTAAGCTTAGACAATACCCTCAGCGCAGCCAAAGTGCGTTAAATATGTGCGCCATACTCGGCGCTGAATTTAAACTGAGCATGGCTTCATTAGGCTTAGAACAAGATACAGATACTACCTATCAATGTTTATTACCTGCGATTCAAGACGGCCTGATAAAGGAAGTCGGTAAGCGGCTAAAATTTACCCACGATAAAATACACGAATCCAGTTATGCATTATGGGCTAAAGATAAACGCACTCAACGCCATGCACTCATCGCTAAATATATGTTGCAAACCTTAGATGAAGCGACCATTGATATCGAAATATTTTCAATTGTCGAGCATCTTAATTATTCCAGTGAAGCCGTGACCGATGTTCAGCAAAGAATAGAACTCGCCCAGTTTAATTTTCGCGCAGGCATGAAAGCCAAGCAATCATCGGCCTTTGAACCAGCCGTCGAATTCTTTCAGAAGGGAAAGCAATATCTAGACGAATCTATTTGGCAACAACAACCCGACTTTGCCTTCGACTTACACTTTCTATTAGCGCAAACCGCTTATACCACCGCCAGATTTGAACTGTCTGAAAATACAATCAAACAGTGTATGTCCCATGAAAAAGGTCAAATTAAAATCACCCCTGTGGTGCAGTTGTATCAGGACTTGTTATTTGCTAGTAGTCGCCATGATGAAGGTATTGCCTTTGCGTTAAATAAACTGAAAGAATATGGCCTATCGTTACCAGCCACGCCTGGAAAATTCGCAGTTCTAGTTGAATATCTAAAGCTGAAATTCCGGCAACGATTACGCAGTACAGAGTCGCTGCAAAGCCTGCCTCAAACAAGCGATAAAAAGCGCCTTTCTATGATGGCGATTATTGCCAACATGGTACCCTCTTGTTACATGGTTAATGGCGACTTAATGGGCTTCATCTCTCTGCGCATGGCTAGCTTAAGTTTAAAATACGGCAATAATATTTATTCTTCTTTTGGTTATGCAATGACGGGGCTGGTTGAGACGGGAATATTAAAACGCATTAAAAGTGGACGAAAATACTACGACCTAAGTGTAACCTTAGAAGAACAGTACCCAAACAAACTGATTAAGGGCCGCAACATGATGCTCATGAGCAGCTTTGCCGCCCCCTGGACTGAATCCATCTCTCAGTTCAAAAAAATGATGGAACAGGCACGCGCCCTCAATACTGAATTAGGTGTTCTGCAGTGGGCCGATTTTTGTGTCGTATTCACTCGCGCACAATCACTATTTTTTGGCCGTGATAATTTATCAGACATTCATAAAGAAAATCTGAAGTGGTTAGAGTTTCATATTAAAAATGGTGATCAACAGGTGATTGCCAATCAAAATTTCATCATGCATTTTATCGAACATTTTCAGGCATCCAATAATTCAAAGAATCAACCAGATTTTGATGAAAACCAACATCTCAGCAACATCAACCAACAGAAAAATGTCACCTTCCAAGCTTATTACCATGTATTAAATCAACTGGATAATTACCTACAGGGGAATTATGAAAGCTGTGTTGCCGAAGGGATGGATCTATTCATGACGGTACTGAATACCTTTGGAATTTGCCTAGATGCGATTCATCGCTACTTTTATTCATTGGCGTACTTAGCGATGGATAAAACAAAATTAAGCTTAAAACAAAGAATCAGGGCCGATTTATACTTTCGGTTAAATTCATTCTATCTATGGCAGTACAAGAAAAATCGAGCCGATAATTATGGGGCTCTTTACGCACTACTAAAAGCCGAATTCTATCGTAGTAAAAATAGATACGAAAAAGCGCTGAACTATTACGAACAGTCCATACTACTATCACAAGAAAGTAGCTTATTTAATGAAGCCCTAGCCAATGAACGTCTAGCCGACTTTCATCAGTGTGCTAAACGCCAGTCATCAGCCTTATTATATGCGGCCCAAGCGAGAAAACTGTACAAGCGCTGGGGAAATAATTTGCAGGTGAACCGCATAAATAATCGCTACCCTGAGTTAGTGTTTGTCGGGGAGGCTAACAGCTCACCTTCTAACCCATCGTTAAGTATCGATAATAATCAACAACTTGAGTTAATAAGCCTTACCCGTGCTTCACAGGCTATTTCGAGTGAGGTAAAAATTAATCGGCTAATTGAAGCATTATTAAAACAACTCATTCAAATAGCCGGTGCAGAAAAAGCCATCTTATTACTGGAGGAAAACGGTGAATTACTGGTCTTTGGCGAACTAAACAGTAAATTAGACAGCAGTAAATTAGACAGCCAGCAAGAGCATAAACAAAACAACGTTATACCAAACCAAGCCCAGCTTCCCAACAGTGAAACCATGGCAGAGTCCGTGATACGGCTTGTGGCGCGCAGCAAAAGTCGCGAAGTACTTTCCCATGCTGCGGCCAAGGGCAATTTCACTCAAGATCCTTATGTGGTGTCTAAACAACTAAAATCTTTACTGTGTATGCCCATCCTTAATCAGGGTGAACTCGTGGGTATACTGTATTTAGAAAACAACCTCACCACCCATGCTTTTACCCAACAGCATCAAGAGGTATTAGAAATTTTAGCTTCACAAGCGGCTATCTCCTTAGTGAACGCTCGCTTGTATACTCACCTAGAAGAAAAAGTGTCCGAGCGCACCCAAGAATTGCACGAAACTATGGATCAACTAACAGAAGCTAAAAAGATTGCGGCCTTAGGCAGAGTCGTCTCGGGGGTAGCTCATGAAATAAACACACCTTTGGGCATAGGTCTCACGAGCAGTACATTTTTAAAAACCAATATTGAAGAAATAGCTAAAAAACACCAGCAAGCCTCAATAACTAAAAAGGATTTTGAAGAATTTCTTCAACAAGGTACCGAAGCAACCGATATGGTGATCACAAGTATTGAGCGCGCTAGTCGATTAGTAGAACGCTTTAAGACCACTGCGGTGGATCAATATGAAGAACCAAAAAGTTATTTTAAATTGGAAGCTTTATTACAGGATATAGCCAGCAGCTATGCCGGAAGGTTGCTGAAAGGTCATCATACAGTTTTGGTAAATTGCCATAACAGTATAGAAATGATTAGCTACCCTATCGCACTAACCACAATCATAAGCAACCTAATCAATAATTCATTGACTCATGGCTTTATTAATCGACAGGGTGGAAATATCACCTTAGTTATCAGTGAATCTAAACACAGCGAAACTAACAATATTCTTATCGAATATCATGATGATGGCATAGGAATAAAAGAAGAAAATAGAACCAAGGTATTCGATCCTTTCTTTACCACCAACATGGGAGAGAGCTCGGGTCTTGGCTTGCATATTATTCACAACATCATCACCAACCAATTTGGCGGTAGTATACGTTGTGAGGCTCGTACTGATAATCTAGATACAGGCGCACATTTTCATATTTCCCTGCCTAGAGGTGAATAACCCCTCTCACCCACAAGCATTCTGAATGGCCCAGTTCACTAGCAAAAACTAAAACTGTCCTTATTGCACATAGGTGTATTTTTAATTGTTAATTTGTAATAAAGATTGATTACTTTCCCATACATAAAGCAAATCATTCACATCCAGATGACTACCAGGCGGTCGCCATAAATTCGTTTCTTGGTGCTTTGCACCCATTTCAAGATAGAAACGACGAGCCTTTCTATTATCTTCTAAAACCTCTAGATATATCCCTTTGTGATCAAATAACTCATCGGCCCATTTAGCAATTAAATGCATTAATTGCCTACCAATACCATTACCCTGAGCTGTTTTAGATACATGCAAATTATCAACAAATGTTCCCCACTTAGAACTTTCATTACCAAAAGCACAGATGAAGCCATATATTTCACTATTTGCAGTCGCTATGAGTATACGCTGATTCGGTTTTGGTGAATTTAAGCGACAAGCCCAAGCACTTTCACGTTCTTGCCAGACATCGTTATCGAGGAATTCGTCTGCAAATATTCCTCTATAGGAATCACGCCAACTTTCAGCATGCAAGTTAGCTAAACGATCTAAGTCATTAATGGTGGCAACTCTGTATTGCATTTATCGATGAACTCCATTGGCTCGATTTAAAAGGTATCAGCAAGCATGAAATATTTTACTTTAGCAATCCTCATCATACTTTATCTATTCCCTTTTCTTCAAACAACGTCCTCTAGGTTCATTCCCCTCATGTAATGCAACATCCGTATGCAAAAACTCTGCAGCTTCGGCAGACTCTTTTGCTTTCTTCGCACTCCGTTGCAACATCTCCGCTTCAAAGTTGGTTAACAGACTTTCTCGCAAGCCTGCTTCCCGCCAGTTCGATAAAGATCTACAACCTTGGGTTATGCCCCGAGCCAACGCCAACGCATCTAACAACGCTTGATTCGCACCTTGTCCTTTGAAAGGACTCATCGGGTGAGCCGCATCGCCGATTAAAGTCACATGCTCGCCTATTTGCAACATTTCAGGGGTAAGTGATGCGCGGTCATAGACGGGATAGCCAGAAACCTGAGCTTCCAACGTTGCGCTTATAATTTGCGGAATAGGGTCGTGCCACTGACAGCGTTTAATCGCTTCTGCCTTAAGTGCTGCAGGCCCTTTATCACTCAAGGCCTTCGCCTCTTCTTCCGACATTGGAAAGCTAAGCTGCCACATCACCGAATCTGAATCATAAGGCATCATATACATGCGCTCATTACCATTGGCGGTTTGGAATACTGTGGCCGAATCTAATAAAGCGCTACTTTGATCATCACCATTACACTCCAGAGCTGCCAAAGGACAAATGCCCAAAATCACAATACAGCCCAAATAACGTAATGGAGAAACTTCCTCACCGATCAACAATCGACGCACCGAACTACGAATGCCATCCGCACCCACCACAAGATCCGCATGAGCAATTTTGGTTTCAACGCCATCTTTACCATCAAGAGCAATCTGAAAGGTCAATTCAATACCCTTTCCTTCACTCTCAATATTAGATTCTTTAAAATCAACCAACTGGTGGCCCCACTGCACCGCATCATGGCTACCTAATTGTTCAAGCAGCTCTCGGCGCAACGACTGCCTCGCAATATGAATATTTGTGCGCTTGGGTAATACTCTCGCATCCAATGGCCCCAATCTTCTCACGCCCCACTCAGCAATCTCTTTACCATCAGTCGTATGCACAACGTGACGAGTAGAAACTACCCCCTCAGCTAAAGAGAAAATCCCCAAGCCCTCAATCGCTCTACTCGCTTGTTGCAGAGTCAGCCCATAACCTTGAGATCGAGTATCAAAAGCGCTATCGCGTTCATAAAGCGTAAAGGGAATACCACGATGTAAACAAGCCACGCCGAGCGCTACGCCACCGATACCACCGCCAACGATGGCAATGTGTGGATAGCCCTCATTATCAGATTCACTGTTAGCTGCATTATTAGACTGAACTAAGCCACAGCCTTTACAGATCCTGCACAGCTCAAGGTGACCCTTTGGACGAATAGGAGGGGTACCTTCGCCATTTGATTTTTCAAATTGCTCCAGCTCTCGTTGATAACGGAGCCTCCATTTCTTACGTAATCCCTTACTTTTTTTGCCCCGTCCGTGGCACTCCGAACACGCAGTCCAGCTACCATTGTCAATAATCAACTATTCCACCTGTCCTATCTCTAACCACTGGTCAAACTGTGATTATACCGCTCATTAGCGTCAAAGACCGCTTTACACGAAAAACTTAATTTTATTCTAATTAGCGCCCTGCCGATGCTGACACATTGACAGGGTGGAGCCATACCAAGCAAAGAGGTATTTGTTATACGTTTTCTGACTCTAACTGCCACTTAGACATTTCTTCTTTAATGAAATGATTAACTAAATCACGGTACATTTTTTCGATGGCATCTGGGCTTAAGCCTTCAGCTGAAGCCCAAACTCGACGCTGCTCCAACATAGCTTTAAAGCGATCTGGAGCACGAACCGATGTTTCCGAAGTTTTAAACTTAGCTGCAGCTTTTACATACTCAAAACGCTTACCCAAAATGGCAATAATATCTCTATCCATATTATCTATTTCAATGCGAATATCTTCCATGCCAGAACAATTTTCAGGTTCAATATTATTTTGATATTTCATTATCATTTGACTGTTATTCCATAACTTATTAAAACGTTTAACAAATATTTACACGAGATAAATCGCATCAACTTTATATCAAGAGAGGACGTGCGAGTTGGAAAATTCTTTGAAGATAATGCAACCATCCCTGTCATTGATGCCGGCAACACTATATACAACATTCACCTATGTCAATTTGATAACACATTCAATCGCGTTAATTAGATTACCATGTAGATAGTGGTTTGATCTGGTTTGATCTGGTTTGATCGTAGGATATAAGTATTACTCACCTGAGTGTTTTAGGAAATTGTTTACTAATAAACATTTACAATTAAACTCACACTAATAAGCTCTCACTAATAAGAATTCATAATTCGTTGATAGGTACCATTTGCTTTAATCAGCCTCATGCCCTCATCAAATTTATCAGAAAAATATTGTCCCTTTGGATGAGTTTTTGAGAATGCCAAATAAATAGGAGTCGATTCATTGATAAAAGCGTATTCCACAATATCCTTTAGCTTCAGCTGCTCGAGCAATATATTGGCTGTTTTATCATAAATAATAGTGGCATCCATCCGCCCAGCAGAGAGCATCTTCAGGTTGCTAGATTCTGAATTACTCACCAGTTCGATGATGCGCCCACCTTTACGCAACTCAAGATAATGATCGCCGTACCCATACCCCCTCACCACCCCGATAACGCGGCCATTGTTTAGCTGTTGACTACTCTGTGCAGTCAATGGCATCTGGCTATGCTGATAATAAGCCGAAACCGCATCATAGAGCGGTTCCTTACCTAACAAATAACGCTCATTACTCTCTTCATCAAGGGGAACGTTAAAGCCCGCCACATACTTCCCTGTGGCGACTAAGCGTAATACACGCGCATAGGGATAAATGTTATAGCGCACCTTAATCCCAATGCTGCCATAGGCGGCAACGATGATCTCATTGGCTAGACCCGTGCCATCGTCACGGGCATAAGGAATCCAATCGTCCTCAGCAGCAATCAATACTTCTTCAGCCTGTACCTGCGCTAATGGCAGCCCAATACCAATAAAAAGTGCCAATAATAACGATCTGCCGAGTAATTTCATCGTGAAGTTCCTTAAAAAAACAAATACAACATTATAGAAGGCTCTTAGCCATTCATTTAAAATAATTCAATGCTTCGCATGCGTCCATAAAGATTTAAATCCATACTGATCATCTATAGTTAAAATCTTCCACGGAATAAAATTTTCTTGAAAATAATTAGGGTTATTTAAGCCAAATTTTTCTACATCTTCTTCTGGTAGTAATTTTTTAATCGTAAGGTTAACAGGGAACTGCCTGATATCACGCACATAGGCGACTTGCATAGCAGGGCCAATAGAATAATTAATCCACTCTTCAGCAATGCGTTTTAATATTGGCTGGTTCTGCAATGAATAACCTATCAGCCAATTATCAATCCAGCCCGTCACACCCTCTTTAGGAGAAGCAAACTTCCACTTCTCACCTGCTTTATTTAATTCACTAAAAGAAAATCCCCAAGCCGTGGCAAGCGCTAAATCTTTTATATCTTCTGCTTTATCGACCCCCACCCAGTATGACTTCGCATTAGAGGCTAGCTCTGCAAGACGTTGCTTAAACTTTTTATTATCACGAAGAGCAGGAAATTCGAATATTTCTGATTTTTCATACCCCATCGCCAATGCCGTAATATAAATATTAGCTTCATGATAATCAGCACTGATCGCATATTTTCCAGCATATTTGGGGTCCCAAAATATATCCCAAGATTGCGGTTCTTGTTTAATAATCTCAGTATTATAGGCAAGCCCATAATGTCCATAAACAATAGGAACACCATAGACCAAGCCATCTTTGGTTATATAATCAGCCTTTTTAAGCGCCGGAATTATATGTTGATAATTTGGAACATTGTTTAAATTAATGGGGAGCACAAGATTCTGATCAATGAAGGTCCAATGAGCAGATTTTGGAATATTATGGGCTGGGCTGATCAAGTCGAAGTCTTTTCCACGAATGCCATCAAAGAATTCTTGAGGGTCAGAAACGTTAGTCACACTCACCTTCAAATCAATTTGAAATTTTTGTTTTATATATTGCTCAAACTTCTTTGTATGCTGGTCAGTAGCATAGCCTTCCCAACACAGAATTCTTAGTTCCTCAGACCAAGCTAAAGGGATTGAGCACGTTAGTATCAGAATAATTCTAATTAATACATTAAGATGCCTCATGGACATTCCTGATATCAAATGATGACTAGAATTGTAGTTGAACTATCGAATATTCGACTGTTACTTTAGTCAGCTTAATCAGTTTAATCCCATACCCTGCCCTCAGACGATCACTTCACTACAGCATATCGGCAGTGTAACGATAGAATAAGAAAACTAATTAAGGTCAAGACCAGGGTCATTACTAGGGTCATTACTAAGATCAACTTTCATTTTAATGTAAGAAGTTGCTGACTTTAGAAACTCATCACCCTGTGTTTCCATTCCAAACTTTTTATAGAAGCCTACTGCCGTTGTCCGTGCATCACACCAAAATATTTCGACATCAGATTGTTCAAGCTCAGTGATGATATAACTAATGAGCTGTGAGCCCATCCCACGCCCTTGAAAACCTACTAACGTCGCAAACTTTCTCAACCTCGCTACTCGGCCATCTATATAGATTGATGCGACAGTGACCAAGGCATCATTCAAGTAAACACCATAATGTGTTGCGACTTCATCGCCATCAACCTTACAGAATGATATCGGTTTGTCAGGCCATAAAACACAATGTCTAATCGGTAAAGCATCATCCAACGCTATAATTCGGATATCCACACGCCACCATCTATTTATAAATCAAAATCCACTGCATCACTGCCACCTTTCACTGCACCTCTAATGCAAGCCGCTGTGAATCGATAAGGAAAATCAAAAATAAATTCAAGGGCATTATACCAAGCGCTATCTTCATCCTGCTTCTTCGGCCAGATAATATGTACAAGAATGAAACCAGCCAAAGCACTGAATAAAACAGCCCACGAGAATCCCGTATAAAAAAGATCGAATACTAGGTATCCGCTTATACAAGAGATAAATATTGCTAAAACGGCCAAAAAGTCTTTCATATTGATATGTTCAATACGACATCGATACACATGACAATTATGTTCATGCTTAACCATCATCGACTTCATTGTATTAGTTACGAACCATTTTATTAGCAAGAACAGGCATGCCATTATACTGGGTCTCAAACTCAGTAGTTACTTTAAAACCATAATGCTGATACAGCTGTTTCGCTGGAGTATTTGTCTTGGCAACATATAAGGTTATACCGCCAACGGCCTTGCGTAATAGAAACTCCAGCAAGTCCTTCCCTACGCCCTTTCCTCGGGCGCTTGGGCGAACGAATAACGCTCGAATTTCTGAGCCGAACAACGCAGCATAGCCAACGACACTCTCACCTTCACTTTCACCTACACATTCATCTTCATAAACATAAACATAAACATAAATGTCAGACTCTTTGAGTTCCGCCAATCTAACTTCATCATGTTCAAGGGGAAGAAGTTCGAAATGCGTTGTTTCAAAACGAAGTTCATCGAGTTTTGAACTAGCATAGATATCAAATATTACAGGGAAATCATCATCGTTAATTAAACGAATATTCATATTCTTCTACTCTTCCCGCTAAATGCTAGAATATAAAATTACGATACTTATACAAAGAAGCTGCGACAAAAAAGATAAAGACCAGTATTAAGGCAATATTGGTTAATGCATTGTTTTTAAACTCTGCATTCACCTGCCGATTATTTAGCCACAATAACGTTAACGCCAGTATCGGCATAAAAAACGCACCGACAACAGAATAAAGCTTTTGAATTTCTTTAAAGGGAATCTCTAAAGACAACATAGGAACAATCGCTAATAAACCTAACCACAGTTTATAAGAAAATGATTTCGGCAATTGTTTAAGCGGAACCTTAATGCCTTTGAAGCTGTGTACCGCATCGGCATAAATCAGTGGTACAGCTTGCCATACCCCCAAAAGACTTGAAAATATCGCAGCCCAAGCCCCCACTAAAAATAGCACGCCCATAACAGGATGAATCTGCTCAGTGAAATAATGGCTAATGCTTAATAGCAAACTAAGACCCTTACCCTGCTGCACGGCCACCGAACCAATAATCACCATGGCGATACCAAATAGACAGGTCAAACAATAACTAATACCTATATCCCAACGGCTAGTTTTTAAACCTTGTATACCCGTGCGCTGACTGTCTGCCAACCAATAGCCATAACAAATAATAGTAAGCGTACCACCCACACCGCCCATCAATGCCAGAGTCCAACTAAGGGCACCTGGCTGGTCGGGTAATTGGGGAACAAACAAACCCGATAAAACATCCATCGGATTAATCGGCACAAACAATACACAACTGATAACAGTGGCAAATAGAACAACCGCCAATAGGCTCATCACCCGATTAAATAATACTTGGCGCCCTAACGCCAACAAGGCAAGAGCTAACAGACTATGCGCAATACCCGCTTCCGCTTTGCTGACTTCAAAACCCAGCAATAACAACAGCTCTTTACCCGCAACCCCAGCCGCATTAATTAACGCACCACCGACAAACCAACACCAAGGCACAAAATACAGCAGCATAAAAACAATAAAGGGTTTGCGCAGGTGTTGAACCACACCTTGGATAATCGAGGTATTAGAGGCGAGTTGCCAGCGAGCGATCCCTTCAGTAAGAATGAACTTAAAGACCCCCCCTAATAAAATAGCCCACAGAACAGTAGTGCCTAACTGAGCCCCAGTGAAGCCAGCGGTAGCTAAGTCTCCCACTCCGACACCCGTCATGGCCATTAACAAGCCAGGAAGAATAAATAAATAGGCGCGCTTAAATCCATTTTCTAGCATAGCTAATACTTTCCACTGCTAATTTTTCTTAGTTAGTTCTGCGTGCGCAGTATACACTTTTGGCCTTAGGCTGTGACGAATATTAGCGGTGCATTCTCATTCTAACGCTAGTCGGTGAAAAATAGCCCTTAGTAGGAGGTATCATAGAATGCTCAATTTTATCGATAGGCATTCCCTGAATATAATAATTCTCTTTCTTCAAATCACTAAACGAATCTAAAGCCGTCATGATAACCGGAACTTGTTCATAGAAAACAGCGTAGCGCTGAGGAACCCGCCACAACGTGCCGTGCTCATCATAAATATCTGACAATACTATTCCCCAGGTATCCTCATCAAGATAAAAAGTTCTGCGTTTATAAATATGCTTCTTACCCTTTTTTAAAACGGCATCAACAACCCAGACCCTGTGTTTTTCGTAGCGCGTATACTTAGGGTTTATATGATGAGGAAGGAATAGCTCGCTATGATTATCTAATGCTTGCTGCAATATGCCATTATTGTATGGAATATACATTTCTCTCGAGCCCTTCAGCTGCCAGTCGTAGCGATCCATAGCGCCGTTAAACATATCGATCTCATCCATCATTCTGAGGCCATCAGAAGTAAAGGTTGGGGCATCGTAACCCATCACTGGAGAGCGCCGTAAACGACGCTGCCCTGCTAGATACATCCAAGACTGACGCGGTTTAATAACGGGCTTCATAGACTCATGAGAAAGGTAGGCTCCGCCAGCAATATTGGCTGGCGATTTAATATACGACAAGTAATAAATGTATCGCCAATCATCCAACTTGGGTTGACGATCTTTATTATGATAAACAGAATAAGCCTCCAACATATTCTGAATGATAGAATAACTACCCTCTGGATTAATAATACTTTCAATGGTGTCTAGCTTAAAGAATAACCCCTTCCAGCGTAACTGATGATTCCACATAACCTCTTTCACGCTTGCAGGAATAGGGAATGGCGTACCTTGCCAAGCAAAAATAACCTCCTCACCATCCTCACTAATTCCAGCTTCCAGTGCATTCTTATAAGCGTTGTCGTATAACCATTGTGGATAGACCGCTGTGCGGTGAGATGGATATATTGGAATATTGAATGAGTCAGGGTAAGCTGCAATCAGCTTTTGTAAACCCACACTGAGCGAACTTCGATGTTGATCAACATTTTCATGATCAATAACAAAAAGTGCCTTTTCTTTTTCAATCTCTCGCAGCCATTGACTATGATTTTTCTTGTCACGATATTGATTACTCCAAGCAGGAATACTGCCATCGGCACTGCCTTTTCGAATAGCACCTATCGGCGTTAAGTCTGCTTTAAGTCGATTGGCTTGCTCAAGGGGAACAGAAGCTTGCAACCCCACTGCAGAAAAACTAACTACAAATAACATCAGAATCGTTATCTTAGTAACAGCACCAGCTTGGAGTCTATTTTTCATTACTCAATACCTTAGCAATCAGATTTTCTAATTCAATAATTGATAATGGCTTGGTTAAAAATCCCTGCATTCCTGCATCCAAAGCATTTTCTTCATAACCTTTCAGAGCATGCGCCGTAAGAGCAATCACAGGAATCTTAGCCCGCTGGTGCTCATATTCCCATTGTCGAATTTTATGAGTAGCGCTAATACCATCTAATATCGGCATCTCCCAATCCATCAAAATCAAATCATAAGTATCAGGATTTTTACAATAATGGCTAACAGCCTGTTCTCCATTATTCGCTAATGAAAAACTGATTTTTAGACGTTTCAAAAGGCCCTTAATCACCATTTGATTCACCTTATTATCTTCTGCTATCAAAACATGAATACCAGACAGATCGATTGTATTTTTCGAGGCTAGATCAACCTGCCCATCTTGCCATTGAATAGCCGCTTTTTCGTCAACGACTTTTAACGGCAAACTAAACCAAAATTCTGAGCCACCGCAGTCTCTATTAACTGCACCAATCTTACCCTTCATAAGAGCCGCCAACTCCCTCGATATGGCCAACCCTAATCCAGTACCACCATATTTTCTAGTGATTGAAGAGTCCGCCTGTTCAAAAGCAGAAAATAACAATTCAGCATCTTCTTTAATGCCAATACCACTATCAATGACCGATATTTTAATAGACTTATTATTGCCTTCCGACACAAGAGAAACGTTAACATTAATACTGCCTTTATCAGTAAACTTAACCGCATTACTAACAAAGTTTAGTATTATCTGTCGAATACGAGTAGGGTCACCCAATATAGCAATGGGGATCTCTGAGCTGATATCTGAAGAAAGTATCAGATCTTTTTTTCGTGCCAATGAAGTAAATATAACAAGGCTATTCTCTACTAACTCAGATATATTGAAACTGACAGTTTCTATTTCAAGCTTACCCGCTTCTATTTTCGAATAATCCAAAATATCATTAATTATGGATAACAAAGACTGGCTGGATAATTGAATTGTCGACAAATATAGCTTTTGCTCTTCATCCAGCTTAGTGCCACTCAAAAGCTCTGCCATGCCCATCACACCATTAATGGGCGTTCGTATTTCATGACTCATACTAGCGAGAAACTCACTTTTCGCCAAAGTAGCAGCCTCTGCAATTATTCGTTTTTTCTGAGTTAATATTTGCAACTCTGTTTCTTTTCGATCAAGAATATAAATATAAACAACAATCGACAATACCAATAAGAATCCTAATAAATAATAAAACTGAAGATTCTTTAAGGCATTAATTTTAAAAACATAACGGCTAGCAACAACCTCAAGAATTTCCTTTCTAATACCCTGCAAGCTATTAATTTCATTTGATGATTCATTATAATAATCCTGCCAATCGAAATTAATATCGTCGCTCTGAATAATCTGTTCATCAAGATACTGTGCCAAGTCTGCGATATGACGAAACTCATCGATGGATATTTCGACATCAGAACTATTCAAGGATTCAAGAGTGACAATATCAGAAATTTTCTTAGGTAGAACATCTGAATATAAGATCAAATTATCATACGCTATCTCAAGCTGCTCTCCCCCTTTGGAAGTCACATAACTACGGCTAACAAAATAGCTGCCATAAGCACGAGCAATACCGGTAAAATAATAAAGATCTTTTAATTCTTCCAATGCAAAAAATAGAAGTTGGGTAGACGTCGTATCTTCATCAGAAAAAAGCCCACCTTGATCTGTAAGTCTCTCCTGAATTTTATAGAGCTCACGCACAAATTGATGATGCTGATCAAAAGTAATCGTCTCAGCGCCCATCTCAAGCCCAACAGTAATATCCAGAGATTTAAGACGGTTTTCAACCTGAGAAAGCAATGTTTTATTTAAAAAGGAGCTATTACTCAGATAAGCCTTATTTTCACCTTCACTCAACTTAACTAATAACCGTTGCTTATGATTAAAATAGTGATCAATCGCTCTTTGATCATGGCCATAAGAAGCAACGATACTGTAGTCTCGGTATTCCTCCGCCGATGCTATTAATCCATTAAAGCTCTGAATAACCTCAAGGTTGGCAGCCCTATCGCGTAAAGACTCGATCTGTCCATATTGCGAGATAATACTGTTAACCCAAAATACGACAAAAGGAACAACCAGCAAAAAGAAGAACAGGCCAAATTTACTAGTTAATGAGCCATATTTAGAGCTTGAATCATCTGATTTATAGCCATCAACTGAATTCATATAAACCCTTTAAAGAATACTTCAATGCTTAACCACACTCGTTACGTTTTGCTAAGGAATTTCAAACAGCTGCATCTACTCTAACGATAGACCGTGATAAGCATATTTTATAGTTTTTTGTGCTTTGAATATCATGAATATGGGCTATTTATACCATAGTTTGTAATGCAGTATTTTAATAACTAAATACTATATGAATACACATTTTATAGCTAATCCTGCCAATCCACATGCTTTTGAGTCAATAAAATCAAATAACACAGCCCCATCCCTAGAATATTGGTCGTAACAGGGTTAAAAGCATCCGCTAAATAGCTAGGGCTCATTACCGCCACATACGCTAACAACCCCAATAGCGCCCCAGCCGCGGCGTATATAACAATATCCAGCTTTCTTAAGAAGATAATGGCACAACCTAATAGAATTTCTAAAATACCCGCCAGCGGTGAAATATACCCCGCAGAAATGCCAATACCACTAATATCCACCAAGTGAATCTCGGCAGGGCTTAACCATAAAATCTTAGGTACAAGACCATGGTAAATGAATAGAAAACCTAACAATACTCGACAAACCAGATTCACTTGAACTAATGGATTATTTTTCACTTAAGTATCTAGCCTCATGATCAGCTGTCGGTAACAAACAAACGTCATACTTACCGAATAAACGATAACGGTTTAACGCAATACGATCGTACAACCAGTTACGAAGGGGTTTAGGTATTATCTGAAAAACACATACAAACTTCCAAGGGTAACCAAGCTTTGCTACCACTTGAAAGAAAGCATCGCTTTGTTGATAAACAATCCCCCCCTCAACCACAAGCATGCTTTCATAAACGTCTGTGGATAAGCCA
>Ga0209396_1000694_pt1 | contig 38855 bp, 33 predicted proteins | sample GOMGulsemesocosm_6_FD_184638 | JGI IMG/M metagenome (GOLD analysis project Ga0209396, IMG submission 184638) | Methane-oxidizing microbial communities from mesocosms in the Gulf of Mexico - GOM8C Gulf of Mexico (SPAdes) (version 2) | ecosystem: Environmental > Aquatic > Marine > Cold seeps...
GAGCGTCTTTTACAATTCTTTTAACGCGATCAGATAAAGATGCGCCTTGACTTACCCAGTGATCAACACGAGCAAGATCTAAACGGATTTTTTCTTCTTGACCACGAGCTAGTGGGTTAAAGAAACCTACTTTCTCGATGAAACGACCATCACGAGCACAACGGCTGTCTGCTACTACTATTTGATAAAATGGACGCTTTTTTGCGCCGCCACGTGCTAAACGAATAGTTACCATATCGTTTTCTACCTATAATTTAATGTTTTGATTACTTTCTAACATACTTCCTATTCTCACTTATCTCTTTATAAATAAAGTGACAAGTTCAGATGAAGCTCGCGAATTGTACGTATATGGTGAAAAAATGCAAGTTATAAATGGTGTTTCGTAGTTTAAATTGAAGACTTAAGTTTTTGGTTCGATTAATCAAGGAGAAGGGCTTGAGGGCTTTTAGTAGTTTATTTATGTAATGATAATAAACTACTTAGTTCCCTCTTAACTTATTTCTGTGAAATATTATCTAGAATTTAGGGCCGCCAATTCCGCCCATACCACCACCCATTCCTGGTGGCATCATGTTTTTCATGCCGCGCATCATTTTCATCATGCCGCCTTTGCCTTTCATTTTTTTCATCATTTTTTGCATTTGGGTAAACTGCTTTAATAATTTGTTTATCTCCTGCACAGTAGTACCAGAACCTGCTGCAATGCGCTTTTTACGTGAACCTTTAATTATTTCTGGACGAATACGCTCTTTAACTGTCATAGAATTAATAATAGCTTCCATTTGATTAAATGTTTTATCGCCCATTTGGCTCTTAGCTGCTTCAGGAATATTAGCCATACCAGGAAGCTTATCCATCATAGACATCATGCCGCCCATGTTTTTCATTTGTCTAAGCTGTTCAGCAAAATCTTCAAGCGTAAAACCATCGCCTTTTAATACTTTATTGGCAACTTTAGCCGCTTGCTCTTTATCTACTTTCATTTCGACTTGTTCGATTAATGAAAGTACATCACCCATACCTAAAATACGAGATGCAATTCTATCTGGGTGGAAAGGTTCTAAAGCATCAACTTTTTCACCCGAACCAATAAATTTAATTGGCTTACCCGTTATATGACGAATAGATAAAGCCGCACCACCACGAGCATCACCATCCGTTTTTGTCAGAATCACACCCGTTAAAGGTAATGCATCACCAAAAGCTTTTGCTGTATTAGCAGCATCTTGGCCTGTCATTGCATCAACAACGAATAATGTTTCTACAGGGTTTACAGCGCTGTGTAAGGCTTTAATTTCATCCATCATATCTGTATCGATATGAAGACGACCAGCTGTATCTACAATAACAACTTCAATAAACTTACGTTTCGCATATGCAATTGCATCAGTTACAATATCAACTGGCTTTTGAGAAATATCACTTGGGAAAAATTCTGCAGAGACTTCTTGCGCTAAGGTTTCCAACTGTTTTATGGCCGCAGGACGGTATACGTCAGCACTTACTACTAAAACTGATTTCTTTTTCCTTTCGATCAAAAACTTTGACAGTTTGGCAACACTTGTTGTTTTACCCGCACCTTGTAAACCTGCCATCATTACAACTGCAGGTGGTTGCGCATTCAGATTTAGTTCTTCATTTGCTTCACCCATGGCTTTTTCAAGCTCATCTTGCACAATTTTTACAAAAATTTGCCCAGGAGTAAGACTTTTTGTTACTTCAGTACCAACGGCACGTTCTTTTACTGTTTTAACAAACTCGCGAACAACAGGTAAAGCAACATCAGCCTCTAACAATGCCATGCGTACTTCACGCAAAGTCTCTTTTATATTATCTTCAGTTAGACGACCTCGGCCTCTTATATTGTTTAAGGTTTTGCCTAATCGTTCCTGTAAGTTTTCAAACATTAAAAATCGTCCGTTCAAAATTCTAAATTATTTTCGATTATACCTCAGATAACACTGTATAAAACAGAGCTGATTTTAAATATCTACGAATAACCTGTGATGCGTATCAAATCTTTGATGATCAAATTCATTTATATTGATTTAACCTCTATGAAATTCGTTTCGGTTAAAATACAATAAGAACATAATATTATTGAATATAGGGCTTTGCCCAACGGTATTTTTATGCTTGTTAATAGTCTGACCTTTATCGCATTTTTCTTCTACGCATTAGCGAGTAGTCATGTTGTTGCGCGCCTATTCCATAAAGATGGACCAAATAAAAAACTCACTTTACTTTTAAGTACGGTCGCTATTTTATTACATATGGCATTATTGGTTAACTTAGTTTTTACCGAAAGTGGTCAAGATTTAAGTTTGGTAAATATCTCTTTATTGATATGTTGGATAATTGTTGTCTCTATTACAACCGTTTCATTACGTTTTCCGGCCACATTATTATTACCCGTTGTCTATGGATTTGCAGCTATATTACTAATCGTAAGTTTGTTTCTTCCTCACCATATTATTTTAAAATCGATCAATATTGATATCGCTCTAGTCTCGCATATTTCATTATCTTTTTTAGCTTATTGTATACTTATCATCGCAACCCTTTATGCAATACAGTTTTATTTTATAAATAAGAGATTAAAAGAAAAAGACTTATCTATTGCGTACAGCCACCTCCCCCCATTAATGGTTGTAGAAAGACAACTTTATCAGTTGGTTACAGTGGGAACGTCGCTACTGACTATTGCACTTGCTACTGGTTTTATATTTCTTGAAAATATGTTTAGTCACGATTTCATCCATAAGACAGTACTTTCAATGATAGCTTGGATATGTTTTATTGCAGTCGCATGGGGACATAAATACCGTGGTTGGCGTGGAAAAAGTAGCATTTTGACAATCATGTTTGCTGCTTTTATGTTAACAATGGCTTATTTTGGCAGTAGATTTGTTAAAGAAGTTTTATTATATCAGTTTTAGCTTGACTAAAGTTACGCGCTAAGACTTAATACCTATTCTATTTAAAATAAAAGGATCCCTAGTTGGACGCCATATCGACAAGTACTCTGTTTATAACACTCGCAGTACTTATACTTATTTCAGGCTATTTTTCAGGCTCTGAAACTGGATTAATGTCACTTAATCGCTACCGCCTACGCCACCTAGAAAAACAAAATCATAAAGGTGCTAAACGCGTAAGTAAACTTCTTGAAAGACCTGATAGATTAATAGGTTTAATTCTGATAGGAAATAACCTAGTTAATATTGCTGCATCAGCCGTAGCGACCATAATTGGTATGCGTTTATTTGGTGATGTGGGCATCGCAATTGCCACCTTTGCATTAACCTTTATAATTCTTATTTTTGCAGAAGTGACACCTAAAACATTAGCTGCTCTTCATCCTGAAAAAGTTGCTTTTCCAAGCTCTGTCATATTAAATATTTTATTAAAAATACTATTTCCGATTGTTATTACTGTAAATTGGATCACAAATGGTTTACTTAAATTATTCGGTATTAGTGCTGATAAAATCGAGCAACATAGCTTAAGTAAAGAAGAGCTAAAAACAGTTGTTAGCGAATCCGGCGCTATGTTACCAGAGAGGCACCAGAACATGCTTGTCTCTATATTGGATTTAGAACAAGTTCAAGTAGAAGATATCATGATCCCACGAAATGAAATTGTGGGTATTGATATCAATGACGACTTTAAAGCTATTTTAAAGCAGCTGTCTCATGCTCAGCATACACGTGTATTACTATACCGAGATCAAATTGATGATGTTGTTGGATTTATTCATTCTAGAGATGCATTAAGACTATTAACAAAAGAACAATTCACTAAAGATTCTTTACTACGTGCAGTTAGAGATATTTATTACGTACCTGAAGGTACATCTCTTAATACGCAATTGTTTAAGTTTCAGCAAAGTAAAGAGCGTATTGGTTTGGTGGTTGATGAATACGGTGATATTCAAGGTCTTGTTACCCTAGAAGATATTCTTGAAGAAGTTGTTGGCGATTTCACAACAACGATGACCCGTACACCTAGTGAAGAAATACACTCCCAAAAAGATGGTACTTTTATCATAGATGGTAGTGCGAATCTCCGAGATTTAAATAAAGAAATGAATTGGAGCTTTCCTACTGATGGCCCAAAAACATTAAGTGGTTTAATCGTTGAATATCTTGAAGAAATACCGGAAGCAAATGTGAGCATTCGTTTGGCGGGTTATCCGATTGAGATTATTGAAGTTAAAGAAAATACGATAAAACTCGCTAAAGTGTTACCAGATCATAAAATTTAATATGTATAACCCTTTCAAAATAGAAAGCTAAATTAATAATTCGGCTTTCTATTTTAAATTTATATTCGTTAATTAACCAAAAAAGAAACGGCTAAACCAACCTCGATTTAAGCCATCTTCACACTTTTTCAACTGCGAACCATACTTACTAGCACGATGCTTTACCTTATTTGATACAGACATAAGCCATTTTTTCTTTTTATAGGTACCTCTGCGGTAACCACCCCACCCTTCATGGTAGTTAAGATACTGAGCGTATGCATCCCATTTTGAAATGCCATTAATACGATGTGTTTGATAAACAAACCACCCCATAAAATCTATCGCATCATCAAAATCGTCTCTATCAGCACCTGAATTACCTGTTTTTTTGATATAGTCATCCCAAGTCATGGTTTTTGCTTGTGAAAAACCATATGCAGAGCTTGCTCTACCCGTTGGTATAAATCCTAAAAAATACTCCATAGGTGGCTGAGCATCATGTTTGAAAGAGCTTTCTTGATACATCATACTCATCAATACATGTTTAGGTGCTCCCCACTTATCTTGGGAGTCTTTAGATGCAAAATACCAATCTCGTTTTTCGGTAAATATATCACAGATATTATTCGGATTTTCAGGTGGCGCAGAAGCACAGCCCGTTAATATGGCAGAAGTTGAAATTAATAAAATAGGTAAACTTATTTTTTTTTTCATTTTATTCAATTTTTTTGAACTTATTAAAAAGGTATTGGTCTGACTTTATGAACATTGTTTCATCCCTGAAGAATATTTAACGCAGCTGTTGTCGCTGCGTTTTTTTTTGCCTGTATAATCTTGAGGCTAATTATTAAAATAGTCTTTTAAAAACACATCAAAAGTCACTTTATCATTTTGTTCTATTTCTAACTGTTTAACAAAGGATTTTTCACTTTCAGAATTTAAGTCCGATTCACTAAACTCTATATACTGATGCGACTGTAGTTGGTTTTGATATTGATTAGCCAAATCGAGTGCAAAACATCCATTATCTTTACCTGACGCTTTAAGCGCAGCTAAATACTGACCTGAAAGCGTTTTGTTTGGATCTTCGATACATAAACTTAATTCATCGATCGATTTTTGATAATGTTCAGTTTCGTGCGCATCATCAAGCCACTTAGCAACAAGTGAAAGCTGTGCAAAAATATCTTTGCCCCATTCTTTAGCCGAAACAGATTCATTGCCTTTATTTAAAGTTAAACCAGGATCTCTTCCTTGATTTACAACTTTGTCTAAATTATTTTGACTCACATTTTGTTCATCACAATCCATTTCAGGTGCGTCATTTAACAAACAATATAATAAAAACACATCTAAAAAATAAATTTGTTGAAGGCTAATACCTGTATCACTAAATGGGTTAACATCAAGAGCACGAACCTCAATATACTCAATACCATCACGGTTTAATGCATCTATGGGTGTTTCACCCGAATTAGCATTACGTTTAGGTCGTATTGGTGAATAAAATTCATTTTCAATCTGTAAAACATTACTATTGAGTTGTTTTAATGAACCGTCTTCATTAACACCAATATTGCGATATAAATCAGAGTCTGTTGAAATTGCTTGTTTTAAACCAGCGATATATTCATCTAAGTTGTTATAAGTTACCTTTAATGCTGATTGCTCACTATTGGTATAACCGAGATCTCCTAAGCGAAGTGCGGTACCAAATGGCAAATATAAACTCCCCTCTCCTAGCTTCTCAAATGGTAACTTACTTTCTTTACCTTCTAAAAATGATGAACATAATGCCGGTGAAGCGCCAAACAAATAACTGATTAACCATAAATCTCGTTTAAAGTTACGAATTAAACCTAAATACCCGTTAGAAATAAAATCTTGTGGTTTTGAGTCATCACTTTTAATTTTTTGCAGATTAGCCCAAAATGTTTTAGGAAATGAAATATTAAAATGAACACCTGCAATGGCTTGCATCATGCTACCGTAACGGTTTTTTAAGCCTTCTCTATATAAGGTTTTCATTTGACCTATATTGGAATTGCCATAATTTGCCAAAGCAATTTCATCTTGATTTTTGATAAAGCATGGCATACTCATTGGCCATAAAACTTCATTATCAAGTCTCTCTTGGGTGTATTTTTGAATATCTCTTAACTGGTTTAATGTACGCTTAGCATCATTGGTCGCTGGCGTAATAAATTCTAATAAATATTCCGAAAAATCTGTTGTGATATATTTATGTGTTAAAGCACTACCGATACTTTTTGGGTGAGTATTTGAAGATAAACGACCTTCTTTACTGATCCTTAAAGTTTCACGTTCTATACCACGGGTGATCCCCAAGATACTTTTGCGGTTTTCTTCAAGGGAAAGTGCTGCTAAAGTCGATTTTAATAGCTGTTTTTTCAAAAATAAATCCTCAAACCTAAATGGCTTTGTACTTGCTTCTTGTTTTTATGGGGGCATGTAAGTAATACTCAATAGCACCGAACTAATATATTATTAAACAAAGCAAATTTAATGCTTTTAATTGTATCAAAAAATTACGAGTTAACATCTGTAATAGTTATTAATTATATAAATTTAAAATTTGTTGCTAAAACAGTAATTAATTCTAATAATAAAAGGGAAGGGATTTATTTTTGAGAAAAGGCAAATGAATAAAATTTTCAACATTTTTTTTATATTATTAATCGGATTTTCTACACAAGCTAAAAGTCAAACAATTACGGTATATAAGTGGACCGATGATAAAGGGATTACACACTTCTCTTATATAATGCCTAGAGATGCCGAATATACTACATTTGAAATGAAAAAACCGCCACCAAGAAAAGTAGACACGACCATAGATGAAAACCAAAAAGATTTAAGTCTCTCAGATAAACTAACTGAACAAGCAAAAGTTAATTGTAAAAATGCCCAAGATAATTTAAAAGTGCTTACTGAATATGCGAAAGTAAAATTTGCCGATAACTCAGGAAAAGAACGTATATTGTCGGATGAAGATAAAGCTGAATATAAAAAACAAGCAGAGAAACGTATTGAGCTTTTTTGTATAAAACAATAAAGCTCATATTCAGCGATTACTCTTTAATAAAAAGCACCTTATTCTCTGGTGATCAAAAACTTTCCATCTACAACATCAATTGTAAATAAAGATCCTTTTTTACTTTCACCCGCTAATAACAATTGTGCTAGCGGGTTTTCAATTGAAGATTGTATTGCACGTTTAAGCGGTCTTGCACCAAATATCGGATCAAAACCTGACTCAGCCAACTTAGACATCGCTTCATCTGTTAAAATAAGTTGATAGTCTAAATCAGCTAAACGCTCACGTAAGTTTTGCAATTGAATATAGGCAATTTGTTTTATATGTTCATTTGCTAAAGGATGAAATACCACAGTTTCATCAATACGATTAATAAATTCAGGTCTAAATTGATTTGATAACACTTCCATCAACATCAGTTTTAATTGTTGATAATCAGCTATATCCGTTTGTTCTTGAATCAATTCTGAACCCAAATTTGAAGTCATTATTATTAAGGTGTTTTTAAAATCAACGGTACGACCTTGACCATCAGTTAACCTTCCATCATCAAGCACTTGCAATAGAATATTAAAAATATCAGGGTGCGCTTTCTCAACTTCATCTAATAAAATAACTGAATAGGGTCTTCTTCGAACTGCTTCCGTTAAATAACCACCTTCTTCATAACCAACATAACCTGGAGGTGCGCCAACTAAGCGTGCCACCGAATGTTTTTCCATGAATTCAGACATATCGATACGTACCATTGCATCTTGCGTATCAAACATAAAATTAGCTAATGTTTTTGTTAATTCAGTTTTACCAACACCCGAAGGCCCTAAAAATAAAAATGAACCGATAGGACGATTAGGATCGGCTAACCCTGCTCTTGAACGTCTGATTGCATTTGAGACAGCCTCTACCGCTTCATCTTGACCAATTACGGTTTCGTGAAGTTGCTCTTCCATTTTCAATAATTTTTCACGCTCACCTTGAAGCATTTTATTAATGGGTATTCCAGTCCAGCGAGAGAGTATTTCTGCGATCTCACTTTCTCCAACTTTATTCTTTAATAAACTCATATCTTGCATTTCAGCTTGAGAAGCTAAATCAAGTTTGTTTTCTAATTCAGGGATCCTGCCATATTGTAGCTCTGACATACGCTGTAAATCACTCGCTCGCCTTGCCACATCCAAATCAAGCCGAGCTTGTTCTAACTCAGCCTTAATGACTTGGGTGCCTTGTAAAGAGGCTTTTTCTGCAATCCACACTTCATCTAGTTCATTGTATTGCTTATCAAGTGCAATTATTTGATGTTTGATATCTTGTTGTCGTTTGATACTGGCATCATCTTGCTCTTTTTCAAGTGCGTTATCTTCTAGTTTAAGTTGAATAATTTTACGCTCAAGCTTATCTAACTCTTCTGGCTTTGAATCTATTTGCAATCTAATTGATGAACCGGCTTCATCAATTAGATCAATTGCTTTGTCTGGTAGCTTCCTATCTGAAATATATCGATGGGATAATGTCGCGGCAGCAACGATGGCAGGATCACTAATATCTACAGAATGATGAAGCTCATAACGCTCTTTTAGACCTCTTAAAATCGCGATCGTATCTTCAACTGTTGGCTCTTGAACTAGCACCTTTTGAAAGCGACGTTCTAACGCCGCATCTTTTTCAATATATTTGCGGTACTCATCCAAAGTCGTCGCGCCAACACAATGTAGCTCCCCTCGAGCAAGGGCAGGTTTAAGCATATTACCCGCATCCATAGCACCGTCACTTTTACCTGCACCAACCATAGTATGAATTTCATCTATAAATAAAATTACCTGACCTTCTTCTTTAGATAATTCATTTAAAACAGACTTTAACCTTTCCTCAAATTCACCACGATATTTTGCCCCGGCAACTAAAGCGCCTAAATCTAACGATAATACACGCTTCCCTTTTAGTCCCTCAGGTACTTCCCCATTTATAATGCGTTGAGCAAGACCTTCAGCGATTGCTGTTTTACCTACTCCAGGTTCACCAATCAATACCGGGTTATTTTTTGTTCTTCTTTGTAATACTTGTAATGTGCGACGTATTTCATCATCTCGTCCAATAACAGGGTCTAATTTACCTTGCTCAGCCTGCTCGGTTAAATCTATAGTAAACTTTTCAAGTGATTGGCGATTATCTTCAGCATTGGCGTCATCAACCTTTTGACCGCCTCGAATTGCATATATTCCTTTTTCAACTTTACTGGCATTAATTTTTAAAAACTTAAAAATTTCACCTAAAGGCCCTTTATCTTCGCAAGCAGCTAAAATAAATATTTCACTGGAAATAAATTTGTCTTTGCGTTTTTGAGAATATTTATCACTCAAGTTAAGCAAATTAATCATATTAGGAGATAGTTGAACATCTCCCCCTATGCCCTCAACTTTAAAAAGTTTTTCTATTGCTTTTGATAATTTGGTATTCATTTCATTCGGGTTTACACCCGTTTGTACAAGCAATGCACGAACACTCGACCCTGTTTGTTGTAACAAGGCATACATTAAATGCACAGGTTCTAAAAATTGATGGTCACGGCCTAAAGCGAGGGATTGCGCATCTGATAATGCAGCTTGTAATTTACTGGTAAGTCGGTCTAATCGCATTGTTAGCCTCTAAAAATCTATTTTTCGTTAACTATATTATTTATGGGTATTATTGATTAAATCTTCAAGACTAAAAGGAAGATATATTTGATTTAACTCAATATGCTGCTCTTTATTGGCAGATCCAAATCAGACTTGCCATACGTCCCGTTTGGTTTTCTCTTCTATATGAGTAAAATAATTCAGAGTTATTATAGGTACACTGTTTTTGACTTGTGATATTCGTGATACCAGATGCATTAAGCAACTGTTTTGCCAGCAAAAAGATATCGGCAAAAAACTTGCCATTTGCTTGTTCGTTAAATGCATCCAAGTGATTTATATTTAATCCTGAAAAGGCATCAACAACATCCTGCCCCACTTCAAAGTTTTCAGGGCCAATTGCCGGGCCTAGCCACGCCATTATTTGGCAAGGCTCACAATTAAAATATGCTAGCGTATTAGTAATTATGCCACAGGAAAGTCCTCGCCAACCACCATGGACGGCCGCAATTTGTTTTCCATTTCTATCTGTCAGTAATATAGGTAAGCAATCAGCAGTCATAATAGCTAAAGGAAGGTTCATTTCTCGAGTAAATAAAGCATCAGCCTGCTTAACAAGATTTAAATCACTGTTTGAAGATACTTCAATGACTTTATTACTGTGTATTTGATCTAACCAAATTGCATTAGCAGGAAGTTCATTATTAAGTAACTGTCGATTTTCATCTACGTTAGAAGGGCTATCATTGACATGGTAAGCAATATTAAAACTATCAAAAGGCGATTTAGAAACACCGCCTTTTCTCGTTGTGGTAAAAGATTTTATATTTTTAGGAGCTGCCCAATTTGTAGATATACATGACATTTTTCAGCTCCTAGACGTATTAACTGATCAGTACGCGTTTATAGTTAAAAGTCTTTTTGAGGATTTTGTTTCGTATCTTCGCGCAATGCTAGGGTTAATTGAACCATGTCATCAGGGATCGGTGCTTCCCAACTCATGATTTCACCCGTAATTGGATGCTCAAGCGTTAACATCACAGCATGTAAAGCCTGACGTCTGAACGTTTTTAATACATCAGATAATTCTTGAGTTGCTTTTTTAGGCGGACGAGGACGGCCACTATAAACAATGTCACCTACTAGAGAATGACCTAAGAACCCCATATGAACACGGATTTGGTGCGTACGTCCAGTTTCAAGACGTAAACGTAAACGTGTATGTGCACGATACTTTTCAGCTACTCTAAAATGCGTTATAGCTGGTTTACCATCTAAAATAACAGCCATATGTGTACGTTTTGTTGCATGGCGGCCAATAGGCTCATCAACCATCCCCCCGCCTGTCATAGTCCCAAGACAAATTGCTTCATATTCACGGGTAAAATTAACACGCGCTTGTAAATTAGCAACGAGATAGGTTTGTGCAGGGATCGTTTTAGCAACAACCATTAGTCCTGACGTATCTTTATCGAGGCGGTGAACGATACCCGCTCTTGGTACATTCTTAATTTCTGGATAACGATATAACAAAGCGTTTAATAAAGTACCATTAGGGTTACCTGCACCTGGGTGTACTACCAAACCAACTTGTTTATTTACAACCAAGATGTCATCGTCTTCATAAATGATATCAAGATCTATGTCTTGTGCTTCATATTCTCTTTGTTCTTCAATTTGAGCTTCGATTGCAACTTTTTCACCACCGAGTAATTTTTCTCTTGGTATGTTTAAAGTTTCGCCATTTATTTGCACCATATCATCTAAAATCCACGTTTTTATACGTGAACGTGAATAATCAGGGAACAATTTTGCTAAAATTTGGTCTAGACGTTTGCCACCAAGTTCAAAAGGAACTTCAGCGGATAAAGAAATTTGCTCTGCCATTTGTCAGTTTTACCTAAATTTACCAGTGCAAGCTGCCGCTGACTGGGGTAGAATCGCTTAATTGGTATAGTTTACTCGTTTTTAACGATTTGGCCTAGCCTATGCCGACGTTATTAAGAATAAGGTAAAAAATAAATGATAAATACAATGGGAAAACGTGCTTTTAGTATCGCTTTGATACTTTCAACACTAAGTGCATGTTCATCAAAACCAGAACAAAAAGAAATTGAACGTGTGCCAAATAAATCTGCACAAGCTTTATATCTAGATGCAAAACAAACTTTAGACTCTGGATTGTATGTACGTGCAATTGAATTATTAAGTGCTATTGACTCAAGATATCCATTTGGACCTATGTCAAAGCAAGTACAAATGGATTTAATTTTTGCATATTACCAATCAAACAATGTTGAACAGTCACTCGCTAATATTGATAGATTTTTACGCTTAAACCCAAATCATAAAGATCTAGATTACATGTACTATATGCGTGGTTTAGTTAATATCAAAGCAGATGAAAATGCATTCCAAGAATATTTTGGTGTTGATAGAGCTGATAGAGATCCGAAAAAAACCAGGGAAGCTTTTAAAGACTTAAGTACTTTAGTAAAACGCTTTCCGCAAAGTCATTACACACCTGAAGCAAAAAAACGCTTAGGTTGGTTATTAAATAAAATGGCACGTTATGAAATTAAAGTTGCTGACTATTATTACGAACGTGAAGCATATTTAGCTGCTGCTAATCGAGGAAAATATGTTGTAGAGCACTTTTCACAAAGTAGCTATACCAACGAAGCGCTAGAAATGATGGTTAAAAGCTATGATAAGCTAGGTTTAGCGGATCTGAGTAAAAATGCACAATCAACGCTTAATTTAAATAAGTAAATTTTAAATTGATATAAACAATAGGGAGCTAATGCTCCCTTTTTTTATATTTAAAATAAATGAGGGCTGTATGAAAATAAGAAAAGGTCAATTAAGTGACCTACAATCGTTAGTTAATTTCAATCAAGCGATGGCACTAGAAACAGAAGGTCAGTCATTAGATGCTAAAACTCTCACATTAGGCGTGAAAACCTTATTAAATAGCCCAGAAAAAGGGCTTTATTTAGTTGCACAGCTAAATGATGAGATTGTAGGTTCGCTTATGGTTACTTTTGAATGGAGTGATTGGAAAGCAAAAGATTATTATTGGATTCAGAGTGTTTATATTCGCCCTGAAAATAGACGTAAAGGCATCTATAGTAAGCTCTATCAAGCAGTAAAGGATCTCGCACACGCCCAAGGGGGCGCAGCAAGTTTTAGACTTTATGTAGAGCAAGATAATACTTCGGCACAAAATACCTATAAAACACTTGGTATGGAACAAAGCTATTATTTAATGTACGAACAAAAGTAAATTCAGTAGTTCGAATAAAGAAAAAGGCGCTGTTAAATGAATAACAGCGCCTTTTTTAATATTCTTAAATTTATCTTACTGCAAATATCATTAAACCGGGAATGATAAAGAAACTTCCCACAACATATAATAAGGCTAAAAATTTATTTTCCGTTCCGACTATAGCTAGTTTTTCAGCTGCTTTGATTGGTAAATCACGTAAAAAAGGAATGCCATAAATAAGCGCTACTGCAAATACATTAAATAGAAAGTGAACCAAAGCAATAGTGAGTGCCACCTCACTTGCAGGACCTGATATTGCAGTTGCAGCTAGTAATGCTGTTATTGTAGTGCCTATATTAGCACCTAAAGTGAATGGGTAAATTTGTTTTGTAGTAAATACACCACTGCCCGCTAATGGGATCATCAAACTTGTTGTTGTTGATGATGATTGCACCATAATAGTGACTGCAGTACCTGAAGTGATACCTGCAACTGGACCTCGACCGATTGCATTATGTAAAATTGTTTTAGCACGCCCAACCATTACTTTACGTAATACTTTTCCTAAAGATGTCACTGATACTAAAATAATTAAAATACCCACAGCAACCATGGCTAACCCTAAGTTAGAACCAGGTATAAAATCTAATGTATCTTTAATAAATGAGACTGTCGGCTTGGTTAAAGGTTTTATAAAATTAAAGCTTTTGATCGACATATCAGTATCACCTACAAAGAAGTGAGATAAATACTGAGCGACATTTTGTAAGAAACCAAAAGCAATTTCTAATGGTAAGAAAATTGTAACGGCAAGTAAGTTAAAGAAGTCATGAACAGTAGCAGCACTAAAAGCACGTTTGAATTCTTCTTTATCACGAACGTGACCTATGCTCACAATAGTATTTGTGATAGTAGTACCAATATTTGCGCCCATTACCATAGGAATTGCAATACCAATAGGTAAACCGCCCGCTACTAAACCGACAATAACAGATGTAACCGTTGAAGATGACTGTACAAGTGCTGTCGCTAATGCGCCTAGTAATAACGCAATAAAAGGATTAGTCGCAAATTCAAATATTTCTTTTGCGCCTGCTGTTCCACCTGAAAATAATTTAAAACCACTACTTACAGTCCCTACGGCAACAAGTACCATATAAACAAAAAATGCAACTGCAGCCCAATTAAAAATCTTTTTACTGATAGATACATCTGTCAATTGTTCAGTTTTACTACTCATACGACACCTATTTTTAACCGCTCCAATTATGACGGTTACATTAAATTTTTATGACGAACGCATTTAAACAAAGGTTTATGACAGAAATATTACAGTGAGTTATTAAAAGTTTCTTTTATGGAAAAAATAACTCAAGTTAACAAAAACCATACAATCATTTATCCTTAAAATAATTTAAAAGACCTTGATGGATCAAAAGCAGAATAAATAAACCAATTAAGCTCTTTAGCCTCTATATATTAGTATCCTGTTAACTGCGTATAGATTTAACTCTTTTGATATTATTTAACCTGTTGCGCGTAAAAGAACTCGCTCAAAACTGTAAAGTAGGCACCATTTAACAAATGCGTACGTTCAGTCAAATAAAAGGACAGCAAGTAGCTCAAATCACTAAAAATATAGAGAATGCTAAAAAACAGTAAATACCACTTTGACAACACACCTTTTTAAGACAAAATACCATAGGAATTCAAGTTAAACACATCACTAAGGTATTTAATTCGTGGCAAAAAAACTTTATGTCGTATGGCAAGGTAGAAAGACAGGTATTTTCAATGACTGGGCTACTTGTAAACAACAAATAGAAAAATTCTCTGGTGCACAGTACAAATCCTTCCCAACTTTAGATGAAGCACAAGCCGCTTTTTCAGGCGCTAGTAATAACCTAACTAAAAGTGCCAGTGGCACCACTGCAAGTGGTGCTAAGAAACGTAGTACAGCTAATGGCGTTAAAACTTACACAGCCAAAGAAATTGATGCTATGGATATCGATACAAAAATATATACCGATGGCGGCTGTGAACCAAACCCTGGTAAAGCAGGCTCTGGAATTGCTGTATATCGTAATGAAAAGATTGATGAGCTTTGGTACGGATTATTCAATTCATACGGAACAAATAATACAGCCGAATTAAATGCACTACATTATGCTATGCGCATTGCAGATCACGAAAGTAAACAAGGTAAAAGCATCGCTATTTTTTGTGATTCAAAATATTCCATTCAATGCATCATTCAATGGGCTGCTGGGTGGCAAAAAAAAGGGTGGAAAAAGCCATCAGGTGAAATAAAGAATCTTGAACTTATCAAACAAATGTTTGCTTTATATTGTGAAATAAAAGACAAAGTCCAAATTTTACATGTTAATGGCCATGTAGGTGTAGAAGGTAATGAGTTAGCCGATCGTATGTCTATTATCGCAATAGATAAAAAAGAAGTAGGCTTTAAACTTTATAATGAAGATAAAAATAAACCGATTGATTTAAAAGCTTTATTATCTTTACGTAATGGCTAAAAAGCTTCTCTACTAAAAAGTATTTTTTAAATGCTTCTTCACGTCTAGCTCTCCGATAAAACACTTCGGGAATGACAGGTTATATTTCATTCATTTAGACAAGAATAAAAAGGAAGCATAAGCTTCCTTTAAATAATATATTTAAACCATTTAGAATAAATGCATATTTAATGTAGTTGGCATCACATTACCAAATTTTTACACGTTTTTCTGGTGCGATGTACATTGCGTCACCCTTTTTAATATCGAATGCTTCATAGAATTCATTCATATTAGAAAGTGAACCCAGCGCGCGGAACTCACCTGGTGAATGTGGGTCAGTTGCTACACGGTTACGCATTGATGCTTCAACAATTTTTGAACGCCAAATTTGTGCATAACCCATAAAGAACCTTTGATCGCCAGTTAAACCATCTATTACAGCTGCTTCTTTGCCATTTAACGATGCTTTATAGGCTTTATAAGCGATAGTCACACCTGATAAATCACCAATATTTTCACCTAAAGTTAATTCACCATTTACCGCTAAATCTTCAAATACATGATATTTACTGTATTGATCAACTAAAGATTTTGTACGTTTTGAAAATTCAGCTAAATCTTGTTCTGACCACCAATTACGCAAATTACCTTGAGCATCATATTTACTACCTTGATCATCAAAACCATGACCCATTTCATGACCAATTACAGCGCCGATACCACCATAGTTAACCGCATCATCTGCTGCCATATTGAAGAATGGAGGTTGTAAAATTGCCGCAGGAAACACTATTTCATTGACTGTTGGGTTATAGTAAGCATTCACTGTTTGTGGTGTCATGCCCCATTCCCATTTACGGATAGGACCGCCTAATTTTTCTAATTCTTTTTTATGGCCTAATTTTGCAGAGCGCATTATATTGCCAACAAGATCATCAGCTTTTATGTCAAGTTCAGAATAATCTTCCCATTTGTCTGGGTAACCAATTTTTGGTGTGAAAGCAGCTAATTTAACATGCGCTGATTTCTTAGTATCTTCAGACATCCATTCTAAATCGGTTATGCTTTCACCATATGAAGAACGTAAATTTTCAACTAAAGTACTCATACGTGATTTAGCTTCAGCAGTAAAATGACGGCCTACATACACTTTACCAATTACTTCACCTAAATTACTATTTACAACACTTACACCACGTTTCCATTGTGGGCGCTGTTCTTTTCTACCATTTAGTTGATTTGAGAAATAATCAAAATTTTCATTATCTAAATCATCAGTTAAATATCCGGCACTTGTGCTTAAAGTATGGAAAGTGAGATATGTTTGCCAATCAGCAAGGCTTGTTGTAGCGAAAATATCACCAAAACCTTTAATGAAATCAGGTTGATTAATAATAATGTCTTTTTGTGCAGACACACCTTGTGCTTTAAGGTAAAGCGCCCAATTGAATGCATCTGTAATATTATTTAAATTAGCAGTCTCAAATTTATTATAGCGTTTTTCACTGTCACGTGTTTCTACGCGAGTCCAATGAAATTCAGCTAGTTTAGTTTCAAGTGCCATTATGGTTTTAGCTGCATCAGCTCCCTCTTTCAAACCTGCTAAATTAAACATGTTTTCAATATGAGCGACATAACCTGCTCGTAATTTTTCATAACGCTCAGTTTCATTAAAATAATAATCTTTATCTGGTAAACCTAAACCATTTTGCCAAATATGGGTGGCATAACGGCTAGAATCTTTAGCATCAACACTAATGTAAAAAGCCAGTGGATTATTAATTCCAATCGTTTGTGTTTCACCAAAGAATGTTGCTAATGCATTTTTATCTTTAAGCTGTGCTATTTGCTCTAATATTGGCTGAATTGGTTTAATACCTGCGGCATTTCGCGTTTCTGTATCCATATAAGAGCGAAATAAATCTGCTACTTTTTGCTCATCAGAACCAAATTTAAGATCTTTAGTCGCTGCTAATTCTTCAATAATTGCTTTTACATCATCATCTGCTTTATCACGTAAATCATAAAAAGAGCCAATAGCAGTTTTATCACCTGGAATGTCAGTGTTTTTTAACCAACCGCCATTGATGTGCTTATAAAAATTATCTTGTGCGCGAACACTTGTGTCCATGTTTGCTTTTTCAATACCAGAAGCTAAAGCTGTTTTTTTTATTTCTGTTTGTGCAGTTTTAACTGTATCTGTCGAAGTACTTGTTTCATTACAAGCAGCAACAAATAATAAAGATGTGCATATTGCACCTGTTATTATCTTTTTCATTGTGATTCCCTGGAGTATTTAATTATTAAAAACATTTTTTAACAATTTATCATAATAAGGCGTGTGGATAATTACTATAGAAAAACACATCTGTTTACATAATAAGTAAAAAGTGACTGTAAAAACATTGTGACTAATTGCTAATATTCAAAGAAAAAGGCCCCAGAAGGAGCCTTTAAAAAAGAGACGGTAACAACTATTTACTCTTCTATTTAATCGACTAACAAGGCGTCAGTTTTTGCAGCACAGATAAAGTCATTTTTATGAAGGCCATTAATTGCATGAGTCCAGTAAGTTACTGTCACTTTACCCCACTCAGTTAAAATTCCTGGGTGGTGAAACTCTGCTTCAGCTAATTCACCCACTTTGTTTGTAAACGCCAATGCTAATTTAAAGTTTTTAAATTTAAATTCACGTTCTAACTGCATTACACCATCTTTTACAACAGGCACCCAATCAGGGATCATTTTGATCAGTGTTGCTAATTCTTCATCTGAAACTTGAGGCGCGTCGGCATGACAGGCTTCACATTTTTGTGCACTTAAATCAGACATTTTTTATCCTTTAACTTGCTAGTTTTACTTTTGGTTCAAATAATGGCTTATGTAGCCCTAATGCTTTTGCTTTTTCTACTAATGACATTAAATCCATATTTGAAATATCAAATAGATCATCAATTGAATTTATAGTGTGGTAAATAGGCTGCATAATATCAATACGGTAAGGCGTACGTAATACATTCACAACATCTAATGGTACTATTTTAGGCTCATCTGAATATACATATTGCGTTTCACCTGGGCTCGATAAAACCCCACCACCATAAATACGTATTTGGTCATCCACCATCATTAAACCAAACTCTATGGTGAACCAGTACAAACGCGCTAAATAAACACGATCTTTCTTATCTGCTTTTAAACCAATTTGCCCATACTTATGGGTAAAGTCTGCAAACGATTTATTAGTTAACATGCCACAGTGACCAAATATTTCGTGAAAAATATCAGGTTCTTTTAAATAATCAAACTCTTCACGGCTACGAATAAAAGTAGCTACCGGGAATTTTTTGTTTGCTAACAATTCAAAAAATTTATCAAAGCTTATCAGTGCAGGAACGGGTTCACATTGCCATCCCGTTGTTTTGCGTAAAACTTTACTGACATCTTCTAGTTGTGGAATTTTATCTATTGGTAGATCAAGCAATTTCAAGCCTGTCATGTACTCATCACATGCTTTACCTTCGATGCATTTTAATTGACGAGTGATCAATTCAGACCAAATTAAATTCTCTTCATCACTCCAATTAATAAAACCATTTTCATCTGGCGTTCTAGAGATATATTGACTTACTTTAGACATGTTCAGCCTTTTTAATAATTCTTTTTGGCAGGGCTTAATAATTAAAAGCGCCTCCAACTTGTTAAGAACATATTATTAAAAAGCTAAGAAATAATTAACCCCTGACTGTTAATTTACAAAGCACCAAACAGCTACAACTGTAACGATTACAGTACAGCGTCGTAAATATAAACATACAGGCCGCAGGTGCTAGCCTGCAGCAACTTCAACTGCAAATAAAACAATACAAAAGAAGACAAAAATAAATAGGATGGGATAGCATCACTTAAGTGAGGATACTATGAGCGTATTTTAGAGCATTAAATTATTGTTTACGCTTTTTTTGTAATGCCTTTTAATAATAAAGTCATTGAGTTTGATAGCAATTTTCTTTTATTTTCTAAACGAGGAATAGGACGACTTAACTCCATTGCTTTATACCCTATTCGGGCAGTTAAAATACCAGCACTTATACCTTGACCTGCTCTTGCAGATATTTTACCTGCCAACTCAGCACCAATTGCAGTTGTCGCTAAATCTGAAACTAGCTCAGCACTGCCTGCAAATAACATTTGTTTTGCTAATAAACGATAAAGTTTAATACGACTCAGATAACCTAATGGAATACCATAAACTTTTGCGATTTCTTCAATTAATTTAGTGCCACGCCATAATACAGCAGCCATATCGACCAATGCGATTGGACTTAATGCAACCATTAAGCCTGACTCTAACGCATACTTATTAATGAGTTTTTGTGCTTTTGAATCTTGCTTTATTAATACAGTATTATTATAAAGTGTCATCACTTCTTTATCAGTATGATGCGCTTCGAGTGTTACTTTAAATTCAGTAAAACCATCAATTTCTTGGTGCTTATTCAATTTATTAAGCCAAATTAATGCTTCGCCAATTTGTTGAGAATGAAGTAACCTATTCGCATCTGTCCGCTGTAATTGATTTGATTTTAATTTTCTAAGCTGTCGGTATTCTTTTATAAATGTTTTAGAAATAAGTCCTAATGCGCTAATAATCAATACACTATACAAAGAGCCTAATATAAGAGAACTATTAAAACTGTGATAAACGGTTACACCAAGTTCGGCAATAACTAAAGTCGTTAAACTCAATACAAATACTTTTTTAAGCAGTGAGCTTGGCTTTTTGGCATACAAACTTTCTAGCTTTGGTGTACTAGCTTCATTGTGATCAATTTCATTATCCATGAAATCACTTTCATTAATATGTTCAGAGGTTTCATCTAGTTTCTCCCCCAACCTTAACGCTTCTGTCGATTCTAGTAATTGTGCAACATCATCTTGGGTTAATGTATCTATTACTCTACCTTGCTGATAATCTGTTTTATTTGAATTCACTATTTTTCCTTTCAAAAATACGATTTCTATTCGCTTTGCAATGAACAACTATGATTGTCACTTTAATTTATCCCCTAATAAGAATTCACAAACATGATCTAATCTAATGTGCCTTAAATTATTGTCAGGTGTTAATTGAGGATAAAATTCAGGAAATGAAAAGCCTCCTTTAGGCCATTCATGTTGACTCAATGCCCTCATAGGGGGTTGTGCAGGTAAATAGGTCATCCACTGTCCACTAAGCATTTCTTTACCATAAATACATTTAATCACTTTGCTGCATTTATCTTTAACTTCTACAGATTTAGTCGCACAAATAGAAGACATCGCCATAGTTTCAACTTGAACACCATCAAATTTAAGTTCGTTTTGAGCCTGCTGTACAATACTATTGAGTAATATTGCGAGATCTTTATGATGCTCTGCACTTAAATGGTCTGACTTATTTGCTGCAAATAAAATTTTGTCTATTTTCGGTGAAAATAAACGTTTCATAAAACTAGATTGACCGTAATTAAAATGCGCAAGAAGTTGCTCGATTGCCCGACCTTGCTCAGCTAATACATTAGGGCCTTGCGTTAAGGCTGTCAGTAGATCCACTAATATAATTTGCCTATCAAATCGACAAAAATAATTTTGATAAAAAGGCGTTACAACCTCTTTAATATAGGCTTGATAACGTTTTTTAAGATGCGCTAAATTGGAGCCCTCAATCACGTTATCTGTATTAATAAAGTTTACTGGAAAAAACATTAACAAAGGAGCGCCGTCTAAATCACCGGGGATCAGCATACGACCTGGTTGTAAAATTGTCAGTTTTGAGTCTTTTTTAAAACGCTGTAATAATGTTTTATACATTTTCGCTATTTCTGCTAACTTAGATTCATCGACTGGTTCATCTAAGTCTAAAGATTCTAATCGCTCCAGTAATTGATGCGAATACGTAGATCTTGGTTTTTTCCGCAACAACTCAAATTGCTGCCGGCACCATTGCTCGTAATTTAGCGATAACATAGGTAAGTCCATCAACCACTCACCGGGATAATCAATTAAATCTATTATTAGTGTGGAAGTATCGGTAATTTGACTGCGAATGCCTGAATTTGGTTGATACTTTAGTGCCAATCTTAAGGTATTTATTCTTTCTGTTGATGCTGGCCAATTGGGTAACTCATCTTTAATTGATGATAAGGCCTGTTTATAAGGAAATGTAGGTAACGCTAAGGCATCTTGTGGAACACATTTAGCAGCAATTAACCTATTTGTCTGAACAACATCAAAAAATGGTAGATTTTCTTTAGTTGAATTCGTTGTCAACTGCTCAACCAAAGCAGTTATAAATGCAGTTTTACCACTACGGCTAAAACCAGTGACTGCTAATGTAATATGTTGATCTAAACTTCTGTGTAACAATTGATGGGCTTGATGTTTTAATTTTTTAGCACTGTGGGAGTTAAGCTGTGAATTTATTGATGAACTTACTGTATTGAATAATTTATCTAGCATAAATAGTCAATGACATTTAGTGATATACCCAAGCCACTTTTATATGTGATTTGGGTATAAATTCACTCAATGACATCAAATCCCTTAAAGTTTATTAATTTCATGACTTACCGTAAATTCTGGTGAAGTAACATATTTTTCCATTGTTTGAATTCTGATATCAACACGAGAGAGTTGCTCTTTTAAATCTTGTAATGCTCGTCTTGGTGGCTCTCCGGCCTGCCAAACTTTAAATTTCACTTCAACAGGACGCTCTTCCTGATCTTTTGATTTTAAAACTTCATCCGTTGAAAGCTCTTTTTTATCTAAAATAAACCAACATGCAATATAAGCGACTACAAAAAGCGGACCACCAGAAAGTAATACTGCAGATATAAGTATAATGCGTACTAACCAAAGTTCCATATTGAAGTAGTCACTTAAACCTGCACACACACCTGCTATTTTCCCCCTTGCGGGATCACGATAAAGTTCACGTTTAAAATTACTCATACTTTATTCCTCCATTGTGGAGCCTCCGCATCTAAAATAGATTCAAGAGTTTGTACTCTTTCAGCCATTTTTTCAGCTTTAGTAGATAATTCTATTAATTGGCGATGTTCATGTTCACTTAAACCTTGGCTGACCTGCTTTTTACTTTTGTAGTGTAAAATAAGCCATAAAGGTGCAACAAATATCATAAATAAAATAAATGGTACCATTATCATTTCGTTCATATCACTCTCCCATATCCCTTGATATTAGTACCAAAACTAACTTTTATTTTTATATACTAGATTAACTTTGGCACTACTTTTAACGTGTATTGTCTACTTTTCAGATTTACCAGACATTTTCTTTTTAAGCGCAGCAAGCTCATCATCAACTTTATCTTCTTGTTGTAACTGTGCAATTTCATCAGATAAAGATTTTTTACCTAAATCATAAGCTTCAATTTGAGATTCTAACCCATCAATTTTAGTCTCAAAACGATCAAATCGATTTAATGCATCATCTACCTTAGAGCTATCTAAAGTACGTTTAACCTCAAGTCGCGATTCAGCCGAACGTTGGCGCAAAACAATCGCTTTTTGTCTCGCTTTTGCATCCGCTAATTTTTCTTGCAATGTTGTTACTTCAGTTTGCAATTTACTAATATGTTCTTCAACATGATTTAATTCATTTTCTGCAGAAGCCGCTGTTTCAGTTGCCTTTTTCTTTTCAACTAGCGCCGCTCTAGCAAGGTCTTCACGATCTTTAGATAAAGCAAGTTCTGCTTTTGCTTGCCATTCATCTGCTTGTGCATTTAATCGCTCAACTCGACGAGCCAGTTCTTTTTTCTCTGCGATTGTTTTAGCTGAAGTTGAACGTACTTCAACTAAAGTATCTTCCATTTCTTGTATGATAAGGCGAACCATTTTTTCTGGATCTTCTGCTTTATCTAAAATTGCGTTAATATTAGAATTAACGATATCTGTAAAACGTGAAAAAATACCCATACTATATACCTCTAATTGATTATCGTATTTATCTAACTTAGTTTGCTTCTAACTTAACATATCAAGATACTTGCCAACTTTTACATTTAATATAACACATTGTTTTAAAACAATTAATAATTACTATCAGAAATAACTTTTGTTAGTCCATTATTTAAAATACACTATTAAATAGCGTAAATGACTAAATTTTAGGATCATAGATGAGCCGGTTTCGAAAACAAGATAATTTACTTGGACAATCAAATAGTTTTTTAGAAGTACTTGAACATGTTTCACAAGTTGCATCACTACATAAACCTGTAATGATCATTGGTGAACGAGGAACAGGCAAAGAGCTCATCGCCGCCCGCTTACATTATTTATCAAAACGCTGGGATCAAAATTACGTCAAGCTTAACTGTGCGGCTTTGAGTGAAAATTTGCTAGAAAGTGAACTTTTTGGCCATGAGTCGGGCGCTTTTACAGGTGCGAGTAAACGACACGAAGGTCGTTTTGAACGCGCTGATGGTGGCAGTTTATTCTTAGATGAACTAGCAAATACTTCAGGATTAGTACAGGAAAAGCTACTCAGGGTAATTGAATATGGTGAATTTGAACGTGTCGGAGGTAAAAGCACTGTAACAGTAGACACACGTTTAATTTGTGCGACCAATGAAGATTTACCCACTTTAGCCGAAAATGGTGAATTTAGAAGTGATTTACTCGATAGATTAGCATTTGATGTAATCACGCTTCCGCCACTACGTGAACGTAAAGATGATATTTTATTATTAGCAGAAAACTTTGCGATTAATATGGCACGTGATCTAGAATGGGAACTATTTAGTGGTTTTACACGCTCAGCCCAAGAGACATTATTAGACTATCCATGGCCTGGTAATATTCGAGAGTTAAAAAATACTGTTGAAAGAAGTGTATACCGCAGTGCTAATGCGCATATTCCAGTACATAATATTATTCTTGACCCTTTTAAAAGCCCTTATCGCCCTGTTAGTCGTATAAAAACACATGATCGTGTTGTAAATACTGATTTGAATGAACAAAAATCAGATGACCTTCCATCTAAACATACTGTCTCTGATATATGCACAAATAACTTTCCATGTGATTTAAAAACGTTATCAAATCAATTTGAAATAGATTTAATAAATAATGCCCTTATAAACAGTCAATTTAATCAAAAGAAAACTGCAGAAATGCTAGGTTTAACGTATCATCAACTTAGAGGATATCTTAAAAAATATAATTTGTTAGAAAGCACTCAATAAACACAAAAATAAAGAGGCATGATGAGTGAGTAAATTCATCTTTAGCATTGTAATACTTATGCTTACTGGCTGTAATGAACAAGCCCTTATAAATCAAAATAGCCATGGATTAATCTATTGTGCTGAAGCTAACCCTGTTAGCTTTAACCCTCAAATCACAACATTAGGGTCAACAATAGATCTGACATCGCACCAGCTATATAATCGCTTGATCAGTATTGATGCTAATACAGGTGAATTTTTGCCTGAATTAGCAAAATCTTGGGAAATTACAAGTGATAGAAAAAAGATAACATTTGAATTAAGACAAGATGTTCCATTTCACCAAACTGATTATTTCACACCAACTAGAAATTTCAATGCTGATGATGTGGTGTTCACTTTTAGTCGCTTATTTGATGCATATAATCCATATCATTTTGTTGGCGGTGGCCAATATCCATATTTTCAAAGTATCGGTTTAGACCAATTAATTAAATCAATAATAAAAGAATCCGAATATAGCGTCTCATTTGAGTTATTTGATGCACAAAGTAGCTTTCTATCCAATATAGCGACTGATTTTGCGGTTATTTTATCCGCTGAATATGCAAAAAACTTAGAAATTAATGAAACCTTAGAAAATTTAGACAACTATCCCGTTGGTACAGGTCCTTATAAGTTTAAAGATTACAAACGTGATATATTGATTCGATATTATAAACATGATGAATACTGGAAACATCCTGTTGAATTAGAACAGCTTGTATTTGATATTACGCCTAACAGCACAACGCGTATCGCTAAAATGTTAACCCATGAATGTGATGTGACACCCCACCCAAATTCCTCACAGTTATCTATCTTATCAAGTAGAAAAGATATTAAGGTGCAAAAAGAAACAAATTTAAATATTGGATTTTGGGCATTTAATACCCAAAAAGCCCCCTTTGATGATAATCGAGTGCGTAGAGCGCTCGCTCATGCCATTGATATTGAAAAAATAATGCATGCCGTTTATTTAGATAATGGTAAACGGCTAGAGTCTATTTTACCAAATAATTCATGGGCATACCAAGCTCAAGTCAATATGCCAAACTATAACCCTGAATTAGCCAAACGTTTATTACAACAAGCTGGTTTAGTACAAGGGTTCAAAATGGACCTCTGGGCTATGCCCGTTGCGAGAATATATAATCCTAATGCCCGAAAAATGGCTGAATTAATACAGAGCGATTTAAAGAAAATTGGCATTACAGTTAATATTGTTGAATATGAATGGAACACATTTATTAAAAAACTTGAAGAACATGCTCATGATACAGTATTACTTGGCTGGTCAGCCGATACGCCTGATCCAGATAATTTTTTTAGCCCATTGTTAAGTTGTGCTGCTGCTTTAAATGGCAAAAATGCAGCGAATTGGTGTGATCCTGAATTTGACTTATTATTATCTAAGGCATTAGACACTATCGAAATAGAAGAACGAAAAGAGTTTTATTTTCAAGCTCAGCAAATGGTTATCCAAGAATTACCACTATTACCGATAGCACAAGGAATGCGCTTCCAAGCAAGCTCTACAAACGTAGAAAATATTGAGATTAAATCTTTTGGTGGTGTGTCACTCGCTAAGGCAAGGAAACGATAATGGCTTTAGAATACATTTTCCGCCGGATAATTCTACTCTGTTTTATGTTACTTCTTTTATCCGTATTCACATTTTCACTAAGTTTTTTATTTCCAGGTGATCCATTAACTAATTTAAGCGGTATTCAAGATATATCATTTCATGAATCGGATGCTTTATCTGAAAAATATAAATTAGATCAAAATATTCCAACACAATTCGTTTCATTTTTAACGAGAGTTACTCAAGGTGATTGGGGCATATCTTTTGCTTCTCAGGAACCTATTTTTGATCATATCGTTGCATTATTTCCTGCGACGTTAGAATTGGCTTTATATGCGCTTTTAGCTTCAATTGTATTTGGTATTCCTGCAGGAATTATCTCTGCGGCATACTATAAAAAATGGCCTGATAAAATTATAAACACACTAACTTTATTGGGTTATTCTACGCCAGTGTTTTGGCTAGCTTTATTAATGATAATGTTTTTTTGTTTGCAATTAGGGCTATTACCTATGTCAGGTAGAGTGAGCTTGTTATACGAAATTCCAGATATAACCGGATTTATCTTAATAGATATTTTACTAAGCGATGTCAGTTATAAATTTAATGCGTTTATTGATGCAATCAAACATTTATTATTACCAACAATTGTACTTTCGACCTATCCCACTATGGTACTCATTCGGTTTACCCGAGACTCTATGCTAGAAGTGCTTGAAAAAAACTATATTAAAACAGCGAGAGCAAAAGGATTAAGCCGTAGCCAACTTATTTTTCGCCATGCACTTAGAAATGCTTTATTGCCCGTTATAAAACAAATAGGTTTACAATTTAGTACTTTGATCACCTTAGCCATGATCACAGAAGTCATTTTCTCTTGGCCTGGTATTGGTCGTTGGTTAATCGACAGCATCTACCAAAGAGATTTTCCCGCTATACAAGGCGGCTTATTAGCTGTTTCGACATTTATTATTTTCGCGACAGTAACAGCTGATTTAATGCACTCTTTGTTTGACCCTATTAGCCGGAACCAAACTCATGGCAAAATTTAATTTTATTACTGATATAAGTTCAGAAGAGCTCAATAAATCTCCATTACGCCAGCTTTGGCGGCATTTTAAAGCTAATCATGTAGCATTAGTCGGGTTATGGCTATTTATTGCTTTAACGATACTCGCTACTTTAGCACCCGTAATCGCCCCCTATGGCGTTAATCAACAACATGCAGATGCATTATTATTACCCCCATCATGGGATGATGCAGGTGATGTCCGGTTTATATTAGGCACTGATGACCTGGGCAGAGATGTTTTATCTCGATTAATAAATGGCACAACCTATACTTTTGGTTTAGCAATTTTAACAGCTTTAATTACTACTTTAGTTGGCGTTGTATTAGGTGTTTTTGCGGGTATGAGTCAAGGTGTTCGTTCAAGTATATTAAACCATATACTCGATGTTACTCTTTCCATCCCTTCGTTATTATTGGCAATCATTATTATTGCTTTACTGGGTCCTGGCTTATTAAACACGGTATGGGCAATCATTTTAGCTTTACTACCTCAATATATTCACTCCGTAAGAAACCTTGTAGTACAAGAGCTGTCTAAAGATTACATCGTTGCGCAATGGTTAGATGGTGCCAATAGTTGGCATATTCTAAGCCGAGGGATCTTTCCCAATATTTATGAACATATCGTTGTCATATTTACGATGTCTCTTTCAACAGCTATTTTAGATATTTCTGCTTTAGGGTTTTTAAAACTCGGTGCCCAACCTCCTACTGCAGAATGGGGTGCAATTTTATCTGAGAATTTAGCTTTCATATACTTAGCACCTTGGACAGTTGCATTACCTGGAATATTATTATTCTTTGCTGTACTTGCAACTAATCTAGTCGGCGATGGTTTACGAAGTGCTTTGAAAAAAAGAAAGGCGATATAATGGGGTTATTTAATTTAAACAGCCCAATAAACATACTAACAATGCAAAAAGATAATACAGTGTTGTATGGGAGTGCAATCAAATGCAATTGCTAGATATTCGCAATCTAACAATCGAGTTAGAAACATCAGATGGCATTATCCGTGCTGTCGATAAAATTAGCCTGAGCTTAAAAGAAGGTGAAGTGCATGCGCTTGTAGGTGAATCAGGTTCAGGAAAAAGTTTAATAGCGAAAGCGATTGTTGGTGTATTAAACTCTCGATGGCGTATTACTGCAGATAGAATGCACTGGCAAGGTATCGATTTGATGCGCTTATCCCCCGAAAAACGTCGTAAGCTCGTAGGCCAAGAAATTGCCATGATCTATCAAGACCCGAGTAGTTGCCTAGATCCTACTGCAAAAATTGCAGATCAAATAGCGGAGAGCATTCCTGATAAAGGATTAAAGGGCTATTTTTGGCAAAAAAATAAACAAAGAAAAGAAAGAGCAATCGCATTATTACATAAAGTTGGCATAAGAGATCATACTAAAATATTGAGCAGCTATCCCCATGAGTTATCTGATGGTATTTGCCAAAAAGTAATGATAGCAATGGCTATTGCACGCTCTCCTAAATTACTGATAGCTGATGAACCAACAACAGCACTTGAAAGTACGACTCGCGCTCAGGTTTTCAGATTATTAAAAAGTTTAAATTTATTAAAAAACATGTCTATTTTAATGATAAGTCATGAACTTGAAGAGCTATCTAGTTGGACTCATGGACTACATGTACTCTATTGCGGACAGATGGTCGAAGCTGGGCCAACCAAAATATTATATAAAACACCTTACCATCCTTATACCAATGCCTTACTGAAAAGTCTGCCTGATTATAATAAAGATTTAAGTCATAAACATGAAATTTATGCTTTAAAAGGCACAATCCCAACATTACAACATTTACCGATAGGCTGTCGATTAGGCCCCCGTTGCCCACAAGCACAAAGAGATTGTGTAAAAACACCGAAGATCAGTACACAGCAAGAGCATAGCTTTGCATGTCATTTTCCTTTAATGACCCTAGATAAAAATAAAAGGAATCAAAAATGCAACCAATCCTAAAAGTACAAGCATTGTCTAAAGCTTTTAAAATCAGAGATAAATATTTTTTAAGAAAAAAGTTTCAAGTATTAGATAACATTTCATTTTGTTTATCAAAAGGTGAAACTATCGCAATCATCGGTGAGACTGGTTCGGGTAAAAGTACTTTAGCAAAAATACTGGCTGGAGCAGAAACAAGCCAAAAGGGTCAAATTTTACTAGAAGGTAAGATAATCGAAGATGATGGTAAACGAAAAACTAGCTGTCGTGATATTCGATTAATATTTCAAGATGCGTCAAAATCACTGAACCCGGGCATTACAATCGGTAAAACATTAAAAGAAATCTTGTTAATGAATACAGATTTTGATGACTTTCAGTGTAAAGAAACCATAGACAAGATTTTATTAAAAGTAGGTTTATTAGCTGAACATCAACATTATTACCCACATATGTTTTCAGGGGGTCAATTGCAACGCGTCGCGCTCGCTCGCGCCTTAATTTTAGAACCTAAAGTTTTGGTATTAGATGAAGCTCTTTCATCATTAGATCCATCTGTAAGAGCGCAAACAGTTAATTTATTATTAAAACTACAGCAAGAAACCGGATTGAGTTATGTGCTTATCACGCATCATTTAAGTTTAGTAAAACATATGAGCGATCAAACCTTAGTACTAGATCAAGGTAAAGTGATCGAATCAGGCAAAACACAAGCACTATTTAAACAACATAAATCTAAAATCACACAAAGATTACTTAACTGCTAATAGATCTGCTACATATCTCAATAATATTTCGATAGTCTAAATAGTGTAGCTAACACTCTACATATTTCAGATACAAAAAAGGCGCATTATATGCACCTTTTATATATTTTATTTATCAATTACCCTACACAGTAACGATAATGAACATGCGAAGCATATTTATTAGTTTTGTTCTGAAACAGTTAAGTTTGCTGCAACTACTTCCGCATCAGCTTTTAATGAATTAACAAAAACTAAATAATTTTTATTAATTTGTTTTGTTGCAAAATTTTGTTTCACTTGAGGTTCAACTGCTGTAGTTTCAGCTGAAGTCACTTTAGTTAATGCAACAATCGCAACATCACCATTATTTAATGACACTAAATCAGTTACAGCCTCACCTTGAGGATGCGCTAGCTTAAATACAGATTCTGCAATTTGTGGTGATACTGAACGGTCATTACGCTTCAATCCAGCTACTTGTTTAACTTCAGCTTCTGCCTCAGTTGCAATTTCAGCTAAAGTTGAACCTGCTTGTATTTTTGCATATAAAGCATCTGATTTTTCTTTTGTTAATTCTGCGGCTTTTTGGTTTACTAAAGTTGATTTAATTTGCTCAGAAACTTCTGTCATAGGTTTTGTCGCAGCTGCTTTATGTTCTTTTATTCGAACAACGATTACATGCTCATCACCTAATTCAATCACTTCAGAGTTAACACCATCTTCTATCAATTCAGCTGAGAAAGCGGCTTTAACGATAGCAGGATTATTGACAGCAGTAGGCGCATTGAAACGATTAAATAAAGCCGTAGACATTACGTCTTGATTTATCGCACCAGCTGCATCTTCAAGTGAATCAGCAACTTCAAATGCAAGTTCCGCAAGTTCTGTTTGTTTACCGTAAAATAATTCAGTTTTAGCATCTTTTTCTAAAGTAGATTTTAACTCACCTTTAACTTGATCAAGTGTTTTAACTTGCTCGGCTAATAAATCAGTTAACTTAATAATATGATAACCAAACTCTGATTTTACAATTTCAGTAACATCACCTTTGGCTTTTAAGGCAAATGCAGCATCTTCGAAAGCAGGATCCATCATATCGCGATCAATCCAATCTAAATCACCGCCTAACTCACCACTAACAATGTCATCTGAGTCAGATTTTGCTACTTGAGCAAAATCTTCACCCGCTTGCAGTTTAGCTAATACCGCTTCTGCTTTAACTTTAGCAGCGGCATCATCTTCACTATTATCAATTAAGATATGTGCAACACGACGTTTTTCAGGTTCAACATATTGCGCTTTATTTTCTTCGTAAGCGAGTTCAATAGCTTCATCTGTAATTGCTTTATCTAATGTAATAGAATCTGAAGTTAACTCTAAATATTCGATTGAAACTTGCTCTTGAGACATAAACTGTGATTGATTAAGCGTATAATAATCTGAAATTTCAGTTTCTGTTACTTCAATACCTGCCTTTACTTTATCCGCAGAAATCACTAAGTAATCTAAATCACGCGCTTGTGCTTCTAACTGTGTTGCTAAACTAACTTCACCATTTAGAGCAAAGTCAGTGCCTGCAACAGCAGAAACAAGTTGGCTTCGCGTCATTTCCGTTCTTAAATAATCACGAAATGCATCTGGTTGGTAATTCATTTGTCTTATAACTTGAATATAACGATCATTACTAAACTGACCACCTATTTGGAAATAAGGTAAACCACGAATTTCATCTTTTAATGCTTTATCACTAACACGTAAACCTAAATCGTTAGCTAATTGTGTTTGTAATTCTTGTTGTACTAAACGTTCAACTACATTGTCACGGACACGGGCCATATAACTTGGATCTGATGAGATTTGAGTGAAGTATTCACCAAATTGTTGTTCTAAACGGCTACGTTCATTTTCATACGCACGAGAAAATGTTGTTTGACTAATTTTTTGACCATTCACGACAGCAACAGGTTGATCACTAGGTGACCCTAAATAGCTACCGATACCAGCTAAGGCAAACGATAATATCACTAAACCAAGGACAATCTTAGCTGTTACACCTTGCGATCCTTCTCTAATTCTTTCTAACATTATTTTATCTCTTTATGTACCAAGTAAAATTACAAATCAGCATCAGCCTAAATAGGACTTGGAAACCGATTGGTAATTCAACTTGAAAATTCGGGTGTAAAAAAAGCGCATCTTATCAGATGCGCCTTTTTACTTGAAGCTATTAACGGAATAAACATTCCTGACTTTCTGAATCAACTAACTGTTGAATTAAGCGTTAACGGCATCTTTAAGTGATTTACCTGCTTTAAAAGCAGGAATTGTTGCAGCTGCAATTTCAATTGCTGCACCAGTTTGTGGGTTACGACCAGTACGTGCAGCTCGCTCACGAACAGAAAATGTACCAAAACCAACTAATGCTACAGAATCACCTTCTTTAAGCGCACCTGAAACTGAGTTGATGAAAGAATCTAGTGCACGTCCTGCTGCAGCTTTAGAAATATCAGCACTTGAAGCCATTTGATCTATTAGTTGAGATTTATTCACAACAACATCCCCTTATATTATTATTATCATCGAAATCAATACTTTCGATATCATAGTTAAATTTGATGTAAGTTAGCCAAATCCTTGCAGGATAAGGGCTGCACTTAAAAACCAGAGCCTAACTTAGCATACCTTTTTAATTTGAAAAGCCCTTTACAGTACTTTTTTCAATTTTTTTAACAATTTTTTAAAAATTTACTTAGAAGCGACTGAAAAACTATCAATTGGATGTAATAAAGTCAGCTCTAATACTTCATCAATCCACTTAACAGGGTGAATTGACAAGCCTTCCAATACATTTTCAGGGATCTCTTTAAGGTCTCTGGCATTATCATTTGGAATAATAACTGTTTTAATACCACCACGATGCGCAGCTAATAATTTTTCTTTCAAGCCACCAATCGGAAGTACTTCACCACGTAAAGTAATTTCACCTGTCATCGCAACATTCGAACGCACTGGATTTCCTGTTAGACTAGAAACTAATGCACATACCATAGCGGCACCAGCACTTGGGCCATCTTTAGGTGTTGCCCCTTCAGGTACGTGAACATGAATGTCACGTTTAACATAAAAGTCTTCATTGATACGTAACTTTTCACTGCGACTGCGAACAACAGTCATTGCAGCTTGAATTGACTCTTGCATTACATCGCCAAGAGAACCTGTATGTGTCAACTTGCCTTTTCCAGGTACAGCTGCACATTCTATTGTCAGTAAATCACCACCAACCTCAGTCCAAGCTAAACCAGTTACTTGACCAATACGATCATCGCCTTCAGCTTTACCATAATCATGACGTTGAACACCTAAGTAATTCTCAAGGTTATCTTGATTAATGACTACTTTTTTGGTGTCTTTATTAAGTAAAATTTCCTTTACTGCTTTACGACATAATTTTGAAATCTCACGTTCAAGATTACGAACACCTGCTTCACGCGTGTAATATCGAATAATGCCTATAATCGCACTATCTTCAATTTCAATTTCACTTTGCTTTAAGCCATTACGTTTGATTTGTTTAACTAATAAGTGCTTCGTTGCAATATTTAATTTTTCGTCTTCTGTATAGCCTGATAAACGAATCACCTCCATGCGGTCCAATAATGGCCCTGGAATGTTGAAACTATTTGATGTGGCAACAAACATCACATCTGATAAATCATAATCAACTTCTAAATAGTGATCGTTAAAACTGGTATTCTGTTCTGGGTCTAATACTTCCAGTAATGCTGAAGAAGGATCACCACGCATATCAGATGACATTTTATCAATTTCGTCTAATAAAAATAATGGGTTTTTAACACCAACTTTAGACATCTTTTGAATGATTTTACCTGGCATAGAACCAATGTAAGTACGTCTATGACCACGAATTTCAGCTTCATCTCTTACCCCACCTAATGCCATACGTACATATTGACGACCAGTAGAGCGTGCAATTGATTGACCTAGAGATGTTTTACCAACACCAGGAGGACCCACTAAACACAGAATTGGACCTTTTAGTTTATTTGTACGTTGCTGTACTGCAAGATACTCCATGATACGTTCTTTTACTTTTTCTAAACCATGGTGATCCGAATCAAGTACTTCTTGTGCTTTCGCTAAATCTTTCTTAACTTTAGAACGTTTTTTCCAAGGTACACCAATCATCCAATCAATGTACGAACGCACAACTGTTGCTTCAGCAGACATTGGAGACATCATTTTAAGCTTATTTAATTCAGCTTTAGTCTTATCGGTAGCTTCTTGTGGCATACCTGCTTCGTCAATTTTTTTGGCTAACGCTTCAAATTCATCAGGTGCATCATCTAATTCACCCAGTTCTTTTTGAATGGCTTTCATCTGCTCATTCAAATAATATTCTCGCTGGCTTTTTTCCATTTGCTTTTTAACACGAGAACGAATTTTTTTCTCTACTTGAAGTAAGTCTATTTCACCTTCCATTTGCGCCATTAAGAACTCAAGGCGCTCTGTTACATTTGCAATTTCAAGTACTTTTTGCTTTTCAGCTACTTTTAATGGCATATGCGCTGCCATAGTGTCAGCTAAACGCGCAGGCTCATCTATACCAGAAACAGAAGTAAGTACTTCAGGTGGAATTTTTTTATTTAATTTTACATAACCTTCAAACTGACTAACCGCACTACGTAAAAACACATCGTGCTCTTCTTCGTCAATATCCTGCGAAACAATATACTGAGATTCGGCAATGAAAAATTCGTCTGTTTGAGTAAATTTTGTAATCTCAGCACGTTGTGTGCCTTCGACTAAAACTTTTACCGTACCATCGGGTAGTTTCAACAGTTGTAAAATAGTTGCAATAGTACCTACTTGATAAACATCTTCAACTTCCGGTTCATCAATACTTGCATCTTTTTGGGCTACTAAAAATATTTGTTTGTCATTTTCCATTGCCGCTTCTAAGCATTTGATAGACTTTTCACGTCCAACAAATAAAGGGATCACCATATGTGGATATACAACCACATCTCTTAGGGCTAATACTGGAATCTCAACACAATCAGTTCGTTCAAGCGTCATTGTTATTCTCTTGAGGCTGATATCAATACAATAAATCACGTATTTTTACATATAATTTATGTGTATTGGTATTTAAAAAATAAGGGCATGAATTGAATATGGGGATAACTAAACTAAAGATCAATCATTTTATGAAAAAAGGAACCGAATGGTTCCTTTTTGTTTGTTTTATATACTAAGCAAGCTAAAAATCAACCTATTCAGAAACTGCTTTATCTGTAGGCGGGTTTTCATAAATCAATATAGGATCAGATTCACCTTTAATAACGGTATCATCTATAACAACCTTACTTACATTTTCCATTGAAGGTAATTCATACATGATATCAAGCAATACCGCTTCAACAATAGATCGTAATCCACGTGCACCTGTTTTTCTTTCCATTGCTTTTTCAGCAATTGAAATTAATGCATCTTCGCGAAATTCAAGTTCTACGTCTTCCATTTTGAATAAAGCGCCATACTGCTTTGTTAATGCATTTTTAGGTTCATTTAAGATTTGAATCAAGGCATCTTGATCTAACTCACCCAAAGTTGCTACTACAGGTAAACGACCAATGAATTCTGGAATTAAACCAAATTTAATTAAATCTTCAGGTTGTACATTTTTAAGATTATCACTTAAAGATTTTGTTGCACCTGATGCTTTAACATCTACACCAAAACCAATACCTGTATTTTTATGACCACGTGCTTCAACAACTTTATCTAAGCCAGCAAATGCGCCGCCACAAATAAATAGGATTTTAGAAGTATCAACTTGTAAAAACTCTTGTTGAGGGTGTTTTCTGCCACCTTGTGGTGGTACTGAAGCAACAGTTCCTTCAATCAACTTAAGTAATGCTTGTTGAACACCTTCGCCAGAAACATCACGAGTGATTGATGGATTATCTGATTTACGTGAAATCTTATCAATTTCATCAACGTACACTATGCCACGCTGTGCTTTATCTACATCATAATCACATTTTTGTAGTAGCTTTTGAATGATGTTTTCAACATCTTCACCAACATAACCTGCTTCAGTTAATGTTGTTGCATCAGCCATTGTGAATGGTACATCTAATAATTTAGCCAGAGTTTCGGCTAAAAGTGTTTTACCACTACCTGTAGGTCCAATAAGTAAAATATTACTTTTACCCAACTCTACAGTTGAAGTTGATGTAGATTGATTTTTCAAACGTTTGTAATGATTATAAACAGCAACAGACAATACTTTTTTAGCATGCTCTTGGCCTATAACATAATCATCAAGGTGTGCGCGTATCTCTTTTGGCACAGGCAGCTTTTCAGTTGCGATATGCTTTGGAGCAATATCTTGTATTTCTTCCCTGATGATATCATTACATAGCTCTACACACTCATCACAAACATAAACAGACGGGCCTGCTATTAGTTTGCGTACTTCATGTTGGCTTTTGCCACAGAAGGAGCAGTATAAAAGTTTACTGTTCTTATCGCCGTCAGTATTGTCGGACATTAAGCTACCTCTTTCCTAGCGCATCTCTAACCTTTATATACTAAAATATTAGTAAAAAAAACTTAGATGCGCACACTTATTTAATTATTCGTTTATTTTGCACTAATCTCGTTGAGTAAGTACAGCATCAACTATGCCATATTCAACAGCTTGTTCAGCACTCATAAAGTTATCACGATCAGTATCGTTTGCAACAACTTCTAATTCTTGACCACTATGCTCAGCAAGTAATCTATTTAACTTATCTTTAATAGACAAGATTTCTTTAGCATGAATTTCAAAATCGGAAGCTTGTCCTTGGAATCCACCTAAAGGTTGGTGGATCATGACACGTGCATTGGGTAAACAAAAACGTTTACCTTTTGTGCCGCCAGATAATAAAAATGCGCCCATACTCGCAGCTTGACCAACACATACAGTGCTAATATTCGGCTTGATAAAATTCATCGTATCATAGATTGCCATACCGGCAGTCACTGAACCACCAGGTGAATTGATATAGATGAAAATATCTTTTTCTGGGTTTTCTGACTCTAAAAATAATAGCTGGGCTACAATTAAGTCAGCCATATTATCTTCAACTGGACCTGTCAGAAATATAACTCGCTCTTTTAGTAATCGAGAATAAATATCATAAGAGCGCTCGCCTTTTGGTGTTTGTTCAACAACCATAGGAACTAATGCGTCTGAAGGAGCTGTAATATTATTAAACATTTAAATCAATTTCCTTATTCGCTTTTTATTAAAATAAAATTTATAGGCTAAAATGTAAAAAGGCCCGAGTATCAAGTGAAATAACACAGATACACGAGCCATTTAAACTTTAGCAGAGATTTAAGTCAATGACTTTATGCTAAAGGTGTATTATTGAGCCGCTTGTGGGTTCATAATATCGTCAAAAGCTGTCTCAACGTCTGAGATAGTTGCTTTTGATAAAAGAGTTTCTACAGCTTGCTCTTCCATAGCAACGTTACGCATTTGCTGCATCATTTGCTCGTTAGATTTGTAGTACTCAACAACTTCAGTTGGATCTTCATATGCAGAAGCCATCGTTGCGATAAGTTCTTCAACTTTAGAATCATCAACTTTGATTTCATTTGATTTGATCACTTCACCTAATAATAGGCCAGTTTTAACACGTTTTTCAGCTTGCTCTTTAAATAACTCAGCAGGAAGCTCAGGCATATTTTTAGCGTCGCCACCAAAACGTTGTGCTGCTTGTTGACGTAAAGTATCAACTTCTTGAGATACTAATGCACTTGGTACATCAACATCATTAGTTGATAAAAGACCATCAATTACTTGCTCTTTAACTTTTGCTTTAACAGCTTGGTCAAGTTCACGAGTCATGTTCTTTTTAACTTCAACTTTAAGTGCATCAACACCGCCTTCAGCTACACCGAATACAACAGCAAATTCGTCGTTAAGTTCTGGTAATTCTTGAACTTCAACTTTTTTAACTGTGATTGCGAATTCAGCATCTTTACCTTTAAGGTTTTCAGCATGGTATTCTTCAGGGAAAGTCACAGAAGCAACTAACTCTTCGCCTGCTTTCTTACCAATGATGTTATCTTCAAAACCAGGGATCATTCGACCTTGGCCAAGTTCTAGAGGGAAATCTTCAGATTTACCGCCTTCGAACTCTTCACCGTCTACTTTACCGATGAAATCGATAGTAACACGCGCTTTTTCAGAAGCAGCATCTTCAGAAACAGTCCAGTTAGCATGTTGCTTACGTAGAGTTTCTAACATGTTGTCAAGATCAGCATCTGTTACAGTAACAGCTGGCTTTTCAACTTTGATAGTTTCTAAATCTTTTAATTCAACTTCAGGGTAAACTTCTAAAGTTGCAGCGAATTCTAAATCTTTACCTGCTTCTAATGCTTTAGGAGCAAAAGTAGGTGCGCCTGCAGGGTTTAATTTTTCTGCTACA